>JGI24705J35276_12237715_pt1 | contig 12707 bp, 19 predicted proteins | sample TergutNt197P4_FD_35276 | JGI IMG/M metagenome (IMG submission 35276)
CCTGCCGACAGAACCGCAGCGATGCCGTGATGGCCGTCCGCCGTCTCGACATCCATGGCGTGGCCCGCGCCGCCGCACGGGCCATCTCCATCAACGTGGACAAGGCGCGCGGCGTCGATGTCGATGCGAAGTATATGAACAAGCCGACGATACCCGCCACGCCGTACAAGCGGCCGCCCGACAGGAGTGAGTGATGTTTTGGCCGTTCGCAGCCAAGGCCGAACCTGTGCCCGCCAACGTCACATCCGAGATGGCGGCGGGCACCTGCACTAACCTGGAACGGCTGAACGCCGACATGGTGCGCGAATATGTCCGCTCGCTGTACCTGTGGCGGGCCGTCGACATGATCGGCAGCATGGCGTCCAGCGTGCCGCTGGTCATCCGCAAGGCCGAGGACCAGCAGCTGCGGGCACCCGAACTCGACATCGTCAATCTTCTGGCCCGTCCGAATCCGCAGTGGACAGGTGCGGCCCTGCAATACTTTGCTGCAGCGTCCATTGCCGTGGCCAACAAAGCCTATCTGCTGCGCATCCGCGGTACCGGCGGCGTCACGCTGGAGTTGTGGCCGTTGCCGCCGACGGACGTGACGCCGATCTATGAACTGGGCTCACGCATGATTCAGGGCTTTCAGGTCGCCGAGGCCGGACACGTCAATTACTATCCGGTCGACGACAACGGCGACTCGGATGTGATCTACATCCGCAGGCCTGCGTTGAACCGCATCACCGATCGTTCGCCCGCCGCGATTGCCGCCGCGCCTGGTGAGGTGTTCACGCGAATCCTGCAGCGCTGCGCCGATATCGTGTCGAACTCGTCCAACATCACCGGCGTGCTGTCGACCGATAAGGAAATGGTTGAGAAGCAGGTGCTGAAGATTAAGGACAAGATCAGCCAGTTTCGAACCGGCGAACGCGAAAGCGGCGGCGTGCTGGTGACGGCGAACGCGAAATGGAATATGACGCGATTGAATGACGATCCGGCGTCCGCCCTGTCGGTCGAGATCAAGGACTCGATCGCGCGCGATATCGTCATGACGTTCGGCGTGCCGACCCAGCTTGTGGGTTTGCCCGGCAGCGACACATTCAACAATCTAGCCATGGCCAGGGTTGGTTTTCTCACCGACACCGTGCTGCCCGGTTATATCGGTCTATATGTCGCCGGATTGAATCATGCCTTGATGCGCAACGGCGCGCGGATCGAGGCCGACGTCGAACACATCCCGGCGATGATCCGGGCGCGGCAGGACATGACCGACATGGCGGCGCGGGCCACGATGCTGTCGGTGAATGAACAGCGCGAACTGTTAGGTTACCCGCGCTATGAGGACGGCGACGACGAGACTGCCGACGTACCAGTAATGGTCGAAACGTTGCGCTTGAAGCGGCTGGCGATCGAGGTCCAGGGCGGCAATGTGCAGAACATCCTGGCGCCGGATGCGCGCGGGCAGCCGCCAGCGGGAGGGTGAGATGGCGGAACTTGTCAAATACGACGCTGCGTGTCGGGCCTTGGCCGAGGCGCATGCGATCGATGAGGTCAAGGACATCCGCGACAGGGCCAAAGCCATTGCTGCCTATGCGAAGCAAGCTGGCAACCTGGAAATGGAAATTCAGGCATCGGAAATTCGTTTCCGTGCGGAACGTCAGATGGGCGAGATGATGGAGGAAAAGCGGCGTCTGGGCCTGTTTGCGACCGGCGGCCCGAGGGTGAAAGAATGCGGGTCGATAATCGACCCGCATGGAACCAACGAGGAAGTCAAGACCCTTGCAGGAGAAGGTATCAACAAATACCTCGCTGATCGTGCTCGCAAATATGCGGCGATCCCTGGACCGACATTCGAGAAACTGCTGGCCGAACGACGGGACAGGATTGAAAGAGGTAAGACCCATCAGGGCAGCCTGATCGATATCAACAAGATCAAACGGGATGCCCGCGCTGCCCGCGAACTCGAACTCGGCAATCGGATACTGGCGCTGCCGAAGAAGAAGTTCGGCGTGATCGTTGCCGATCCGGAGTGGCGGTTCGAACCATGGTCGCGCGAGACCGGGATGGACCGGGCGGCGGACAATTACTACACCACGTCGCCGCTCGACGTCATCAAGGCGCGCGACGTGGCGTCGATCGCGGCAGACGATAGCGCGCTGTTTCTGTGGGCCACCCAACCGATGCTGCCGCAGGCGCTGGACGTGCTGGAGACCTGGGGCTTCGCGTATAAGAGTCACTGGATCTGGGCCAAGGATCGGATTTCGACCGGCTACTGGTCGCGCAACAAACATGAGGTGTTGTTGTTCGGTACGCGCGGCAAGATTCCGTGCGTGGCGCCAGGCGAGCAATGGGACTCGCTGATGGAAGCACCACGGCGCGGCCACAGCGAGAAGCCGGAAATATTTCTGGAAATGGTCGAGGCCTATTTTCCGAACCTGCCGAAGATCGAATTGAATCGGCGCGGCCCGGCCCGCAAAGGATGGTCGGCCTGGGGCCTGGAAGCCGAGTCCTGGGCGGTCGTGTGATGCTCTTGAACGTCGATGATGACCGCGCTGTGCAGGTCTATCTCGACAGGATGGAACAACAACTTCATTATCACAAGTTTCCGCTGTTCTGCGCGGGCATCCGCCTGCAGATGTCGCGCGGCGGCATCCCGGCGACAACGTACGTCAACACGCGCGGCGAACCGGCATTGCTGCGCCACTACAAGCGCATCTATCGCGACGTCTACACCGCGATCCATCACCAGATCGGGGCAAAGAAACTGGTAACCGGGTTACCAGTTTTCGACACCAAGGCGGCCCGCACCGGGGCGTCCCGCTTCATGGACGAACAGATGTCGTATCTCGAACGCCATGCTGCGTCCCGCATCGCCGACATCTCGCAGTCGCTGGCCGATGACGTCCGCGATGTCGTGATGCGCGGAGTCCGCGCCGGCTTGTCGAACGACCAGATCGCCCGCGCGCTCACCCGCGACATCCCGGACTTCTCGCGGGTGCGCGCCGCCCGCATCGCCCGAACCGAGACTCACAACGCAGCGATGGCAGCCGCCTGGGAGTCGTTGAAGTATCGCAACGTCCCGGTGCGCACAAAAACCTGGATGACCGCCAATGACGAACGGGTGCGGCCCTCGCATCGCGATCTGCACGGGGTGACGATCCCGGTGGACGAACCGTTCGAAGCAGAGTCCGGCCCAATGATGTATCCCGGCGACTCGTCGCTTGGCGCGGGTGCTGAGGATATCGTCAACTGCCGCTGCACGCCGATCTATCGCACCTAAACGACTCACGAATTAGTCCTGCAAACGCATGATAAATCTTGGTCGTCGTACGATCGAGGCTACGCATGCCCTTTCAGGATTTGAACTGCGTATTTGAAACGAAGGACGAAAAGAACGACGCCGCGACGTTCACGGGCGTTGCATCGACATCGGACCTCGATCTGCAGAACGACATCATTGAGGCCGGCGCATTCGATCCGATCCCGCACAAGGCGACCGGCGAACCGGATGTCGTGATGCTGCGCGATCACGACCGCAGCAATGTCGTCGGCGGCTGGACGCGGTTCGCGCAGATCGGCTCTGAACTGCACGTTCAGGGCACGCTGTGTCTTGCCGTCGAGAAGGCGCGCGAGACCTATGCGCTGCTGAAGGCCCGCTATCTCACCGGCCTGTCGGTCGGCTACATGATCCCGGATCGCAGCGCGGTGAAGTATGACGATCGCAACGGGCGGCGGATCATCAAGCGCGCCACGCTGAAAGAGTGCTCGATCGTCGCGTTGCCTGCCAACCGCAATGCCCGTGTGCTGCAGGTCAAAAGCGAGTTCGGCGACTGGCTGGCCCGTTGCGGTCTGTCGGATATCGATATCGACATCCTGGTCAATGACGGACTCGACGCCCTGATCGACGTGAGACGAAAGCCGGACAGGAACGGCCCACCTGAAGCGAAGCACGATCTCGACGACGACGAACTGCCGTCGTTCCTCAACGTCCCGACGGACGAGATGCGCGTGAAAAGCGAAATGCGCGCGTTGCTGTCGCAACTGAAAGGCCGCTGCCATGTCTGACCAAGCCGGATTTGCCGAACTGGTCCAGGAGCTGAAGACCACGCGCGAGGATATCGCCAAGGCCGACGAAGGGCGCATGACCTTGCTCAACGAGATGCGCGAGGACATCAGAAAGCATGGCCAGATGTCCGCCGACACCGAAAACAAGATCGTCAAGATGACCAACGACATCACGGCGCTGGCGACCAAGGCGCAGACGCTTGAGGAAAGCTTGAACGAAGTGCGCAGGCGCACGTTCCGACCTGGCCAGGAGACCGAACTGTCGGACGATGCCAACCGCAAGGCGGCGATCGGGCTCTTGCAGTTGAAGCATGAACTGAAGATCACCAAGAAGGACCCGGATCATCCGTTCGCGCCGACCGAGGAACAGATCACGGAAGCCGGCATCGCCGTGAAGGCGCTCACGGCCTTGATAAACACCACGGATGCGTCGAATCTGTCTTCTGACTACCGCAAGGCGCTGTCGGCGTTCAATTTCGGTTCGAACGGCTTCATCCTGGCGCCGGAAATGTCGGCGCGGGTGCTGTCATGCCTGGTCGATGAGACCGACGTCACGGGCATCATGGCCAACATGACGATCTCCGGGCCGTCCGTCCGCTTCATGATCGACAACGTGCGGATCGACTACGCGGCATGGGCCTGCGAGACGTCCTGCTTTGCCAACAATCCGCAGCCGAATCTGACCGAGGGCTTGGGCGAAATGGAAATCAAGCCCGAGACGCTGCGCTACATCGTCTGCAGCACGCGCGACATTCTGGAAGATGCGTCCATCAACATCGAAAGCTGGATGCTCAACAAGGTGAATCAAGCATTTCGCCGCACCATCTCGGCTGCGATCATGACCGGCGACGGTGTGGGCAAGCCGATCGGCATTCTCAATCCGAACGCCGGCATCCAGGTCTGCGACACCTCGCCCGCCACGCCGCTCGATACGTTTACATGGCAGGATCTGGTGGCGCTGAAATGGCAGGTGCCGATGCAGTATCACTCGGGTGCGGGTGGCGGCGCCCGATATCTTCTGAATCAGAACACCTTCGGTTTGTTGCTGACGATGAGTGACGCATCGGGCCGCCCGATGCTGGTGCAGTTTCCGCAGAACACACCGAGCACGCCGTTTCTGTTGAACGGATCGCCGGTCCAAATCGTCACCCAGATGCCTGATCCGGCACCCGGCACCACACCCGTCGCGTTCGGGGCATGGAACGAGGTCTACATGATCGTCAACAGGAAGGCGGTGACACTTCAAGTCGATCCGTATTCTGCCGGATTTTGCATTCTGCACAAGTGGGAGGCTCGCATCGGTGGCGGGATTATTTGTCCATCGGCTGCAAGACTACTTCGTATCAGATAAGGGAGACGCCATAATGCTCAATATGTGGTCTGGTGCCGGGACCTATCTCGCCTATGTCATCTCGGCGACCAAATATGCGGACCTTCTTCCCGGCCTGCAGTACGGCATCACTTTGACGAACTCGACGGCGACCGACGTGACCAGCGGCACCATCACGCTGGAAGGCGCCGATGCTCTGCCCGACGATCAGTGCACGCCCGGCACCTTTGCCGCGCTTCCCGGCGTGCCGATGTGCGATGCACCGCCCGGCTCGGTGGCAGGCCCGGCGACGATCGTGCTGTCGGCGCAAAATCCGATCAAGGCGCACAGCCAATGCACCTTCGCCTTTGCCTGCCCGCAGCAGTTCTTGCGGGCGACCGGCGTGCCCGCCAGCCTCGACGCCATCGTTGTCGTCACACGGCTGCGCCGCACCGACTTCTCGGTCGGCGATCCGACCGGCGGCATCGAGTCATTCAGGGCGGCGTAAATGTTGACGTGGCTTCGCAATCTGTTTGCGCGCAGGAGGCTGCAGCTGGGCGTTCCGGTCCGCTTGAACGGCGACGTGATGCTGTCGTTTCGCGGCAGTGGCGAGGCCCGCTTCAGGGTGCAGCACACCCGCGACCGCCACGGCAAGCCGGATGAGTTCGGCTGGGCCGACATCACGGCGATCTACGATCGCAGCATCGACCGTGAACGGGCGATCGACAGAAAGGAACAGGTCGTGCGCGGCATGTTCGTGGACTGGATCAAGGGCGACCAGGACGTTTCCTACCGCCACTACTCGGCGGCGTGGCTGCGCGTGATCCCGTTCGATGACGATGACGCCACCTACAAACAATGCCGCCGCTATGCGGTGCGGTTGAGGCCGGTGTGATGACCCATGTCGTCGTTGTCCAGATCATCGCGGGCCAGACCGTGCCGTATTCGAAGAACAACCATCAGCTGAGTGGATTCCACGACCAGCATTACTACGAAGTGCCGGAACATGTCGCATCCGGCATGTTGAGACGCGGCTGGGCCAAGCTGTCACAGCCCCCGGCAGACGTCCAGCCGCATCGCAAGGAAGAGGCAACCGTCCAGGCCGGTCCTGCCAAGACCGAATCTGCCAAGCCCGAGGACGACGACAAGCACAAGAAGAGGAAATAGTCATGTGGCAGCATCAGTGGTGTTTCGGCTGCGGCGGTCCAGGCCCGTGCCAGCTGCGCTATCTGCCGTCGCCGTGCGTCTGCACGGTGTCCGCACCCGCAGGTGAGACCGAACCGGGCGAAACCGTATCCGCCCAGGCCGCGAAGGCGACCACGGTCACGGCGAAGGGCAAGACCTGATGGGCAATGGCAGCATCTTTGCCGGGCGCGCCATTGCGTCGGTCAACGCGGGCCGCGCCATCGGGCAGGTCGCGATGTTTCCGGCCGCGTCGGTGCGTGGCGGCTTGTGTTCGCCCGTGCCGCAATGCTGCTGCAAGGGACCGTGGTACATCGGGCCGGGCGAAACCCAGCCGCTGGGCGCCTTCTGGGACCTCTGGCTGAAGAGCATCCCCGGATTCAATCTGGCCAAGGTGCTGGATGCATCCCTGTACGACATGATGCTGAATCCGCCAGGGCCTGCCGATCCGGACATCATCAAGCTTCTCGTGGGCGCGGACGATGACGACGACGAGATCGACAACGGCGACGTGGCATCCGCCATCCGCATCGTGCCACCGACCCAGACCACGGCGTTCGTCCAGGTCGGCCTCGACGCCCGCATCAACAGCCAGTTCCGCTTGAACATCGCGTTGAAAGCCCGCAACTGCGACGGCGATCCCGCGATCATCCGCGACTGCATTGTCATTACGGTGGCCGAATGCTGACGCAAGACCAGACCGATCCGCTCGACGCCGCGTTCGCGCTCGCCAAGATGCAGGCGGCGACCGACGATGCGTTCCCGGTCGAGTTGCTGCGGCACTGGTTCGACGCCGCCTGGGACCTCTGCGCCGAGGCGGCCGGGCTGGTGTTTCCGGCTCGCGCCATCGTCGAACCGATCTGCCTGGACGATTGCGGCAACTTCCGGCTGACCTTCCGGCCAACCAGCGACGTGCAAATCTTTACCGGCTACACGCTGCTGATGGTGCTGCCGCCGACCTTGAAGCGAAACTGGTGCCAGCCGTCGCTGTGCTGCCATTGCAATCTGACCGCCCGCTACACGGTCGGCGACGATGATCCCTGCAGTGCGATCCCGCCGCATTTCGTGCAGGCGGTCTGCCGCCTGTTCACCTACATGGTGGAAAATCGCGGCGATACCGAAATGGACGATCAGGTCCTGGGCAAGAGCGGCGCGCTGACCTTCTTGTCGCCCGATCTGACCTACGTGGCTTGAGGAGGCCCAAGGTGTGACGGCCAGCATGCGGGTCGGACAACGGAAGGCAGTCTCCGCGGCCTCCGGGTTTTAGCAACCCAACTTAGCAGCGGACAAGGCTGCCGGCGCATGCACGAACAATGAGGATGCGCGATGCCGAAGATCATCCTGCGGCGAAGGACTGTGCCGAACATCGGCGAACTGCGCGATTTCGTCTGGGTGTGCACCACGACGGAACGGCCCGACGATGACGTCTCGACGATCAGGAAGCGTCCCGGCGTGTTCGGCTGCCATGCGCGCATCCGCAATCTCAAGCCCGATCAGATCATGGACTACGTTGCCGTGTTCGGCACGGAAGTGAAGCCGCCGACCATCGAGATCACGATCCGCTATCCGCCCGACGCCAAGATCGACGTGCGCCACTGGGTCTACCGGAAAACCGGCGACGCCCGCATCTGGTACAAGGTGCGCACCGTGGAAGACGCTGGCGGCGTGCAGCGCTTCCTGTTTCTCGACTGCTCGATCGACACCGTGTTCGACGTGCGCAGCGACCCGGCGACACAGGCGCTGCCGCCCATGTGGGAAGACCCGGAGGTGGCCGATGGTTGAGATCACGATTCCGCACCTGCCGAACATCGAGATCGACGATGATGCCATCGCCGCCTGGATCGAGGGCCGCCTCGATGACGCCCACGAACTGTTCATCCGCCAGATGTCGCGCGGGCGCGGCGGCGGGCGCATCTATCGGCGGCCCGGCAGGACGCTGCACTACGCCTCGGCGCCCGGCGAATATCCGGTGACCGACTCCGGCGGCCGCCTCGTCGGGTCGGTGCACCCGGAAATGACGGACAAGCGCGAAGGCCAGCTGTGGTCGGACGTGCAATATGCCGGCTATCTGACCTCGGGCACCGAACGCATGGAACCTCGGCGCATGCTGGAGGACGTCATCAACGACGTGCTGGCGCAACGGCCCGAGAGTGACCAGCTGGCCAGATGTGTGAGGATCGCATGAACGCGATTCAGCCGCCCAGGATCGAAAGTCTCTACAACGTGGTGACACGTCGGCTGCGCAGCGCGCGCACGATCTTCGAGGATCGCGTCAAACTCGATCTGCGCCAGCTGCCCGAGGAACATTGGTCATATCTCGCAAAACCCTATCTGCTGGTCAATCCGATGCAGACCCGGCCCGCGCGCGAGTTCACCGACGAGTCGATGATCAACCCGCGCATCATCCAGTTCGTGGCGCAGTTCGACGGCAGGGCCAGCGAGGCCGAGTACCTGGCGGCGATCGATATCGAAACGGCAGAGAAGCAGCTGTTATGGGTGCTGGCAAACTGGCAGCCGCAAGGCCTGCGCTTCGGCTTCCGGCCCACGACCTATCTCGGCATGCGCATCGCGGGCACGCGCGAACCGGACGTCAAGGTCACCTACTCGTTCTCCTTCAACGAGTACTTCCTGCCGCCCGACCCGCCGCCTGAGTTCGAGGACGAGGCCGACGACAGCGTCGAGATCGCCGAGGTGGTGCTTCACGTCAATGATCCGTGCTGGCAGCAGCTGATCGAGATGCCGCCGCGCGACTTTTCGGTTCGCGTCTCCGGTGGCGGCGGTCCCACGCCGCCTGATGCGCCCTGTGAACCCGTCTGCCCGCCCATGTTGGATGAAGGAGGTCAATGATGACCAAGATCGGAATGAGTCTCGGCGGCCCTGCGCCTGCGCAATCAAAGCCCGCCTCGCCCGCGATCGACTGGACCTCGCCGCAGTTCGCCACGCCGCGTCCTGCGGGCAAGCGCGTCTACGGCCGCCACGTCGCGGCATTGACCACCACGCCGCAGCTGCCCGAACGCACCGTGCGGGTGCGCGGCAAGCCGCCCGCCACCGCCTACACCAAGGACGGCGTGCCGATCCCGTCCGACCAGTGGACCACGGTGCCGATCTCGCCCGGCCTGATCGAGGCCGAGAAGCGCGGCGACGTCGAGTTCGACAAGGGTGATACGCCGGACCAGGCCGAGAGGCGTCGCCACAAGCACGGGCCGCCACCCGTCGAGTAGGACTCAGCAAAAGCGGGATGCCTGACGATGTAGCATTGCGCGATAGGAGATGATCGGATGGCCGACAATCGCATCTCACTCGCTGCCGCTCGCGGTTCGTTCTTAAGTTTTTGCATCACCGGCAAAGAACCGATCGGCGAACTGTGCAGGCCACTCTACTTCGCGCAGAAGCTTTCAGCCGTCGATGAGTCCGAGGTCGGCGAGTTCTATCCGATCTACTCGGCCAATGATGCGCGGCGTCTGTTCGGCGCCGGGTCGATTGCGTCCTCGATGGCGATCCAGCACTTCTGCACCTGTCCCGAACTGCCCTTGTACATCGCGCCGATCGACGATCCCACGACCGGCACCGCCGCCGTCCACACCATCAAGGTCGATGGACCTGCAACCGACAACGGCGTGTTGTCCATTGCGATCTTCGATCAGCCGTTCGCGGTCGGCGTCATCGTCGGCTCCACCGCCGCCCAGGTGGCGCAGGCGCTGGCGTCGGTGCTGTCGCAATGGACCGACCTGCCGTTCACCGTCACGGTGCCGACCAACGGCAACGGCGGCGGCGACACCATCCAGCTCACAGCCAAGAACAAGGGACCCGAAGGAAACTGGTTCGAGCCGGTGATGAATCCGAACTTCGGCGACGTGTTTCCGCCCGGCATCGGGCTGGAGATCGACACGCCCACGGCGGGCGTCGGCGTGCTGAACATCGATCCGGCGCTGCCGGTGCTGAACTGCCAGTTCGACTGCATCGGCACCGGCTTCGAGGACGAGATCGCCAACAACACGCTGATCCTTTTGGTCCGCCAGAACTGGGCCTGCGGCGTGCAGGGCGATTTCAGGGGCGGCCATCTGTTCCATGCGCGCACCGACTCCTCGGGTCTCATTTTCGCCTACGGCATGGACCGCAACAACCCGGAAGAGTGCGTGCTGCCGATCCGCCCGGACTACAAATATCCGGGCTATCTCCTGGCGGCGGCCGCAACCTCGCGGGTGTGCTGCACGGGTTGCGTCGACCCTGCGCGGCCCGTGCAGAACGACAACGGCGTGCTGGGCTGCCTGTACGACAGCGTCAAATGCGCCACCATCTGGTCGCCGGAAGAGAAGAAGATGTTCTTCGACGCCGGGATCGTAAACTGGGACGTCGCCAACTCGCGCGGCGTAAGACAGACGCAGCTGTGGATCGAGGAACCGCTGACCACTTACAAGTATGATCACAACACCGGCGCGCCGGACGGCGCATGGCAGCGGGTCGAAAGCCGCTACACGGTGACGAAGTTCGTCCGCGATCTCGGCAACTGGTACCGCGCGAACTACTCGTCCACGTCACTCGTCTCGGACGGCACCCAGATTCCGGCGGGCAAGCGCGCGGTCAGTCCGCGCATTCTGCAGGCCTCGATCCTGGCGTGGCTGCGCGGCACGGAGTTGGGCTGGACCGCCGAAATCTCGAACGTGCCGCTCGAACAGATGATCCGGGTCGAACGCACCAACCAGCCCGGCAACTGCGATCCGAACCGCGTCAACGTGCTGATTGATCTGGACACCGTGAACCAGCTGGCGCGTATTGCGACCTCGATCGACATGTCGCCGGAGTTCGCCTGCATCCCGCCGGTCGCGGTCGGCGTGTAGTAACGATGGGAGATAGGGATGGACTATTGCCCAAAATGTTCCGGGGTGCTGAACTTCGTGATTAGCGGCCGCACCATTCGCCTGCAGTCGGACGGCGATGTCACGGTGCTTGTGAGTAATCAGCGGCGCACCGAGACCTACGACGGCGAGTTCACGGTAGAAGATCGCAACCCGAAAGTCACGGCGACGGTGGTGGTGCCGATTGACCTTTACGTGACCTACTTCCAGACCATCTGCGACGTGCCGCTCGTCGTCGAACTCTGCAATGGCCGCACCTTCTCGACGCAGCACGCTTCGCAGGTCTCCGACAATCCCTACGACACCAAGCGCAACCTGCAGCCGATGGAGTTGATCTGCGACGCCATCACTGAATTGCTGCCGCAGGCCAGCGCCGCATGAGGTGAAACATGACGCAGGAAGAGTATGGGCGACTGTCGCTGCTGGCGCCGATCAATCTCGACGGCGTCGATATCCACGAGATCGTGGTCTACCGGCCGAACTGCCGCCTGATGACCGAGGTGCTGGATACCTCGCGTCTCGGCGTGCAGATCGAACGCTTCGTGCGCGCCTGCTGCCGGGGCCTGAACGGCACCGGAGAACCGCTGGAGTTTGCCGGCCGTGAACTGTCCTCGATCGACGGCGGCGAATTGGCCTCGATCATCCAGTCGATGTCGGAGGACGCCGAGGCCGTCGTCATCGACGAATCCGGCGACGGCATCACCACGCCGCTGGTCTACACGCTGCAGCGGCCGATCGCCCTGACGCAGCGCGAGGACGCCGAGAAGGTCAGGCAGTTCGCCTTCGAGGCCAAGCGTGTCGCCGACATCTCCGAGTTTCTCGATGCGCGCGGCGAGACGCGCGAGTTTCACACCTTCATGCGCACCTTCGGGAAACCTTTGGCCGTGTCCGTGCCGATCATGACCGATGCGCTCATCAACGCGCTCGACTTCCTCGACTACCTCGTGATCAGGCGGCAAATCCTCCCAAAATTCATACTCTCGCGGAACAGGTGGAAGCGGGTGTCATCAACCGTGCTCTGAACCACCATTGGCCGCCCGGCTCGTGGGCGCAACTGACCATGCCGCAGCTGATGCGCATCTATGCGGTCGAACAGCAGGTGATCGATCAGCGCCAGCCGGAGGTTTCACCCGCAGATCCGTTGCCGATCGGTAACCCGCCAATCGGCAGCGACGGCGATGTGTAGAAACGGTTACTTGGAAAATTCTGCCGTAAAGAAAGCCTCGCGCTGTAGCACTGACTCCGTGCTCATCGCTCCTCCCATTCTTCGAGCACCGATCGGGCGTGCTCGCGGATAAATGCATGCTGCGATG
>JGI24705J35276_12237713_pt1 | contig 12702 bp, 18 predicted proteins | sample TergutNt197P4_FD_35276 | JGI IMG/M metagenome (IMG submission 35276)
GGGATTGCGGCGCGAAGGCCGCAATGACGAGAAAATGATAGTTACGCTAATTTGGCAGAGTTGTAAAGCTAGTTTTTAGAGGCGCCCTAATGAGAATTCATACAAAAATTATATCGATATAAGAGAGATGTATTTAGAAGAAAACATAGATATTTTTCTAGATGAAAACATTGATGTTTACATGGAAAAATATTATGATTTATTCTTTGAAAGGTATACTGAAATGTTTCTGGAAGATCTAGCCGATAGCTTATTAGAAAAATCGGTTATAAACAAAGAGTGTATTATATCAAATGAAAAAAGTGCAAAACAATATGCGCTGCTTATATATGATGAAGATATGACTGATTGGGAACGAGAACTTGATATTTGGGTAAAATATTATGAAAAATATGGGCTATGGGTTGCAAATCTGAAATACCCGCCAACAATGATTGACGGGCTATCTTTCATTATATTTCAGGCAAAAGATGGCAAGGTTGTATATTATGAATAACAGGCAATAAAAGGCCATTTAGTCACTTCTGCTTGGCACAACATTGGATAGGACAAAAATAAACGAATTAGAGTTTTATAACTTAACAGAATGGATTAATCCAGGCCCATTTGAAACAATGAATGATGCTGCCATACATTTTGCCAAGCAAAATATGTTAATTTCAGCAAACATGAACAAAGAATTTTCCGCATATATTTATAAAGTTTATAGTAACGGTGAATACAAATACTATTATAGCAAAATTGTGATGTTAGGTTCTGCAGGAGGAGATATGCCAGGTCCCAGTGTTTGCGGCGTTCCAGAAAATGGCACTTCTGTGGCATTAATACATACGCATTGTAGAACATCTAAAGAATCTGATTATAGGTTTTCTATTTACCCCGACAAAGATACAAATGACTGGAAGGGTATTTGGAGCAGTGGGTATTTGGGTATGTATTTAGTAGCTGGTAATGGCACATTGCAGTATCTTCCCGCAAATGCAAAAAAATCTGATACAATAGTTCAGGTTATTTCAACTGAAATGCCTATTATAGAAGGAGCCATGAAATATGAAGTTGGTTCAGAACAAATATATAAGGCTGTTGAGGTTGAGATTAAAAAGAAATGGTACAAGCGAATCTGGCCTTGGGTTACTGAAAAGACATATACTAATACTACATACAAGGCCGTAGATGAAGGAGGTAGGTAGATAATGAGATTTACAAGTAAAATAATAATTATTGTATTTCTATCTTTGTTCAGTTTTTTTGCCGCATCTTGTACAAATGATTCTGATTTTTCAAAAGATATAGTAGCAGAAAAAATGGTTGAAAAATACCAAAAAATTGCTGCTGAAGAGAACATAGACATACTTACGGATGAAGGATTAACTATATTTATGGAACAATACTATGATATGTTTATGGAGGAATATACTGCTATATTTTTAGATGACTTAGCCGATAGCTTTATTAGTAAGCCTGTAATAAGTAAGAAACTGATGATTTCAAGCGAAGACTGTGCCAAACAATATGCTCAATTGCTTTATAATGAGGATCTTATAGATTGGGAACGTGACCTTGATATTTGGGTAAAGTATTATGAAGAATATGAACTTTGGGTCGCACGACTTAAGTATCCCCCAACTATGATACACGGCCTATCTGCTATTGTTTTTCAAGCTAAAGACGGTAAGGTTGTATATTATGAGTAATTATCAAACACATCCGTTGCCTTAAAACCGCGTTACCAGCAAAACCGTCCTAATTGGCGTGGGATAAAACAAAACAACACGCTAATGACTTAATTTCTATGGCTATAGATATAATTGCATTCCAAACAATGACGCTTGATGAAGCACAAAGCCATATAAGAAACAGAGATGGATATAACTCAACAATTATTTATAGATACGGGAACGGTAATGGCACAAATTTAACTCAAAGACCACCCAAGGATAACAACGGTTTATCATATTTTACATATCCTGTAACTGATGATAGCGGAAGATGTACTGATGAGGAGGAAAAAAATGGATTTAAAGAAAATTCAAGAGGGGTTCACTCCAGTAGGTATACGTACTGATGTACAAGATGAAGGGCCGTTCTACCACGGTACAAAAGCTGATTTAAAAATTGGCGATTCCTTGGAAGCAGGGTATAATTCTAACTTTGGTGAAGAAGAAAAATCAAAATTTATATATCTATCGGCAACAATGGATGCCGCCATGTGGGGGGCTGAATTAGCTGTTGGAGAAGGCAAGGGCAGAATATACATTGTAGTACCTGTTGGAACAATAGATGATGACCCTAATCTTACGGATATGCGGTTTCCGGGTAATCCAACAAGATCGTACCGCTCACGAGAATCATTGCGTATTGTTGGCGAGGTGTTTGACTGGCAAGGGCATACAGTTGAAGAAATTAAAAAAATGCGTGATGGAATTGCAGAAGCAAAAAAACACGGATATGGAGTAATCAACTAAAGCGGCTTACAGCCGCAAGTGTGGCCTATCGGAATGATTGTGTGAACAGTTACCTATTTTCCCCTACTTCAAATAATATATCGCTTCTGATTATCGGGTGCTAGGCAAATATATTCTGCCTCGTACCCTTTTTGCTAAAGTTTAAGGCTAAAATTACGATTTTTTATTATGAACGGATGGAATGAAAGATTCAAAGCCTTAATAAGCAAAGGAGTGTGTATTATGGCTGTTAATTCCGTAGGCCCAACCAGGTTGTTTGGCCTTGCTTCCGGTATGGATACGGAAGCTTTAGTTAAAAGCTTGATGCGCTTAGAACAAATGAAACTCAACCGCGATCTAAGAGCCAAGATCACGCTGCAATGGAGGCAGGAGGCCTTAAACAGTGTAGATGCCGATTTGAAGAATTTCCGCAATACTTTTCTAACCACCTTGGGCGATGCCGGTATGCTCAAAACCAATACTTATACAGCTTTTAAAGTAGAAACATCCGGAGCCAAAAAGGATGCTATAAGTGTAAGCGCCAATTCCGAAGCTTATGCCGGTAAGCTTGTTTTAAATAAAATAACTCAATTGGCCGAAAGCGCCCAAGCAGAAAGCTTAAACCAGGTATCTGCCAATGGCACACAGCTGGCGGAGGGGAATTATGCTAAGTTGGGGGAATTGCAGTTTGCTAAAAAGCTGTTCATAGACCCCTCTAACGGGCGGGATATAGATGAAATATCTTTTAGTATCAATGGCGAGACCTTTAATTTCAATAAAAACACGACCCTTCAGGAAATGCTTACCACAGTAAGCAACAGTAATGCCGGGGTTACTATGAGTTATAGCCGCTTAAGCGATGGTTTTATTATTAAAACCAAAGAAACTGGGCTTTATAAAGAAGATGGCAGCGAAAATGTACTTAATATTACAAATATTACAGGCAATGCCTTTGGTGCAAACAGCGCTTTTGCTATAGAAAGTTCCGATTTGGCAGGTGTAAGAACGGGTAATAATGCGGTTGCTTATATTAATGGTATACGTGTAGAACGTACAACAAATACTTTCCGCATAGATGGCATACAGTATACGCTAAATTATGTTACGGGCATAGAAAGCTCTCATGAAAAGAATACCGGCAGGCTGGATGTAGCCGACCCATTAAATGACCCGGCGAGTGAGGTAAGCATAACTTTAACAAAGGATATAGACAGTGCCTATGATAAAATAAAAGCCTTCATAGATGGCTATAACACTGTAGTAAAAAAACTCTATGGCTTGATTAATGAAAAAAAAGACAGCAAATATTATGCCCTAACTGATGATGAAAAAGAGGGAATGACGGAAAAGCAGATAGAGCAATGGGAAAGCTTTGCCAAAAGCGGCTTATTGCGTAGCGACCGCGATATTCATAAATTATTAGACGAAATGCGCAGTGCTTTTTATAGTAAAGTCGCAGGTACAAATCTTTCGCCGCAAGATATAGGCTTGCGCACCGGCGATTATTATACCAGTGGCAAAGGTGAGATTATAATTGACGAAGTAGCTTTACGCGCGGCTTTAGAAAAAGATTCCGATACAGTGATGCGTGTGATGATGGGCGGGCCGGATGCAGAAAACTATGCCGAGCGGGGGCTTTTATATCGTTTAAATGATGCCGTTAACGATTATACCCAACGCACCAAGTATATTACCATAGATAGCCTGGAGCGTAACTTATTCAGTATCAATAATAGAATTGAACAAATGGAAAAAAAGATGCGGAAAATAGAGGAAAAATACTATCTTCAGTTTGCAGCTATGGAAGACGCTATGGCTAAAATGAATTCTCAAAGCAATTGGCTCGATTCCGTTATGGCAGGATTATTCAAACAATCATAAAAATTGAGGTTTTAATATGCAGCAGCAGTTTCTATTAAAAAATCCCTACGAGACCTATCAAGAACAGGGAGTGCTGACAGCCGGGCCGATGGAGTTGATACTTATGCTCTATAACGGTTTGCGCAAAAATATGATATTAGCTCGGCGCGCTATGGAGCAACAAGATTTAGCAAATGCCCATAATCGCTTAATGAAAGCCCAAAGTATTATCAACGAATTGATAAATAGCTTAGATATGAGTTTTGCGGTCTCCGCCGATTTATTGGCTATATATGAATTCATGATGCGGCAACTGGTGGAGGTAAATGTTACCAAAAACTCCGCCTCCATAGAGCCGCTATTGGAAATAGCAGAGATACTGCGCGATGCCTGGCAGCAGGTTAATAATATGCAAAAAGGCGGTTTGTATGAAGAAGAGGGGGAATTATAATGGAAAACACTACCGACACCCATGTTAAACTACGCGAATTGCTTAGCGAACAGCGGCAATTGCTGACTCAGTTTTTACTTATTACACAGGAACAAACAAAGATCATCGCAGATGAAGATGAAGACGCATTGTTGCATAATTTAGAACAGCGGCAGGCCATAATCAGAAAGGTGGACGATTTACAAAGTGAGTTTACGCCCTTATGGCAAACACATCTTATAAACGTCGATCAAGAACCTGCAATTGTTAATTTACAGGAAGAAATTGGTATTATTCTACGAGAAGCCACCGCTATAGACAATAAAAACCAAATGGTTGTGCGTGAGCGTATAGATTTTTTAGGCGAGCAAATGCGCCGCCTCAATAATACCAGAAAGGGCACAGAAGCATATATCAAGGGAACAGATACTTTTTTCGGCGGGTATGTGGATGAATGCCAATAATTATAGGCTGGAAAAGGCATGAAAATTCGCAATGTTCAAAATGCACAGCAAAGCATCTTTGGCCCAGCCGGCCCAGAGACAAAAGAGCTTGCGCTGGAAAAATCTTTAATGTTCAGACGAACCTTAAGCGATTTGAGCGCTGAACATTATCAAAGATATATGATCAATTTGGTCAATAAGATTACTGAACAGGGAGAAAAATTGGCAGAAAAAGCCGATATCCGGGAATTGCAAAGATATCGCGAGCTGATTTGCGAATTTACCAGAGAAATGGTCAGTAACAGCTATTCTTTTGAAAAAGAGAATTCTTATGAAGCGCGGCGGCGTCATAAAGTGTTTGCTACGATCAATAGAATAAACGCAAAACTTGAAGAACTGGCCCAGGATATTTTTTCTGCAGAAGCCGGTAATTTGGAAATTTTACATAAAGTGGATGATATTCGCGGCTTGATCCTCGATATTATGATGTGAGAAAGGGGAGTATTATGGAAGCAATAGCTATGGATGATTCGCTGATTATGGTTTCTGCCGAAGATGTGATGCGTGGTAAATATTTAGTTTTTTACGTGGGGGATAACGGCTTCGGTTTAGAGATTTCTTATGTTACAGAAATAATCGGTATACAAAATATCACCCATGTGCCTCATACCCATCATTATATCAAAGGTATTATCAACTTGCGCGGTACCGTGGTGCCGGTAATGGATATGCGTCTGCGTTTTTCTTTAGGTGAAATAGAGTATACAGATCGTACCTGCATTGTGGTTATCAACACGGATGATATTTGTATTGGATTAATTGTAGACGAGGTTTCCGAAGTTGTAGATATTGCGGATGAAAATATTCAACCACCTCCGCCTACCACCGGCGGTGGTATAAACAATTATATTCGGGCTATAGCCACCGTGGGCGGGCATGTAAAGCAATTGCTGGATTTGGAAAAAATCTTTTAGGAGCGTGAGTTATGATATTAAATGATCGGGATTTCCAGCTATTGAAAAACCATATGTATCAGCATTATGGTATAAATCTGGAAAAAAAAAATCATTGATCGAAGGGCGTTTAAGCGTCGCAGTTGAGCATGCCGGTTATAAAGATTTCCATGAATATGTGGGCGCTGCCTTAAATGATAAAAGCGGCGATATGATGAATTTTCTTATCACAAAACTCACTACCAATTTTACCTATTTTATGCGTGAAGAAACTCATTATCAGTTTTTAACCGAGAAAGCTCTGCCAGAGTGGACATCTAAAATTAAGGATCATGATCTACGTACCTGGAGCGCCGGCTGTTCTTCTGGGGAAGAAGCTTATACCACTGCTATTACTATTTTAGAGTATTTGGGTAGCTCTAAAAACTCATGGGATACCTCAATTCTTGCCACCGATATTTCGCCGCGCGTATTGGCGCAAGCCAGATCCGGTATTTATCAAGCAGGCCATCTCGAAGGCCTGCCCCCTAATTTAATTAATAAATACTTTGTTAAACAGGGCCAAGATCAATATAAAGCAAGCCCGGAATTAGCTAAACAGGTTACCTTTGCTACCCTGAACCTTATGGATCCTTTCCATTTCAAACGCAAATTTCACATAATTTTCTGTCGAAATGTGATGATATACTTCGATAATGACACCAAACGTCGCTTGGCAGCTAAGTTTTATGAAGTATTGGAACCGGGTGGATATCTGTTTATTGGTTTAAGCGAAACTTTATCCGGTTTAACCGACCAGTTTATCAATGTTTCTCCTTCGATATATTCTAAGTGATAACAATGTGGAACGAATAATATTCGTTCCACATTGTTTTATGAAATTGCACTATTACACACTGAAATGAAAAACAGAGAAAGTATTAAAAACTTTTTGTTAAAAAATATCAAAAAACAGTAGATTTTTGTAATCAGTTGTGCTATAATACTACTGGTCTAGTGATGATTGGAGGTTAATCGATGTGGGATAAAATATTCTCCGGCGTAGATTTGCTGAAAAAAGGAATGCAAATCTCTTGGGCACGAAATGCGGTAATTCGTAATAATATCGCAAATGCTGAAACACCTGGTTTTAAATCTTCTGCGGTAGAGTTTGAAAGCATTTTTGCCCGTTCATTGGCGGGCGCTGTGTATGAGGGAGATTTTAAACCTAAACTTACCCGCAGCAAACATATTGATTTTTCTTGGCGCCAGCCAGATATTGAGGCGCGCATTGTGCAAAATGACGATACTTCGATGCTTTTCAATGAGAATAATGTAGATATTGAGGCTGAAAATGTTAAACTAGCGCAAAACAGCCTCTATTATAACACATTATTAACAAAGCTGAACGGTGAGTTAGCGCGCATCAAGTTAGCGGTACGGGATGGGAAGTAGCCTGAACAACTAATGCGGTCTTTGATCGCAAGAGGCGAGATACGGTCTCTGACCGCAAGAGGCGAGAGACGAGAGGAAAGATATATTAGAAATAATTGCGGAGGAATACGACCATGACATTCTTAAGTTCCATGAATATTAGTGCCTCTGCGCTTACTGCGGAGCGTTTTCGTATGGATGTGATAGCCGAAAACATGGCCAATATTCAAACTACCCGTACGGCTTCAGGCGGTACTTACCGCCGCCGTTATGTGATATTCCAGGAACGCGAGCGCGCTACGGATTTTTCTTGCCTGTTTAACCGTGCCCAGTATAAGCAAAGCGCTAAATTCCCCGGTGGCGGCGTGCGCGTGGTGGGCGTTGGTGAAGATACAGCCCCTTTTAAGCTGGAGTATAACCCTACTCATCCGGATGCTGATGAAAATGGTTATGTGAGTTTGCCCAATGTAGAGGTCGTGCAGGAAATGACAGATATGATGGCTGCTTACCGTGCTTATGAAGCAAATATAACAGCCCTTAATACTTTTAAAGATATGGCGATGAAAACACTGGAAATAGGAAGATAAAAAATAAGAGGTGAGAATATGGCCATAAACCCGCTTTCTTCCAATATTGTCGACTTGCTTTCTTTGGAGACTCTTACCAGCAAAGGTTACACCGCGCATAGTGAAGGCGGCAGTTTTGCAGATATTTTTACAGAAGCTTTGAATACGGTTTCTGTAAGCGATACGGCAGATAAAGCTTCGGCTTTGGCTTTACTGGCTGGTCAAACAGATGATATGGCGGGGTTGATTATCGATTCTCAAAAAGCGGAAATAGCTCTGACTTTGGCGCTGACATTACGCAATAAAGTCATGGAGGCATATACGGAAATAATGCGTATGCAAGTTTAAGTTCCATATTAAGGAGCGTGTTTGATGCCTGCCACACAAATTGTTGCTTTTATTATCGGCTCTATTGTGGTAATAGTAGGCGCTTATTTTGCCACATATCTGGTCGCCCGGGGTTCGCAAAAAGTATATCGCGGCCGACTTATACAGGTACTGGATCGCTTTTCTCTTGCCAAAGACAAATCTTTGTTGCTGATTGCTGTGTATAATAAAATTTATTTGGTGGCTTTTGCCGCCGGCAGCGTCACATTGCTGGATAATATCGACCCCGAAGCAGTTGCTGCCTTAACAGCTCAAGCAAATCAGCCGGAAGAAACACGTAAACCAGCCGAGAATTTTGTGGCATTATTTCTGGCACAGTTGCGCCGTTATATACCGGGTCGCGCCGTAAAAGCAAAATTGAATAACCCCTTTCCTCTCGATGCATATTTATCCGCTAAAACGGATAATATGAGTGTGCCCGATTCTTTTTCCGATATGCTGAAAATCCGCCTGGAAAAAGAAGAGCTTTACCGGGAGGAAAACAGTAAATGAGCGCGCTTAAAAAAATATTTAGACTCATGATTTTCACTTTCTTGTTGGTTCTTATCATAGTTCTTCCGGTTAGAGCTTTGGCTTCCGACCTTCCGGATTTTCCAAGTTTTGATGCCCTAGACGATGATGTAGAAGGAGATAATTCGCTAGCGCAAGAAAGCGGCGGCACCTTAAATGAACTGGCGCGCACCCTTTTTGGAGAGAATACAGAAACCGTAGATATTATCATCCTGCTCACCGTATTGACTTTATTACCCTCCATCTTAATCATGCTCACTGGCTTTACGCGTATTATCATTGTGCTTTCCTTTGTACGAAATGCCCTGGGCATGCAGCAAACCCCGCCTAATCAGGTATTAGTTGGCTTGGCTTTATTTCTTACTTTATTTGTGATGCGTCCGGTTTTTAGCGATGTATATCAAAACGCCTATTCACCATATATCGAAGGTAGAATCACCCAAGAAGAATTTATTGAAGCGGCTATGTCTCCTACGCGGGAGTTTATGCTTAAGCAAACTATGCGTAATGATTTAGATTTTTTTATCGATCTTTCTAAAAGCGATGTAGCAAATATTGAAGATGCGCCCAATACGATTCTTATACCGGCTTTTCTTATCAGTGAAATCAAACACGCTTTCCAAATGGGCTTTTTTATTTATTTGCCTTTTGTTGTTATAGATATGGTGGTATCCAGTACCCTGATGGCTATGGGGATGATGATGCTGCCCCCGGCAATGATCTCTTTACCATTTAAGGTGCTACTCTTTGTTATGGTAGATGGCTGGCAATTGGTTATTGGCACTTTGATCAGGAGTTTTAATTAGCTTTGTCTTTTGTTGTAGAAATAATCACCAACCGAGGTTCTTATGTCTCAGGCTGAAGTGCTCGCTGTTATGCAAAATGCCATTTATACCGCCATTCTGGCTTCAGCCCCTATGTTAGTGGTCGCTATTGTGGTGGGTTTAGCGGTATCCGTTTTTCAAGCCACTACACAAATCAATGAACAAACTTTGGCTTTTGTGCCGAAAATAATTGCCATATTGCTGTCTTTAATGGTTTTCGGTTCTTTTATTTTAACTACCTTGATAAATTTTATTACCGGCATTTATAATTCTATTAACCTGATTATCACCTGAGGCGCGCTATGAGCCATATGGTTGTTTCTTTATTAAGTAATGCCGATTATTTTATATTGATGCTGTTTCGCGTGAGCGGTTTAATTTTTCCTTCTCCTTTATTTGGCCGAATTAATTTACCGGCGCCTGTAAAAATCTCTTTCTGCTTAGCTTTAACACTGATGTTCTTTGTCTATCGCCCGGAATATTCACCCATAGTATATAACTCTTTATTAAGTTATGTTTTTCTCTGCCTTGCCGAGTTATTATTGGGTTTGAGCTTGGCATATGTTACAAATCTATTCTTTACTTTAGCATTTACCGCCGGGCATATGATAGATATGCAAATAGGTTTTGGCATAGTCAATGTGTATGATATGCAAAATAATACCCAAATACCTATGATAGGTAATTTGCTTAATATAATGCTTTTAATGGTGTTTTTCGCTGTAAACGGCCATCAGCGGCTGATCAGTATTATAGATGTTACATTAAATGCTTTACCCTTGGGGCACCTTGTTTTCAACCCCACTATCGGTTTGGTAGCTTTAGAGGTATTCGCACTCTCTTTTACTCTAGGTATAATGATCGCTTTGCCGGTAATAGCTTCGGGTTTGGTTTTAGAGATTTGTTTTGGTGTAATAGTTCGCAGTGTACCACAAATAAACATGTTTGTAGTGGGCCTGCCTTTAAAACTGCTGGTAGGGTTTATAATTTTACTTTTTGTTGCCCCGGCTTTTATTGGATTCAGCGAAACCGTGTTTAGCGCGATGTTCAGTGGAGTGGAAAAAATGTTTGCTGCCTTTATTACTACGCCATGAGCCCGCAACCTACGGCAGGCGAAAGAACAGAACGCGCTACCCCAAAAAAACGGCGGGATGCGCGAGAGCGCGGACAAGTACTGAAAAGCACCGAAGTAAATTCTGCCTTTTGTTGCGCCATTATCTTCGGGTTTATGCTTTTATATCGAGAAACCTTAATAAAGCAGCTTAATGAATTTGTCTATTACCGCTTAGGCGATGGCTTACTCTATTATTCCGGTATTGCTTTAGGCCCCAGAGAAATTCAAGGTATTTTTATCGGCTTATTAGTGCCCATGGCCTTCATACTACTGCCAATCATGTTAACAGCGCTTTTATCTGGTCTTCTTATAAATATAGTGCAGGTTGGATTTTTGTTTACAGCAAAACCGCTTATGCCCAAGCTGGAACGTATCAGCCCCCTTAAAGGTTTTAAAAGGATTTTTTCGGTAAAAACACTCTCCGAGTTAGCAAAATCTCTGATCAAGGTCATTTGCTTAGGCTGGTTGCTTTACAAAAATTTTCAAACTTTAATGCAGCAATTTCCTGCTTTTACCGGCGCCAATATTGGGCTTGCCTTTTTAGAAATACTACGCATGGCCTTTGTTTTAGCTTTAAAAATGACTCTGGTGCTGGCTATTATAGCGCTCTTTGACTATTTGTTCCAATGGTGGAGTTTTGAAAAAGAGCTACGCATGACCAAACAGGAGGTAAAAGACGAATATAAATTAACAGAAGGTAACCCGCTCATAAAAAGCCATATTCGCCAAAAGCAGCGGCAGATGAGCGCCCAACGTATGATGCAGCAAGTGCCGTCAGCCGATGTTGTGATTACAAACCCTATTCATTATGCGGTAGCTTTAGCCTATAAACAAGGGGAGCATGCAGCTCCGCTGGTTTTGGCTAAAGGGCAGGATCACCTGGCTAGGAAAATAAAGGAAGTTGCTGCCAAACACCATATAGTGATGGTGGAAAATGTAGAGTTGGCCCGTTCTCTATATCAGTTTTGTGAGGTTGGCGCCGAAATACCTACAGAGTTTTATCAGGCAGTGGCCGATATTTTAGTATACGTATATAGTTTGAAGAACAAATTGCCCGGTTCATAAAGGCGATTACCAGGCAATACATTTACCAAGCCCACCTGCGTTTTGATGGTAAAAATTGCAGTCCACATAAAAGAATCTTTTCCGGGGGTAAGCGATGAAATTTCGCGATTTTTGGATTGCTATAGCCATACTAGCGGTAATAACATTATTCATATTTCCTTTAAGCCCCACTCTTATGGATGTTTTGCTTATTTTGAATATTACTCTTTCACTGCTGGTGATGATGCTTTCTTTATATGTAAAAGAGCCGCTGGAGTTTTCCGTATTTCCTACATTATTATTGTTTATAACTTTATTTCGGCTCTCCCTGAATATCTCTTCTACCAAGCTGGTGCTGGGTAATCAGGGTCAAGCCGGCAGTGTGATACATACTTTTGGCAATTTTGTTATAGGCAGCAATTTAGTGGTTGGACTCATTGTATTTTTTATCATTATGGTAGTTCAGTTCATTGTTATCACTAAAGGCGCAGAGCGTGTGGCAGAAGTTTCGGCGCGTTTTACTTTAGACGCCATGCCCGGTAAGCAAATGGCAATAGACGCCGATCTTAATACCGGTGCTATAGACGAGATCACAGCCAAAACACGGCGTCTTAATATACAAAAAGAAGCGGATTTTCATGGTTCGATGGATGGGGCAGCCAAGTTTATCAAAGGAGACGCTATTGCCGCAATCATCATTACCTTAATCAATAT
>JGI24705J35276_12237714_pt1 | contig 12702 bp, 12 predicted proteins | sample TergutNt197P4_FD_35276 | JGI IMG/M metagenome (IMG submission 35276)
TCGGCAATGCCGTTATAAATTATAAATGGAGGTTGGCGAATGTATTCGGAAAGAGAAAATTTTTTAAGAACAATGCGAAACGAGGAACCGGATCATCTTATCGCGCAATGGGGGCCGTTTATACCGGTTATGAACGATCCCGTGCAAAAATTTACGCGCGGCAACAGGGTTAAAGGGACAACCAGCATTGACAGATGGGGAACCACCATAGTCTGGCCGATGGAACAGCCGGCTGCGATGCCGCATGTTACGCCCGAAGTAAAAGTTTTGAAAGACATCACCAAATGGCGTGAACAGGTAAAAGTCCCTGATCTTACGGCCAACTGCACGGATTGGGAAGACGCCAAAGCTTCAATCGCGGCAATTGACAAAGAACAGTTTGCCTCCATGTGCTTCATGGGCACGGGCATATTTGAACAGTGCCATTATCTGATGGGTTTTGAGGATACCCTCATGAACCTGATTGAAGAACCGGAATGCATGGACGAATTAATCGAGGCCATCTTTCAGTATCGTTATACCTACGCAAAACTGCTTATTGACAATCTCCATCCGGACGCGATTCTTTCCCACGACGACTGGGGCGCGAAAGACCGCATGTTCATGCGCCCCGATGTCTGGCGCAAATTTTTCAAGGAACGTTATTACAAGTTTTACAAACTGTTCCGTGACAACAACGTCTTGTCGCTTCACCATGCCGACAGCTTCTGCGAACCCATCACGGGAGATATGATCGATATCTGCATAGATGTATGGCAGGGCGTTTTGCCGCAGAACAACATCGTGAAATTGCAAAAGGAATTCGGCGGTAAAATATTATTCATGGGCGGCATTGATTCGGCTATCGTGGACAGGGGCGACGCTTCCGGGGAAACGATACGCGCCGAAACGCGCAGGGCGTGCGAGGAATATGCCCCAGGAGGTTCATTCATCCCGTGCCTGCCGTCAGGACTGCGCAACGGCGCGATTTTCCCGGGCGTTGACGACACCATTGACGACGAGATTCGCAAAAACAGCCCTAAATATTTCAAATACTAAATGAAGATGTCACCTCTGAAAACGCGGGCGACACGCCGGCGTGTTAATAAATAAAAGGGCGCGATTAATCGCGCCCCTACATCTATTTTTCTTCCTTCGGTTTCATATCGTAGTTGTAGATGCGGTAATTGTGCTTGCCGCCCTTTTTGGCGTGGTACATGGCGATATCCGCATATTTAATCAGGACGTGGAAATCCTTTGTATGCTTTGGGAATAGGGCGATACCGATACTCAGTCCAATGTCGAACTGCGCGATAAACGGACTTATCTTGGCAGACTGCGCCTGGAAGGTATCGATCAATTTTTTTGCGATGATGTCAGCCTGCTCTTCCGTATGGACATCCGCCGCTATCTGAATGAATTCGTCGCCGCCTATACGCGCCGATACGTTGAGGACTCCGGCAGGCGGGCGGAAAGATTTTGATTTGTACAGCGCTTTGTCAAGAAAATCGGCTATGGCGTGGAGCAGCTCGTCTCCCGCGTCGTGGCCCGCGCCGTCGTTGACCTTTTTAAAATTATCGATGTCGACGAACACCAGCGCGAACGCAGGCTTTACTTTTGCCAGTTCGTATTTAGAGGTAACGTCCTGCATGTAGTTAAAAAGGTATTGGCGGTTGGGCAATCCCGTGACGATGTCATAGTTCGCCATCCGGAACATTTTATCCTGAAATGTTTTAATGCGGCGCAGCAGGACGAATACGATAAAAGTCATCGCCGCCATAACGACCGTCATCACGACGATCAGGATGATCAGATTGCCTATCGCAGATCTCGTATTGTCTCCGATAAATGTATCGTCGATATCGACGCATATAACGCCTATAACTTTACCGTTTGCGTCAAAAATAGGGACGGCGCCGGTAATAAAGTCACCCCAAATGTCTTTAATGATGGATGCCGCGGATTCTTTGGTTTTAAAAGGCTCGAAATGCACGTCGGTCGCGTCTTCGTACCATGTATAAGGCGTAGGAGCATCGATTGCGTTCCCGCTTTTCTCTCCGATATAAATCCATTTGTCATTTGCTTTGTCGTATTCCCATTCGTCGTTTGCTTCGTCGGTGTCAAGAATGAAATAAATCTTTCCCTGGTTTTGCCATAAAGCGTATATGTATGTGGCGCCTAAATCATTTTTAAGCGAGCGCAACGCGGCAAGAGTGCGATGGTACTGATCGTATAACGCGTGCGACGCGTCGTTGTATGGATTACCGCCGGTTAAAAAGGCGGGGTCTAGCAATTGCGCGAATTCTACGGAGTCAATTAACTGTACCGCCGCCAGAGAGATGGAGACCGCATCCGCCTTGACGCTGCGCTCCAGGATCTTTCTTGAGTCTGAATTGTTTTTCAGCGTAATGCCTATTGTAAGGCACAAAAGAACCGTAAAAAACCCGATGACCGCAACGAGCGCAAAGCGCTGAAAGTTATCTTTTTTATACATACCGGAAAGTACTGATAAGCCGCCTTTTCTAATTTACTATGGAATGGCTATGGTTAAATCGTACCAATACCCGCGTAAAATGCCTGTTTCAATAATTCGGAGACCAGACAGGTCAGGCATTAGCCCTGCCCCACCGCCACGTACAATCCAGAAAAACGGTGCAATTATACTGAATTCCGGTATAAAATCAACGTATTTGAATGAAGGAGGTGCGCGATATAAAAGTTCCAGACATGGGAGCGCGCACCCGTATGAAGGGGGAAACGCTCTTGAACTGGTTTGTCACAATCGGCGGCATTGCTTACAATTTCGTAATAATCATCGTATGCTCGATCTATATTTTTATGAAACGCAGGCGCGAGCGTAATCATGTGGAGGACTTTTTATTCGGCGGCAAAAAAATGGGCTGGTTCGCATGCGCGGCCAGTTTGGCGCTGGCGACGTTAGGAGGCGGGCATATTAACGGATTGTCCGCGCAGTCCTGGGTTTCCGGCGTGGCTTCCAACTTTTTCTGTCTTGGCGCAGGATTCTTTTTCATTATAGTTTGCCGCTACACAGGAGTCTGGTACCGCCGGATGGGCTGCTCGTCCGTGGCCGATTTGTTCGGAAAGATGTTCCATCCCGCGCTGATTCCCATTATTGCCGGTTTAGGCGTAGGCCATAGCTGGATGGTCTTATGCGTGGAAGTCCAGGGAATGGCCGCCGTCATTTCCTCAATGACGGGTATTCCCAATCTTGTCGGCGGACTAATAGGCGCCGCAATCGGGCTGCTGTATATCATCATAGCCGGCATTGAAGAAGTAGGACTGGTAAACGCCGTCAACGCCGTCCTGATGTATGTTTTTGGAATAATCGTACTGATCTTCATCGGCTACAATTCATTCATCGGCGGTTGGCAGCCTATTAATAACAACCTGTTGTTGCAAAATCCCGAGCTTGTGCATGCTTTGGGCAACCCCGTCATATTGCGCACCTATGTAATCGGAGCGTTTGTAGCCACCGCGCTTGGAATGGTTTTTGTTCAGGGAGACGTTCAGGCCGCGGCGGCTGTTCCCAATGTCAAGGTTCTGCGCAAGGCCTGCATCGCGGCTATTCCACTTAATGTGATGTTCGGCGTAATCGTTATATCTTTAGGTCTGGCCTCAAGGAGCATGGTTAATATGGGCAAGCTTGAAGCCGCCAACGGCGCTGACGGCGTTGTACGGTTTATCCTGACCTACATGCCTAACTGGCTGCAGATAGGCGTAATCGGCATGTTCCTTGCGGCGATGTTATCCACTTTCGCCTGTATGTGCCTGGCCGTGGCCACTATGCTCAATCGCAACATTTTGAACTACTTTCCAGCGTTCAAAAATATGCCCGCTAAAAAGGAAAATGCTCTCAGCCGGTTATGGATACTGATAGCGGGCATTTCTTCCGCTTTTGCGGCGGTTACCATTCAAACCCAAACCAACGCCGCGCTTACCTGGGGCATGGCTTGGTTTATCCCAATGTTTTTCGTATTTGTTATCGGCATGAAATGGAAGCGTTCCCGCTTCGGCACATTGGCGACCCTTATAATATGCTGGATATTCAACATGGTGCTGACATTCACTCCACTGGCTGAAATGATAGGGTTTGACGGGAATACCTACTCTGTGTTTATGATGGTACTTTCCCTGTTCCTTGGAATCGTATTTACCGCTCTTGATAAAAATGCCGTGCCTAATTACCGGCTGGTATACGACGCTCAACGCGGAAAATATGACGCCATGGCAGGCGTCGATAATAATTGAAGGAGAAAGTGAAATGTATTTGGGGCCTATTCTTACCCTGCCTATAGGGTTCGCAATTTTTACCGCCGCCGTAGTGGTCGTTGAAATAATCATCAGTGAAATCGCGTGGAAAGCCATGGATCACCTGCCGGAAGACGAGCTTGATTGGTCGGAAGGCAACCGTTTTGTCATTGAAGATGAACTGGATTAATTGGGGAGGCATTCCGTGGGACTACTTGGATTTCAGGTAATTGTATCCGTTTTGATGTTTGGTTTAGCTATTGTTGGTCTTGTAGGTTACTACAAACAAAAAAAGTGATGCGGACATGGAAGCGCGGGCGTCCTCGCCTGCGTGTAAAAACGATGCGGGCAAAGCCCGCTTCAATTGTGGGCGCGATTTATCACGCCCTTTATTCTGTAGATGCCGGCGGGGACGCCAGCGCTCCCATGTCACGCGCTCTCTTATCTACGGTTTTGATTTTGATGAACGTGTCAGCCATAGCAGCGGCAGCATAACGATGAAAAAGATGCCGAAAAGGCGCATGAGTTCGATAAACGAAAGCATCGTGGCCTGGCGCTGCACCATGCCGAAAAGCATCGCGTGAGCGCGTTCGCCTGCCGTTACAGGGTCGATGCCTGCGGACGCAAGCGACGATTGCAGGCCGCTGAGCATCTGCTGAGAAGTATGATCATAAGGCGTTACGTGCGTCCCAAGAATGTTTGTATACGTCTGGCGGTTGCGCTCCATCATTGTGGTCGCCATGGCTATGCCGATGCTGCCTCCGATATTCCTCATAAGATTAAATATGCTTGTGGCGTTTCCCATTTCTTCTTTTGATATATAGCGCATTGTGAAAGTGGTCAGCGGCACAAACAGAAGGCTGAAAGATATCCCCTGAAAGATTTGCGGCCAGAAAAGATCCCAGTAACCGAGGTTCATATTCAGGAGTCCGAACCAGAACATCGTAATCCCGCAGAGCGCAATGCCGAAACCGGATAACAAGCGTGAATCGACGCGAGATATTAATATTCCAACAACAGGTGTGAATATCAGCGAACCAATGCCGCGCGGCGCCATTACGATGCCCGATTCAAGCGCCGGATAGCCGAACAGCGTCTGCAGAATTATAGGCAGGATAACCATGCTGCCGTATAGCACGAATCCGACCGCCGTAATCATCACCACGCCGACCGAGTAAGATCGGTCGCGGAAAACGCGTAGATCAATAATGGGATTTTTAACGTAAATTTCACGAACCACGAAAGAAACCAGCAGCGCGACTGTAATAAACGCAAGAACAATGATGTAGTTCGAAGAAAACCAGTCTTTCTGCTGCCCCTTATCGAGCATTATCTGCATGGCGCCCATGCCTACGGCAAGCATCGCGATACCCCAGTAATTAATGCCGCGGGTTTTCTGTTGTTTCAGATATGGAGGATCGAAAACGAATGTTTTAATCATTAACAGCGAAATGATGCCTACCGGGATATTGATGTAGAAAATCCAGCGCCAACTGTATGAATCCGTCAGCCAGCCGCCGGCCACAGGGCCTAAAATCGGCGCCGCGACAATGCAGATTCCCCAAACGGCCATGGCTTTTCCGCGTTCTTCGGCAGGGAATGCTTCAAGCATGATAGCCTGCGACAGCGGTTGCATCGCGCCGCCCGTCAGACCCTGAATAATGCGAAATACTATAAGCCACACCAGATTCGGGGCAAGGCCGCACAAAAATGAAAAGATGGTGAAACCGGCGACCGACATAATGAGCAGCCGCCTGCGCCCGAACTGGCGCGCCAGCCATCCGGTCATCGGAAGAATTATAGCGTTTGCGACCAGGTAGGATGTCAACGTCCATGTCCCTTCCTCGACCGTGGCGGACATCGATCCAGCGATATGCGGAAGCGCGACATTGACGATCGTGGAGTCAAGAACCACCATAAAAGTGGCGAGTACGACCGAAAAAGAAACGATCCACCGATTTGCCTGCGGAACTTCGTTCATGAGTTTTCCTTAATAAATAAAGACTGGGAATTATAGCAGTATGATAAAAAAAATCTCGATGTTTGTTGTTTCACCTTGCCCGTTTGATATCGTATGATTTTCATTGTCGGCGACTATGTGTCGCTGGAAACGCAAATTTTAAAACGCGCCCCGCGTGTATACGCAGAGCGGAGGTTATATGGATAAATATGCTTGCGGTCCCTGTGGTTATGTTTACAATCCGGAGGAAGGCGATCCGGACAGCGGCGTTTCTAAAGGAACGCCTTTCGATAAAGTGCCGGATGAATGGGTCTGTCCGATCTGCGGCGCTGGTAAAGACGCCTTTGAAAAGCAGTGATTAACAATCGCCAACGGGCGCACGACATAAAAGGAAATGACAGGCGAGCGCGGGCGTCCTCGCCTGCACATTTTTAGAGATTGAAGCGGGTTCCACCCGCGTTTATTTTTAACTGCGCAGGCGGGGACGCCTGCGCTCCCAGGGCCGGAACTTTTTTGTCGCGCACCCATCGCCAACGGGCGCCTTTGATTTTACGGCAAACGATACTATACTTTATAGTTTGTTGTTTACGGACGCGGAGGACGCTGTAAATTCACCTCCGCTCCGAATGGATAATTCGAGATACACGCAAAACCTGAATACATAGACAAGGCGTGCTTCGTCTATATATTCAGGTTTTGCGTGTATTTCATGAGCAATACGATTATGACCGACGCCGCTGATTTTCTGGTAAATGACCGATTCAAAGAAATCCTTCACTGGGTTATCGCCACTTTTATCGTTACGGGAAAGCCTGTCGGCTCTCGCAGCGTCGCGCGGCACAGCAGCGAACAGCTCAGCGCCGCCACCGTGCGCAATATCATGGCAGACCTCGAAGAGATGGGATATTTGCGTCAGCCGCACGCCTCGGCCGGGCGGATTCCGACCGATAAGGCATATCGTTTTTACGTTGATTATTTAATGAAGCGGAGCGTCCTGTCAACGACCGACCGCGACATGATTGAGAGAGATTTGTGCGTTGACGACAGCGCCGAACGCCTGATGGCGCGAGCCAGTCAGGTGCTGTCGCGCGCTTCCAACAACGTTGGAATAGTGATATCTCCGCATATAAGCCATGTGGCGCTGGAACACATCCATTTCACAAAACTCGCCGACAATCGTATCCTTGTCATTCTTGCATCGCGCTCCGGCATGGTGCAAAACAGGATAATCCATTACGATGGTGAAATTTTTCAGTCGGAACTGGACATATCCTCGCGTTACATCGTGGAACATTTCAAAAACCTGACGCTGCCTGAAATTCACCGCCGTATTTTGCAGATGATCAACCAGGAGCGGGCGCTTTACGACAAGTTCATGCGGCAGATAATAACCCTTAGTTCCATGGCATTTTCCAAGCAGGAAAACGATCCGGGCACGGAAATTTACCTCGACGGCGCTTCCAATTTAATAAAATCCCCGGAATTTTCCGATATAAACAAAATGAAACTTTTGTTCGAGACGATGGAACAGAAGAGCAGACTGGCGACTCTGTTGTCACGTTGTATTGAAGAAGAACCCGGAGAAGTCCGAATTTCCATCGGCGCGGAAAACGCCCTTCCAGGAATTGAGGACTGCGCGCTTATCGCCTCGCGCTATGTGGTTGACGAAAAAACGCACGGCATGCTGGGCATTCTCGGCCCAACGCGCATGGAGTACGCGCGGGCAATTTCGCTTGTGGATTACGTTGCACGACTATTCGGGCAGGTGCTCGAGACGGGAACAAGACAATGACGTTTAATGAAAAAGATGATCAGGCCGACCTGGTAATAGATGTAACGGCAAACGTCGACCTGGACAATGCCTTGAATGAAATTCTGGAAGAAGCCGCCGAATCGATTGATTCGCCCGCGCAGCTTGATGCGGAACTTGCAGCCGCAAAGGCGGATGCCGCTGAATGGCAGGACCGTTTTATGCGCAAAGCCGCCGAGTTCGAGAACTACCGTAAACGTGTCGACAGGGAGAAGTCCGAACTGAAAATCATATCGCAGAGCGCTATTTTACGGGGGATTCTGCCTGTTTTGGACGGTTTTGAAAGGGCGCTGAAATATTTCAAAAAGACGGGAGAATCCTCCGGTTCCGTCGAAAAGTATCGGGAAGGCGTTGAGCTACTCTACCGTCAGGTGATTGATACGCTGGAGCAGGTGGGAGTAACGCCTATTGAGACCGAAGGAAAACATTTCGATCCGCATCTTCACGAGGCTCTTTCCAGCGAGGCAACAGCGGAAGTCGCCGAAGGTACAATCGTCAACGAATTACGCTCCGGTTACATGTTTAAAGACATTCTCCTGCGTCCATCGCAGGTAATTGTCGCGGTTCAACCTAAAATCTAAAAAGAGTCTGAAATATGGGTAAAACAATAGGCATTGACTTAGGCACAACTAATTCATGTGTAGCTGTACTTGACGGTTCCGCAGTGCAGATCATACCAAATAACCTCGGCGGCAGAACCACACCGTCCGTCGTGGCGCTTAGCGACAAGGGCGAGCGTGTCATTGGGCAGCTTGCCAAACGTCAGGCTGCGACCAACGCTGAAAACACGATTTATGCCGTCAAGCGATTTATGGGACGGCAATATGATACGCCGGAAGTTCAGCAGGTTCAGAAACGCCTGCCCTACGCCATAAAGCCTTCCGAAAACGGCGACGTTCGCGTTGCAGCGGTCGGGCGCGATTACAGTCCTCCGGAAATTTCCGCCATGATTCTCCAGTACCTGAAGAGCGCGGCGGAGGATTTCCTGAACGAACCGGTCACTGAAGCCATTATCACGGTTCCCGCATATTTTGACGACTCGCAGCGCCAGGCTACCAAGGACGCCGGACAAATAGCCGGACTCGAAGTTCAGCGAATAATAAACGAGCCTACGGCCGCCGCTCTGGCCTATGGTTTGGGCAAAAAAGAACGTGAAAGGATAGTGGTATTCGATCTTGGCGGCGGTACGTTTGATATTTCAATTCTTGAACTGAACAACGGCGTCTTCGAAGTCATTTCAACCTGCGGCGACAGCTTTCTGGGAGGCGAAGATTTCGATTGCCGCATTGTTGACTGGATGATAGACGATTTCAAAACCGAATACGGCATCGATCTGAGCGATGATATCCTGGCGCGCCAGCGCCTTAAAGAAGCAGCGGAAAAAGCCAAATGTGAACTCTCGTCGGTGAATGAATCGCGTATAAGTCTGCCGTTTATCATTTCCGACAGCAGCGGGCCAAAACACTTTGACAAGATACTGACCCTGGATAATTTCGAGACTCTTATACAGGACCTGGTTGAGCGCACAACAAAATTTTGCGAACAGGCTCTGGAAGACGCAAAAATGACGCCTAATGCCGTGGATAAAGTGATACTTGTCGGCGGACAGACGCGCACTCCGGCGGTGCAGCGACATGTGGAGCAAATATTCGGCAAACCGCCGTCTCTTGAAGCAAATCCCGATGAAGTGGTGGCTGTGGGCGCGGCTCTGCAGGGAGGCGTGCTGCAGGGAGATCTGAAGGACATCGTGCTTTTAGACGTCCTGCCGCTGTCGCTTGGCGTTGAAACGCATGGCGGGCTTTTCACGCGGCTGATAGAGCGCAACTCAACGATTCCGCTTATAAAGACGGCAATTTTTACCACTGTCGCAGACAACCAGACCGTTGTGGAAATTCATGTGCTGCAGGGCGAACGCGAAGTGGCCAGGTTCAACCATTCTCTGGCTAAGTTTGACCTTGTAGGCATCCTTCCGTCGGCTCGCGGAGTTCCGCAAATAGAGGTGTCATTTGACATGGACGCTAACGGCATTCTAAGCGTTTCCGCAAAAGACAAGGTTTCCGGAAACAAGCAGAATATACGCATTACTCCGTCAACCGGATTGAGTAAAGACGAAATCGACAAAATGGCCATGGAGGCCAAAACATTCGCGGAAAACGATAAAAAGATGAGAGAGGTTGCGGAACTGCGCAACCGCTTACAGGCGCAAACCGCCGTGCTTGTTAGGAGCTACGCGGGATTTGGATCCTTCCTTGATCCAAAAGATAAAGAAATGATTCAAAACATGATTCAAAAGTCCAAGGACCTCGATCCGAATGAAGAGGACATGAAAGTTCTTAACGATATGATGGCTCAGATTGAGCAGGGCGCGACCATCCTGTCAAAAGCTATTTTTAACGCCCCCGGAGACGCTCCCGAAAAGAAAGAGAAATAACAGGGATAATTGCAAAACCTAAATGTAGAGACAAGGCATGCCTTGTCTCTACAGCCCGCGTTTTTGGAAACGTGCAGGCGGGACGCCCGCGCTCCCAGGTCGCGGTTTGCAATTGCCTAAAACAAGGAATTAAATATTGAATAATAAAAGAGACTGTTACGAAATTCTCGGCGTGTTAAAAAACGCTTCCGATCAGGATATCAAAAGCGCCTATCGGAAACTTGCGCTTAAATACCATCCTGACAAAAATCCGGGCGATAAGGAAGCCGAGGAAAAATTCAAGGAAGCGGCCGAGGCGTACAGCATCCTGAGCGACACGGAAAAACGCGCGCGTTATGACAGCTATGGATACAGCGGGATACAGGGCGGTTTCAGCGGTTTCGACCCTTCGACATTCGGTGATTTTGGAGACATTCTCGGCGAATTCTTCGGCTTCGGCGACATCTTCGGCGGAAGACGGCGCCGGGGCGGCCCTGAACGCGGCAGCGACCTGCGCTACGATCTAAAGATTGAATTTAAAGAAGCCGCGTCCGGGCTTAAAACCAAGATAAAAATCCCGCGCCAGGAAACCTGTGCCGACTGCGAGGGCAGGGGAGCACCCAAAGGCAAGGAACCGACAAAATGCTCCGCCTGCGGCGGCAGCGGCCAACAGAGGTATCAACAGGGTTTCTTTTCCGTCAGCCGCACATGTCAGCAGTGTGGAGGCTCCGGAAAAATCATTACCGAGCCGTGTGAAACCTGCAAGGGACGCGGACGGACGCTCAAGGAAAAAACTCTGGAGGTGCGCATACCTGCGGGCGTTGACAACGGTTCGCGCCTGCGTATTCAAGGCGAGGGAGAATCCGGCCTACATAACGGCCCATCCGGCGACCTCTTCGTTGTGATCTACGTCGAAGAGCATCCATTTTTCCAGCGCCAGGGGAGCGATATCTATTGCCAGATTCCTATAGGAGTTACACAGGCTGTGCTTGGATCGGAATACCTTGTTCCCACGCTGGAAGAAGATGAAAAGCTCAAGATTCCCGAAGGAACGCAGACAGGCACGGTTTTCCGCCTGCGCGGCAAAGGAGTTCCAATACTTGGCGAACGCGGACGGGGCGATCAGTATGTAACTATTAATGTGATTATCCCGACGAAACTGACCAAAGAACAGCGGCAGCTTTACGAATCGCTCGAAAAACTCAGCGTAAATGAAGAACTCCCAAAACAGCAGCCGCACAACGAAAAAAATATTTTTGATAAAGTAAAAGATATTTTCGGCTGACACATCGTGACATCAAGACGTTTTTTCATACCTCCGGAACTTATTTTTGAAAAAGAGACAAGAATGCCCGACGCCGAAGCGCGTCATTTAAAAAACGTCCTGCGCCTCCGTGAAGGCGAGCGTGTTGTAATATTTGACGGCAAAGGCGGCAGTTGGAACGGGGCAGTCGAATTCCGTCGCAGCGAAGTTTTCATTTGCAAATTAGAAAAAATTCCTTCTCGATATCAGCCTTCGGCGCGGCTTGTGCTGGCGATGGCAATGATTAAACCAGCCCGCTTCGAATGGGCGCTGGAAAAAGCGACCGAACTTGGCGTTGATGAAATCATTCCTCTATACACCGCCCGTGTCGAAATCCGGATATCCGGCGAGAAAATTCCAGGACGTCTGACGCGCTGGGATCGCATCGTAAAAGAATCCTCAAAGCAATGTAGTCGTGCGGAAATTCCATGTGTGAGTACACCCGTGGAATTTCGCGGATTCCTGACATCGAAAGAATATTCGTTAAAAAACAGAATCCTTTTTTACGAACAATCCGACAATCAATGGCTGCCGGATCAAATGAAAACCGCCGAAGATACGATAATCTGCATCGGCCCGGAAGGCGGGTGGATGGAAGAAGAAATCGAATCCGCCGAAAAATCAGGTTATGGCATATTCAGCCTGGGGCCGCGCGTTTTGCGCGCCGAAACAGCCGCTATTGCCGCCGTTTCTATGTTTCAGTTAACCCGGATACTTCAATTAAGCCGTCGCATGTAAAAGGCGTGATGACTGACACGAGATCATGAGCATCCCGTGTCAAGGCCATTGCATATTCCAATAACAGGCAATCATCTGTTTGATATAATATTTTCAGGTAAAAAAGTTGTTCAGGGTATCAGAGTAATGAAATGATTGTTAAGGAAATGCTGATTAATTGTCTGCGCGGGATGAAGCGCAAGGCGCACGGAGCGCAGAAACCGAGGCATATACAGAAATATGTCGAGGTTGCG
>JGI24705J35276_12237712_pt1 | contig 12693 bp, 11 predicted proteins | sample TergutNt197P4_FD_35276 | JGI IMG/M metagenome (IMG submission 35276)
TTTTGTATACCAAAGTATACAAAAAAACACGTCCCTTTTGTATACTTTTTATTTATATCACAAAAACCCTTAAAAATCAATGTTTTTTGCCACTTAAATTATAGCATCCAGAAATTCTTCTGAATTAAAAACCTCCATGTCGTCTATTTTTTCTCCAACACCTATAAATTTAATAGGTATTTTATTTTCAGAAACAATTCCTATTACAACTCCACCTTTTGCAGTTCCATCCAGTTTTGTTAAAACAATTCCTGTTATGTTTGTTGTTTCTTTAAATGCTTTTACCTGCATTATTGCATTCTGTCCAGTTTCAGCATCTAAAACCAAAAGAACCTCTTTCGAACTTCCTTCTAACTCCTTTTCTATAACTTTATCTATTTTTGCAAGCTCATCCATTAAATGTTTTTTATTATGAAGTCTGCCTGCTGTATCACAAATTAAAACATCTGCACCAATTTCTTTTGTTTTTTGAATTGCTTCAAAAACAACTGATGCCGGGTCTGCCCCCTCTTCTTTTTTTACTAAAATACTGTGAGACCTTTCACTCCAAATCTCCAACTGCTGTACCGCAGCAGCTCTAAATGTATCTCCTGCAGCTATAACTACTTTTTTTCCTTCACTTGTTAGCCTATTTGCAATTTTTCCAATTGAAGTTGTTTTACCAGCACCATTTACACCTATAACAAGAATAACTGCTGGTTTAGTTTCCAAGTTTAATCTTGGATCTTCTACATCCAGTATACTTTTCATTATTTCTTTTAAAGCAATTTTTACATTTTCTTCATCTTCTATTTTTTTCTCAGCTGTGGCACCTTTGGTGCCTACAGATGAGTTATGCAGAGCTGAGTTATACTTTACGTGCTCTTTTTTTATTTTTATTCTTAGTTCATTTATTATTTTTACCGATGTTTCCACACCTATATCTGATAAAATTAAAACTTCTTCTAGCTCCTCTAGCAGTTCTTCTGGAGCTTTTCTAAAAGTACTAAAAACATTATTAATTTTTTCATCGAGCGAACCTTTTGTTTTTCCAAGCCCTAATTTTAATTTATCAAAAAACCCCATATTTCTCCTCCTATAAGACACCCTCTTATTTTATACCATTAAAGCACTTAAAAATCAAGTTGTATCCTCATACCAAAAGGCGACAGCTTTCACTGTCGCCTTTTTCACCAATTTCTAGCAATTATAACGTAATTTTTACATCTAATGCACTTATTCCGTTTTCATATACAAATACCGGGTTAATGTCCAGCTCTGTTATTTCAGGGAAGTCTAGTGTCAGCTTTGCAACTCTTGCAATTACATTTTTAACAGCTTCAATATCTGATGGGTTTTCTCCCCTATATCCTTTAAGTAACGTATATACCTTTGTTTCTTCTAATTGTTCTTGTATAGCCTCCATTGTTAATCCATTTGCAAGTCTAAATGATGCATCTTTAATTAAGTTAACATATATTCCACCCATACCAAATGCTATCATAGGCCCGAACTGCGCATCACGCATCATACCTATTATTGCTTCTACTCCTTTTGGCATCATTTTTTGAACTTCTATTGTATTTGCAGGGATGTCTGGATGTGCTTTTTTCACATTCTCCAATATCTCAGAAAAAGCTACTCTAACTTCATCTGCAGATTTTATTCCTACTTTAACTCCACCAACATCTGTCTTGTGTAAGATTTTATCAGAAGCAATTTTCAACACTACTGGGAACCCTAATTTTTCTGATACTTCTACTGCCTGATCTGCATTTTCGGTTAACAATATAGGTGCAGAAGATATACCATAATATTCCGAAACTTTTGCTGCTTCACTTCCGAAGTAGCACACTCCTATTATCTTTTTTTACATTTTCAAATATTTCTTTAACTCCATTATAGTTTACATCAGTTAAATCTACTTTATTAAAAGAACTTGATGTGTTTTTATAATTGCTATATTGTAACATTCCTTTTAATATTTCTACAGAAGTTTCTGGGAATGTATACGAAGGAATTCCCTCTTGTCTTAACATTTTAATACTTTCTTCAAAAGACACCCCACCCATACCTATTACAAAAATAGGCTTTGTAGGATTAGCTCTTCTGGTTTCAATTATATTTTCAGTTATTTCATTAATCCTTGTTGTTGCAGTAGGACAAGTCATTACAATAATACTGTCTACATTGGAATCTGCACTTACTTTCTCTAATGCAAATTTATATAGCTCAGGAGATGCATCTCCTAAAATATCGATTGGGTTAAATACACTTGCTTCTGCCGGTGCATTTTCTTTCAATTCTTTTAGTGTTTCTTCGCTTAACTTTGCCATTGAAAGTTTGTTTTTCTCAACACAATCTGATGTAACAACTCCTCCACCTCCAGCATTTGTTATTACTGCAACTCTATCTCCATTTGGTAATGGTAATTTAGAAAAAGCAAGCCCCAAATCAAAAAGCTCTGTCATTGTATTTGCTCTAATAACTCCAGTTTGCTTAAATGCAATATCATAAGCTAAATTACTTCCAGCTAGCGAGCCAGTATGTGAAGATGCTGCTTTTGCACCTGAACTGCTTGTACCAGATTTTAATATTATAACAGGCTTTTTCTTACTTACCTCACTTGCCACTTGAAGGAATTCTGTACCATTTGTTATAGCTTCAAGATAGCAAAGAATAACATTTGTATCTGGGTCGTCTCCTAAATATTTTATTAAATTTATTTCAGATAAGCTTGCTTTGTTGCCAATACTTACAACTTTACTAAATCCAATCCCTGCAGTTACACTCCAATCTAAAATAGCAACAAGCATTGCACCACTTTGCGATATAAATGCTATATCCCCATTGTTTGGAAACATTTGACCAAATGACGCATTTAAAGGTGTGTGGGTATCTATTGCACCAATACAATTTGGTCCCAATAAATTCATTTCATATTTCTCGCATGTTTCTACCAGCTGTTTTTCTAGTAATGCTCCTTGTTCACCAATTTCCTTAAATCCTGCCGCTAATACAATTAAATTTTTAACTCCTTTTTGTCTACATTCTTCAGCAGATTGAATTACTGCACTTGCAGGTATTGCAAATATTGCTAAATCAATTTCGTTTTCTATTTCAAATATAGAGCGATAATTTTTCAGTCCTTCAACTGTTTCCTCATTTGGGTTTACAGGATAAATTGCTCCTTGAAAATTACTATTAATTACATTCTTGATTACAAAGTTTCCAACTTTGCCAGGCTTGTTTGAAGCACCAATTACAGCAACCGATTTCGGCTTAAACAACGTATTTATATCTCTCATTTTTCATACCTCTTTCTTCTCAAGCTTTATACTTATTATATATTATCTCATTAAACCATAATTTTATTTCTCTATTATATGCTTCTTTATCATCACATCTGTGTATTAAATTATTTAAAAACCTATTTTCTTTGTCTGCTTTTTCAAAAGAATCTTCTCCAAAATCACGTCTAATAGTTCCTACTTCTGCAGCAGGCGGGTTTGTTTTTCCTACAATTTTTGTAACTTTTTCTATAGCATCTTCATTTTCAAGACTTACTATAACTGGAATTAAATACTTACCTGTTAAAGAGTTTAATGCATTCTCTCTTAGTCCTTTTACTCTACTCATAGGTTCTTCATAATGGGTAAGTATTAGCTCTTCAGTAGCTAATTTACAACCTACAGCTTCAATAGTAAAATTCTCTGCTTTAAATCTCTCTAAAATCACATCTACAAGTTCTCTTTCTAATGCATCTGGTTTAAACATAATAAAACTAAAACTTTTCATAATAATATTTTATCTCCTTCTTCATTTTTTACCTTATTTAATTATATTTAACCATAATGTGTTTGTCAACATATTTATTGACTTTTGGGCGTTTTGTCTATATAATCTCTTCTGTAAGGAGAAGTTTTATGGCATTTGATGGATTAGTTACAAAAGCGGTTATAAGCGAACTAAATAATTCAATTATTGGCTCTAAAGTAAACAAAATATTTCAGCCTACCAAAAATGAGATTATTATTGGGCTATATGGTAATGGAATAAATTATTTACTTAATGTTTGTGTTCATCCTGAACTTTGCAGAATATGTTTAACCACACATTCCAAGCCAAACCCTCAAAATGCTTTAAATTTCTGTATGCTACTTAGAAAATATTTAATTGGCTCTAAAATTATAAGTATATCTAGTTATGATTTAGAACGAACTATTGAAATAAAATTTGAGTGTTTTAATGAGTTTAATGATTTGGTAATAAGAAAATTATTTGTGGAAATTATGAGCAGACAAAGTAATATTATTTTAACTAATGAAAATAACATTATTATAGACAGCTTGCTACATCTTACCAATAGTACCCGCGAATTATTACCTGCTCATGAATATACTTTTATGCCAAATAATAAAATCAGTTTTCTAGAATTAAATGATTTTAATGAATTTCTTGAAAAGTTGCAAGGAAATAACGACAACTTAATAAAGAAATTACCAAATACTTTTATTGGTTTTAGTAAATCTTTTATAAAAGAAACATTGCATTATTTAAATGTAGATAGCAGTAGCTACTCTAACAGCGATTTGGAAAACATTTACAATTATATAAAAACTATAATATCCAACTTCGGAACAAATAATTTGGCAGTTAATTTCTTTTGGGATGATTTTTATTTCCAAAAAGAGCAAGAAAATATATTCTTAAATTCTCGAAATAATTTATTAAAAATAATTTCTGCTAATTTAAAAAAGACTTATAAAAAACTCGAAAATATAAATTCAAAAATTGAAGAATGTAAATTTATGGATACATATAAGCTTTATGGCGAGCTTCTAACAGCCAATCTGTATAAATTAAGCTCTATGCCTCATACAAATAAAGTAACTTTAGAAAACTATTACGACAACAATACTCTAATAGATATCCCACTCGATAATAGTATATCTGTTCAACAAAATATTGAAAAATATTTTAAAAAATATAACAAGTTAAAAAATTCGCTAGAAATTGTTACTCTCCATAAACAAGAGACCACAAAAGAATTAGATTATGCAGAGAGTATTATATTCTCTATAGAAAATGCAAAAAGCATTAATAATATAAACGAAATATATGAAGAGATTTCAGATAATATTGAAATTAAATTTCAAAGTAAAAAACCAAAAAGTAAATCCAAAAAGAAAACTATAAACCTTGAAAATACTACTGTTTCTGGATACACTGTTTTTATTGGCAAAAATAATATACAAAATGATTTTTTAACTTTAAAATTCGCAGAAAAAGAAGACATTTGGTTCCACACCCAAAAATTTCATGGAAGCCATGTTTTGTTGAAAACTAATGGAGAAACAGATATTGAAGATGATGTTTTAATAGAATGTGCTAAAATTGCAATGCAAAACAGCAAAGCATCTCAATCTTCTAATGTTCCTGTTGATTATTGTTTTGCAAAATTTGTAAAAAAAGTAGCAGGTTCAAAACCACGGAATGGTGGTTTACACCAACTACAAAACTATTTTTGTAAAGTGAAGTGGACGGAACTCACTTCACTTCACAAAATTTTCGCACTGGGCATATGTTGCACTTTGGCTTTCTGGCCACGCATGTATTTCTTCCATGCCATACCAACAAATGATTTACATCTTTATAATATTCTTTTGGAATTTTTGATAACAAATCTCGTTCTATTTTCTCTGGCTCACTCTTGTTTGACAATCCCAATTTATTCGATATTCTTTTTGCATGTGTATCTATTGCAATTCCTATCGGTTTATTAAACGCTTCTAACATTATAACATTTGCACTTTTCCTTCCAATTCCTGGTAGCTTTTGCAATTCTTCAATATCGTCTGGAACAATTCCATCATATTCTTCTAATAACTTTTTACTGCACTCTTTTATGTTTTTAGCTTTGTTTTTGTAAAACCCACATGGGTAAATTATATCTTCCAATTTTTTCAAATCAATATTTGCCAGTTTTTCTGGTGTATTGTATTTTTTAAATAATAATGGTGTTGTTTTATTTACTTTTTCATCTGTACATTGAGCGGAAAGCATAACTGCTATTACCATTTCAAATGGAGTTGTAAAGTCCAGACTACAAGTTGCATCTGGATAATACTTCTTTAAAATTTTTATTATTTCTATTGCTTCTTCACTTGTTTTCATTTATTTCTCTTTCTTATACTGGAACGCTTTTCTCATATAATGTATCTGGGCAAAAATCTTGTTTGTCATTCCATGATACTGTTCCATCAAGCACTTTTGCTGACATAAAATATACTGGATTTTTAAGCTCAACAAAAATGCCTTTATCTAAATATGGTTTCACATCAAATATTTTTACTTCATCATTATCAAATGTAATTATTAATGTATAATCCTTATTGTTCGGTTTTACATCTACTACTCTTGGGTTCATTCCATTGCTCCTATTATTTTAATGGGTCTATTTTATATACTTCTTTTTCAGTAATTGCCAATTCCCAGTTTGCAATCAATTCATCATTATGTATTTCTATCCACGCTTTTACTAGATTGGCTTGCTTCGGCGGAATCTCACCTTTTATCATTTCTCCATCTTTAATTGAAAACACCGCTTCTTTCTCCGCATACTTTGCATGAATATGTGGTGCATGGTGTCTTTCATTGTCAGATGGATACATGTAAATTATAATTCCATAGAACATACTTATTGAAGGCATATTATTAATGTCACCTACTTTCATTTTTATAATCACCCCCTAAAAAGTATTTCTTATGTATGTTATCTTAACACAGATTATCCATTTTGTAAATATTTCTAAATAAAAAGAAACATATCTAATTAATAATGTTTCTTTCTCTTTCTTATATTATTTCCTTAACAGGTATCCCTCTATTCTTATATTTTCCACGTTATCTAATTTTTCCGAATCTTTGTCTTTGCATCGAATATTAATATTTTCAATTAATAAATCTTTGTTTTCATTTATATTTATTAAATTATTGTTTGTAAAATATTCTCTGCCTATTTCTTTGTCTATAAAACATTGGTATAGCAATTTACTTGTCCATTCTTCAATATTTATTGTTTCTACACGGTTTCCAGCCCCATAACTACCACTATATAAGATTATTTTTTTCAAATCTGGTTTGCTATATTCACTTGCACTCACATGAATAACATAGTTATAATCGCTCACATCTATTTCATTTAAAGTTACTCTAAAATCAAAATATAACGTATCATTATAATTATATCTATTGTTATTTACATCTTTTTTATATTCGTCTATTAATTCAATATCTTCTTTAGTCAAATTGTCAATATATTTCTTGCCTGTTTCTTTATATTTTAAATAGTTATATGCTCCAATCATTTTCGCTTTGTCTTCATTATTTATATTACCAGTTTTTGCAATCTCTAAATATTTAAACAATCTATCTTTTTGGTTAACATTCGATAAATCTATACAGTTCCATGGCGATATTGTTGATATTAAAGCTAATACCACAAATACGAAAAATATATTTTTTAATTTTTCTCTTTTTTTGTATATGCTTAACATTATTGCAAACACTTCAAACACTATAAGCATATATGACAAATATCTAAGTGGCGTTAATCCATATGTGCCTGACCTTAACCCCATTGAATATATTTGTAAAAATATAAAAGGTATAAATGCAATTGGCAAAATTTTACTTAATTTATTAACTATTTTGTTTTCTTCTATATAATTAAATGCCATTACCCATATTGGAAAACTAAGTACAAATAATATTGCCAATATTCTAAATATTTCATTTGACGGCATTTCGCCCGTAACAAGTATTTTCCCAATATACATATATATTATTACTGTTGCAATACATACCAATGTAAACATTATATATAATGTTAATACTTTTATAAATTTTGATATATTTTTTTCTTTATATTTTTCAGATATCCCAGAAATTATTAATGGTATTAAAACAAGTCCAAACAATATTATTTCCATTCTCATTATTAGTTGATATTTCATATCTCCTAATATTAGATACATAAACAATAATATTACAAGCGTCACCCCCGTATTGGTTATTCCAAATAGCACTACTGTATTTATTGCATTTTTAAACACTTCTATTATGTAATGTTCCAAATTTAATTCCGACTTTTTATATAATTTATATACAGTAAGTGCAAATACGCTTATTAAATATCCTATTAAAACCCTTACAGTTATTTCAATAGTTATTTCATTGTTTCGGTATTGCTCATTTGTAATATATCCTCCATTTGTGCCTTTATAGCCCTCATCAAATACTCTAAATCCTGTGTTTAAGAATATAAGAAAAGTAAAAATTAAAGCAATAATTGTAGCACATATGTATCCACCTAATCTGCCAAATTTATTTTTAACCCATGTCTCTACAAAAAAGCTTTGCAAGCCAAATACGCCTGCAAATATCATTACTTTTTCTATTATTTCTGTTTCAAATTTTGTATCAACAGTAACTGCAAAAAATAAAGTTGCTAGAAATATTGTTATCATTGTAACTGGAATATCTTTAGCAAGATTCTTTACCTTTTCTATTAAGTTTTTTAAAATACTTTTTAATTTACCCATATTACTCTCCATTTTTGAACACTTTCCTCCGTCCCCAAGTGTTCACTTTCTTTTTTTAATTTTTCAATCTCCTTACTGTTTCTGCATAGTTTTCAGAATTTGTTAAATGGCTTCCTACAGCTATTATATTTGCTCCCGCTTCTACTACATCTTTGGCTGTACTCTCATTTATTCCACAGTCTACTTCTATATCAATATCTATATGGTTTGCTGTTACATATTGTTTTAATTCCCTTATTTTATCTAATGTTTCAGGTATCAGTCCTTGTCCACCTGCTCCTGGCATAGCTGTCATTACTAAAACCATATGTATATATGGCAAATATTCTTTTACCGTTTCTAGCAATGTGTCTGGATTTAACGCAATTCCAACTTTTATATTGTTTTCTTTTAGCTCATGAATTATGTCCATAATCCTTTGTTTATCTGTTATAGCTTCTATATGGAATGTTATAATATGTGGTTCTAACATAATGTAATCATCCATAACCTCTTCTACATTTTCTACCATAAGATGCACATCCAAACCAATGTTACTTATGTGAGAAATTGTTAAAGCATATTCCTGCATATCTTCCATTGTATTTCTTTTAACAAATTTCCCATCCATAACATCAATGTGAAAATAATCTATTTTTGCAGTCTCTAAATTGTAGAATGTGTTAATTGCATTTTCTTTTTCCATTGAAAGCAACGATGCAGATACTTCGACCATTAGATTTTATCCTTTCATCATTATATAATTTGACAGATTTTAGATGAAATACAAGGCAAAATTAATTGAAAATACCGGAAACGTACAAAGGTACGTTGAGGATTTTTCAATTAATTTTAACGTAGTATTTCGCTAAAATTTTTCAAATTTACGGTATGTTTATTGTTGTATCCCCCTTACTAAAGTCCACCGCCTGATTGTATTGTGTAACTCCATCAACAGTTACTTTTACTGTTTGAACTCCAGATGAAGACCATGTTTTAGTTACTGTGCTTGTTATATCTCTAGACTCATTTAATATTGTATCACTACCAACTTCTATTTTAACTGTCGCTTTTTCTATTGGTGGTGTAACTGTATTTTCATCTTCAGGGTCTGGAGTTGCTACACTACCTTTTATAGCACTTAAATTTACATTAATTGTTAAGTTTGATTTAAGTGGCTGTTTATTAACTGTGATTGTTATTGTGTCTCCTTCTTTTACTACTGTTCCTGCATTAACGCTTTGTTCTGTTACTAATCCATCTGATTTACTTGGGTTTTCTTCATATACTACACTTACTTTTAGCTCTAGTCCAGATAGCGTTTGTTTTGCAACTTCTTCTGGATTTCCAAGCACACTTGGAACTGTTACATCTTTAATTGCACTTCCTATGCTTACAGTAAGTTTTACAATTGTAGCTGAAGACATATCTTCTCCTTCGTCTGGGTCAACTGCAATTACTATTCCTGCTTCAATTTTCTCGCTATTTTCTTCTATAACTTCATATCTTATTTCTAATTTATCTAGTTCATCTTTTACTTCTTCTAATTTTTTACCCACCATTCTTTTTGGTAGCGTTACTATTTTTGAACCTTTGCTCACTACTAAAGTTATTTCTTCTGTTGTGTTTATTTTAAAGTTTTCTCTGAAATTAGGTAGCTGAGATATTACATAATCTGCTTCCATTTCATCACTATATTCTTCATTTATTTTTACATTTTTAAATCCTGCATCTTTTAATTCTTTTTCTGCATCTTCTAAAAGATATCCTACCACGTTTGGCAACACTTCCTGATTTGGCCTGCTTCCTTTTAGTGCAGCCATTGTTCCAGCCATTGCTGTTATAAACAGGATTGCACATATCCCAAGTATACTAAGTATTTTTAAGAATGGATGTTTTTTATAAAATTCTTTTAGTTTTCCAATCGCTCCTTTTGGTTTTTCTTTGTCTTTCATTTTTGGTGCGTTTCTGTCGTTGTTTTTCTCCATTTCTATTTCAAAAATTGTTGGTATTTTTTGAGTTGGTGAATCTGCTCCTCTTTGTGTTAAAACAACAAAATCTTCATTCGGTTTTTTTAATGCCAATGTTAAATCTCTAAGCATTTCTGTAGCACTTTGATATCTTATATTTGGATCTTTTTGCATTGCTTTTAATATTATTCTGTTTACACTAATTGGTATACTGCTATTGTATTTCATTGGGTCAACTGGCTCTTCTTGAACTTGCTTTAACGCCACAGACACAGGTGTATCTGCATCGAATGGAACTTTGCCTGTAAGCATTTCGTATAAAACTATACCTAGCGAATATAAATCTGATTTCGCATCTGTATAACCACCCCTCGCATGTTCTGGAGAAAAGTAATGAACAGAGCCTATTGTTGTACCAAATGCTGTTATTGTTGAATTTGAAACAGCTTTCGCTATACCAAAATCTGTTACTTTTGCAATTCCTTCTTCTGTTATTATTATATTGTGTGGTTTTATATCTCTATGTATAATATTGTTTTTGTGAGCTGTTTCTAATGCTGATGCAATTTGTATTGCTATATTAACAGACCATTTCCAAGAAAGAATACCATCTTCTGTTATTATTTCTTTTAATGTTTTGCCTTGTATTAGCTCCATTACTATATAATACAGATTATCTTCATTTCCTACATCATGTATTGATACAATATTTGGATGAGTTAAACTCGCAGCAGATTGTGCTTCTGAATTAAATTTTTTAATAAACTCACTATCTGTAGTAAACTCGTCTCTTAAAATTTTAACAGCTACAAATCTATTAAGCACATAGCATTTGGCTTTATACACTGTTGCCATACCGCCAATTCCAATTTTCTCAAGAATTTCATACCTATTATTCAACATTTTTCCTATAAGATTCATTTCTCTATTCTCCTTACCTTATTCTCTAGTCTCTAGTCTCTAGTCTCTAGATATTGTCTACAATTATGGTAGTTATATTGTCATATCCCCCTAATTTATTTGCTTTATTTATTAATGCTTCTACTGGATTTTCTGGATTGTCTAATAATATTTTATATATTTCATTGTCTTTCAGCATGTTTGTTAGTCCATCTGAACACATTAAAATTATATCGTCTTTCAAAAATGCCCTATACATAATATCTGGTTCTACTAAGGTACTGCACCCAAGTGCTTTTGTTAACATATTCTTTTTTGGATGATTGTATGCCTCTTCTTTTGTAATACTGCCATCCTTTATAAGTGTTTCTACATAGCTATGGTCTTTAGTTAGTTTTCTCATTATGTTTTTTCTAATCCTATAAATTCTGCTATCTCCAACATGACCTATATATAGCTTATTATTATATATTAGACAAACATCTAAAGTAGTACCCATATCTTGTAAGTCTTTATCTTCGCAAGCTCGCTCATATATAATTAAATTTGCATATTCTATTGCACTTCTTACCAAATTAAGTATGGACTCTTTGTCTCTTGGCGTATCTTTAAGATTATTAAGTATATAATTTTTAGTGATATTTACTGCCAAGCTACTTGCTATTTCTCCACCTTTATAGCCACCCATTCCATCTGCTACAATAAATAATTTTGGCAAGTCTCTTTCTTCTGATGCAAAGAAATAATCTTGATTCATATCTCTTGCTCTTCCTATATCTGTCTTTCCTAAAATTCTCAAAACTCTTTTCACCTCTTCTATTAGACTTGTTCCACAACATATTTATACAAGTCTATTTAAATTTTGTCTTCTTAACTGGCCACAAGCGGCTTGAATGTCTGTACCCAACTCTCTTCTTATAGTTGCCACTATCCCATTATCATTTAAATAATCTCTAAATTTTATTATGTTTTCATTTGTACTTTTTGTATATTTACTATTATTGATTTCATTAATTGGAATTAAATTTACATGTGCAAGCATTCCTTTTATTAGCTTTACCAATTCACTTGCATTTTCTAAGTTATCGTTACTGTCTTTAATTAATGCATATTCAAAAGATATTCTTCTATTTGTTTTATTTATATAATATTTACATGCTTTTATTATTTCTTCTATTGGATACATCTTATTTACAGGCATAATTTCATTTCTTATTTCATTATTTGCACTATGAAGCGATATAGATAAAGTGCATTGT
>JGI24705J35276_12237710_pt1 | contig 12684 bp, 14 predicted proteins | sample TergutNt197P4_FD_35276 | JGI IMG/M metagenome (IMG submission 35276)
ATCATGTCGACGGAATCCCCGAATGTCGATTCCACCGATTCGTTCAGGCGGCAGTTCTCGTTCTCCATTTCGGAGATCGTCATATCGAACGGCAGCGTGACGTGCATCTCCAAATGGAGCTTGCTCCCATACTTTATCACCCTGAGGTTATGGATGTCGATCCACTCCTCGGACCTGTGCTCGTTCAGGCACGCGACCGCTTTTTCGAGGATCTCGACATCGGCTTTGTCCATTATCCCGTCAAGGGCTTTCTTTACCACGCCGGAGCCGGTTATTATTATGAGAGCCCCGAAGACCAGGGCCATTATGGGGTCCAGTATCGAAATGTCATATCCCATCATGTCCCCCACATAAACGACTGTAAGGCCGATTATTATTCCGACGGATGAGAAAGTATCGGTCTGGAGATGCTTTCCGCTCGCTTCCAGAGCCACGGACCTGTTCTTCCTGCCCTTCTTGACGGCTACCGAACCGGTGATAAAATTGACCGCTGCGGCGAATAATATGAGAAGAAGTCCCGCGTCCAAAGACGACAGTTCTGAGGGGTTCATCAGGTCCTTCACCGCCTCGAATATTATCAGCGTGCCGGCGACGGCTATCATCGCCCCTTCAAGCGATGCGGAGATGAGCTCGATCCTGCCGTGGCCGAAGGGGTGCGATCTGTCTGCGGGCTTTGCGGACAGATACAGAGCGTAAAGGCCTATGCTTCCGGCGACCACGTTCACGATGCTTTCGACGGCATCCGTGAAGATCGCGACCGAGTTCGTAATGAAATACGCCGCGAACTTGATTATCAGCAGCGATGCCCCTACGATGACGACTATTTTTTGAAAATTGTAGTTCTCCTGTGAAGCAGCCGACATCCTTTCGATGATGAGCTTTGTACGTATTTACATCTTTCTAGAAGAAAAAAATTAGGAATAACTAAATTGCTGGGTCATTTGGTTGCTACGGCAACCTCTCCCGCGGTGTTTCCCCTGAACCATGAGAAGACCGTTCCCACGATGCACATTGCCAAGCATATCGAGAATGCGGCCCTTATGACATCAACGAATTGATCGTAGGGCGGATTGAGATTGTCCATTGTTCCCATGATCAGGGCTATGCAGCACATAGCGATGCTCATGCTCGTCATCATCCCTATCTGCCTTACGAGCGCTATCATGCCGGACGCCTCCCCGCGGTTCTTGGGGGGTACGGATGACATCACCGCATTTGTGTTGGGTGCGGTAAAGAGGGCGTACCCTATCCCGAACAGCACCAATAACAGCCCGATGTACCACAGATTCACCTCTGTCCCGAGGAAGATCACCATGAAGACGGCAACGCATGTTATCGCCATGCCCAAGGTCGGCAGTATGCGCTTATCCCCGATCCTATCCGAATAGCTCCCGGACTTGGCCGTGAAGGCCACTTGGATGGCGGGCTGGATCAGAAGTATGAGCCCCGCTTGCGATGCCGTAAGGGCGCCTACGCTCTGCAGATACAGCGCCATGAAGAAAGCGACGGAGTATGAGGAAGCATAGTTCATGTATGCGGCGATGCAGGCTCTGGAGAACACCTTGTGCTTGAAGATGCCGATATCGAGCACCGGCGACCTGCTCTTCTTCATCATCCTGATGAATACGACCAGAGATATCAGCCCCACGACTATCAGCACAACCGCCCAGGTATTGGGTAGGTTGATAACTCCGTACATGGTGAGCATCACCGCCACACCGTACATCACCGCGCCTGTGTAATCCATACTGGCCCCTGCGTCGGAAATTATTTCCTTCTTGAACCTGGATATGAACAAAAGCGAGACCAGCGCGAATGGGACCAGGAAGAAGAAAAGATATCTCCATCCGAGAATATCGCACATGAACCCGCCGATCGCAGGTCCGAGGGCAATACCCAGATATATGAAGGTGGACTGAACGCCTATGGCCCATCCTCTTCTCTCGATGGGGAATACCTCAGTAAGCATCGCGACGCTTGATATCGATATGGCCGCAGAGCCCGCGCCCATCACGAACCTCATTACCAGCAGGGCCTCAAAGCTCGGGCTTAAGGCCGCAGTTGCCGCTGAAATAAGAGTTATGATCAGACCGGAGATGAAAAGTTTCTTCCTGCCGATGATATCGGACAATCTCGCGAGGGGGACCATCACGATCACGGATGCCAACAGAAAAACGGTGTTGACCATTGCCAAAGACTTGGAGCCGACATCGAACTCCAGGCCTATCGGCACAAGTGCCAGATTCATCATCGTACTCATCAGCGGCGGTACGAAGATGCCCGCGCAGCATGCAATAAGGACCGTCCTCATTTCGACGGAAAGATGCTTTGCGGGGGATTCCATGACTCTGCATTCGTATTCAATTATTAATAATCTACAATACAGGCAGCGGCCTATAATGTCTGGGCCTGGCTCCACATCAGTGCTCTTGGATTTCCGGCCGGTTCGGCCGGAATGGATCGAACATATGATGGTGGGTTCGCCGTCCGCATTATTCCATCAGGTTCCTTTCTTGTTTCAGTTTCTTTATCTTCTTTCTTACAGAGTACAAGCCCGCGAATGATAACATGGCGGCGATCGCATAAAAAGTGAGAAGGAATGTTTCGAACGCCATGTCGCCGGCGGCCATCCCCCGCAGGTATTCGATCACGGTGAATACTCTGGAGGCCCCCATGAGCATCATTGCACCCATCAGGGCCAGCCAGAGCGTGCTGATGCGCCTGTAATGCGCCAGCTTCGAATCCGTGTCAGTGTAGATATCGAACGGACCGTCCTCCGCTTTCCTGCGGAAGTATGTCCACCTGCCCCATGACTGGACATGTTCCACGCCGTTCTCGGCCATGAAACTGAAGTATTTCATACTCTCAGGATGACGAGCGAGATGTTCCATAAGCTCGATGCGGTAGATGTATTCACCCGGTCTGCTGTCCGTAAAGTAATAACGAAAGAAGAAACCGGTAAAGGCCAGGCCTTTTGCCGACATGTTGTTCAACCAAGCCTCTTCTTTTTCATGATCAAAAAATGCTTTAAAACATGCGTATTTCATATTTTTCCCTCTCCGGGTGCCTTCTCACCGTTTCGAAGCAGTTCCCTTAGCCGGTCAAGCTCGCCGGCAAACGCCTTCACACCATCTTCGGTGATGAGATATTCTTTTTTTCTGGAGTCTGCCTCCGATGAAACCGCTCTTATCCATTGTTTCTGCAGCAGCGCATTGATCGCTCCGTAGAGCGTGCCGGGGCCGAGGGCGACGCGCCCCGCCGTCTGTCTCTCGATGTTCTGCATGATGGCATATCCGTGCATCGGTTCGTGCAGAGACAGCAGTATGTAGAACACCGCTTCGGTCAACGCGCCTCTTTCAAAGCTCTCGGGCATGGTCTTCACTCTTTCAAATTACGGTTGCCGTTATATCGGCTGACGTAATAACAATATATCGGCAACCGTATTAATAATTAACGCAACTTCGCAAACTCTCCGGGTTTACAGAATGGTTTCTTTTTAATTCTGAAGATGCGATGCGTTCATGATTAAGATGAGCGGCATATCTCCGGAAATAAAGAGCAAACTCGGGCTGGTGCAGGTCTACACGGGGCCCGGGAAGGGAAAGACCACTGCTTCCTTGGGCCTTGCCTTCAGGGCATCCGGGCGCGGATTGGAGGTCCTTATGATCCAATTCCTTAAACCTCCGCAGGACTACGGCGAGCATCTGGCAGCCGAAAAGGTACCTAACTTTACGATACTGCCGCTCGGTCTTGACCATATGATGTCGAAAGTGCCCAAAGAAAAGGACATAAAGATCGCCGAAGAGACGCTTCAGAGGGCAAAGGAAGAGATCTATTCCGGAAAATACGACCTTGTGATACTTGATGAGATAAACAACGCGATGAGCTGGAAGCTTCTGAACCCCGCGGAAGTGGTCAAGATGCTGAAAGGCAGGCCGGATAACATAGAGATAGTGCTCACAGGAAGAGGGGCCCCCGCAGAGATAATAGAATACGCCGATCTTGTGACAGAGATGAATATGATCAAGCACCCATTCGACAAAGGGGTCAAAGCAAGGGTCGGCATCGAGTATTGATGATCCTCGGCCTCCGCCTTGTTTTCCGCGGCATACGAGGGGCATTGCCAGAGATAGGTAAATAAGCATTAATGCGCATCTTGCCTGACACAGGAAGTATCCATCGATGCCAATTAACATACCTGACGACCTGCCAGCCGGCGCCGCCCTCGAATCAGAGAACATATTCGTTATGAGAGAAGGCCGCGCCACAACACAGGACATACGTCCGATGAAGGTATTGATCCTGAACCTCATGCCGACCAAGATAGAGACGGAGATCCAGATCCTCAGGCTCTTGGGTAACAGCCCGCTGCAGACCGACATCTCCCTTCTGCAGATGGCGACACACGAATCGAAGAACATCTCACAGGAATATTTGGACAAGTTCTATGACACATTCGATGAGGTCATGGACAGGAAGTTCGACGGGATGATAATAACCGGCGCTCCCGTAGAGAACATCAGCTATGAGAGAGTGGACTATTGGAAAGAGCTCTGCGAGATAATGGAGTGGTCGGTGAAGAACGTGACCTCTACCCTTCACATCTGCTGGGGCGCCCAGGCAGGCCTGTATTATCACTACCGCATACCGAAATATCCGTTGAAGAAGAAGATGTCGGGTGTGTTCAGCCACACTTTGAACATTAAGGATGAGCCGCTGATCAGGGGTTTCGACGATGTGTTCAACATGCCCCGCTCATGCCACACGGAGGTTCGCGCTTCAGACATCAACCGCAATCCTCACTTGCACATCGTTGCCGAATCCAGGGTCGCGGGGGTAGGCATCGTCACGTCGGAGAAGGGGGGGCAGGTGTTCCTCACGGGTCATTCCGAATACGATGCGGGAACGCTCGCATACGAATATGACAGGGATATGGGGAAAGGACTTATGCCCAGCGTGCCGGAGAACTACTTCCCCAACGATGACCCGCATAACGATCCCATCGTCAGCTGGAAAGCGCATGCGACGCTGCTCTTCACAAACTGGCTTAACTACTACGTGTACCAGCGCACGCCGTATGACATCAACGACATCGGCAAGGAACAGTGATGGACCCCCTTGAAACGAAGGATGCCCCGCTGCCTTCCGGCCCTTATTCCCAAGCGATAAGGTCCGGAAGTTTTGTTTTTGTTTCCGGACAGATCCCCATCGATCCCATCGGCGGGACAGTGCCCGTCGGAACGGCCGATCAGATACGGATCGCGATGAGAAATCTCATCTCGATACTTTCCGCCGCGGGGGTTGGGAAAGGGTGCATATTGAAGGTCACTGTCTACCTGACGGACATGAACGATTTCGCTCTGATGAATTCCATTTACGCAGAGGCATTCGGCGTTCCGTACCCGGCAAGGACCTGCATCGGCGTGAGCTCTCTTCCGAGAGGCGCGAAAATAATGGTCGATGCCGTCGGAGAGGTAAGCGGTCACTGACCGGCGACCTTCGGGTTTATCAGCTTCCCCAAGACGGCATCCCTGACGAATTTATTGTACAGGGACAGGTCCGGGCGGGTCTCGATCATCTCTTCCACCGAAGAAAGGACATGCCCGAACACTTCTTTGAATATCCTGCAGGAGTCCCCACCGTTGCTGTCGAGACCCGTCTCGTAGTATGCGTCAATGCTGCACCCTCCGTTGCAGTATTTGAAGAGGCCGCACTCCGCGATGCATCTGTTCCTTCTCTCGACTGTTCCGGTGACTATCCTCCCGAACCCCTCCGAACTGAAAGCGTCGGATATCCTGCCGACATCTGAGACATTCCCCAGCCTGAACTCCGGGGGGCAGCCCTTGCCGCACGGATAGAGGTCCCCGTTTGGATAGACGCATATCCATTTGGTCAGACAGGAAGTGTGCGCGCAGTCGGACTCCGCAGGCTCCCCGAGTGCGTTCAGAACGTATAGGTAATGAGGGATGAGCGGGACCTCGGCATCCTTGTCAAAAAGCCACGCGTCGAAGCATTCGATGCTTGATCTGATGTATTCTTCCGCGTTCGGAACGGTCTTTCCGCAAGCCGCGCATCCCGCCGGTATCACCGGCGAGAAGGAGACCGCGGTCTTGTTCTGTTTGAAATGGTCGTATATCTCCTTTTGTTTGGAGGCCGTTTCCGAGGATATGGTGGAACTGACCGAGAATACCCGTTCCTTGTTGCTAAGGTACTCGACCTTCTGTCTTACGACATCCGTCCTCTCTCTCAGGACATCATTGTAGGGGCCTTCGAATGAAATGCCGATGTTGATCATCTTTTCCCTGCAGAAGCTTATGAACCTTCTGTCAAGCAGGGTCCCGTTAGTCTGTATGGTGTTCCCCACCCTGTGGGAATTCTTTCCGAAATATCTTTCCTGGAGGTTCAGAGCCTCCTTGTAGAATCCGAACGGCATTAGCATGGGTTCGCCGCCGTGCCATATGAACCAGACGGACTCATACTCTTGCGACAGAAGATCGAACAGCCGGTCCAAGATATTTATGCTCATCTTCTCAGAGGTCCTTTCGGCGGGAGTATGATAGCAGTGTCTGCAGTCGATATTGCATTCGAGGGTCGGTTTTATTATCACCGAGATGAACGGCCTCATGGTCTTACGACCTTAACTCAGAAGGGCCAGTATGTCCATACGCCGTTTAGTCCGTTCGTGCAGTAACAGCAGCATACGCAACAGACGACCAACCCTCCGCCCAATCCCACATACCACCAAACGGATGAGCAGCATCCCCTGTCGCTGCAGCATGGAAAATCACATGCCGGCGTACCGCCGTGCTCAGCTTCATCGACGCGCTTCGAATAGTCGTTAGGTTCTTTAGCATGCATAGCGACCGTTGTGAACGCTGCGGGGGACTGGCTCATATACAATGCCGTCAGGCTTTCGATGGTTTTTGCACGTGGAGACATGTTTTCACCTTACCTATCCTGCTGGCTAGGTACAACCCGCGTACCTCTTAAGAATACTTAAAATGTTCGAACACATAATCCGCCTGCGCATAGTATGTTCGGATATACGGTACCTCTTTACAGCAGAATGTCCCCTTCGGACCTTTCCGCCTACCGGAGATATTACTGCGAGACCTGCCACCAGCTGAGGTCGGAGTACGGCATCATTTCAACGTCGGCGGTAAATTACGACATGACCTTCAACACGATCATAATGAACTCCTTCACCGGCGACACCCCGCATTTCGAAGGTACCGGGAACTCGATCCTGTGCGTTCTCGAAAGGCCGAAAGCAGACTCGGACCTTTTCAGAAAGATGGCGGCATACACAATACTTCTCACAAAGTGGGAGCTGGTCGACGATTCCTTCGATCACCCCTCGATAAAAAGCAACGCTGCCGCGCTGGCGCTCGGCCGCGCAGTATCAAAAGCGGAAAGAGGATATCCTGAATATGACGAGGCTGTGGGGAAGGGGTTCGAAGAGCTCAGAAGGATGGAGGATTCCGGGTGCAGGGATGCGGTAGCGATGGGTGAGACATTCGGCAGGTCGCTATCTTTCGCCTTGAAAGATATGGCGGGGGAGAACGGAAAGGACCTTGAAGATGTGTTCACGCACCTGAGCGCTTCCGTGTACCTGATGGATGCGATCGACGACCTTGACGAGGATTATCTTAACGGGACGTACAACCCTCTGCTTGCTTTCAAGGAGAGATTCAAGAACAAGAAAGAATACATCAACGATAACCTGTACGATCTTTCCGATATGCTCAACGGGGTCATCGGCAGCCTTCAGGCATCTTATTCAGCCGTGAGGGACAGGATGATGTCGGATGTCGGGGTGTCGGACAACGTGATATACTACGGAATACCTGATTCGGCAAAGAAGGTAATGTCTGGCACAAGCGAGGCAAAAGCAACGATCAAGAATATCTTGGACGGCCGCAGAAGAAGGAACGCCTCATACTGACCTTCTACCGGACGGATCGTAATCGGAGCAAACGCTCAGTATGTATGTTTCTTCTCCAGTGATGCTGCAGAACGCATCCCCGTCCGACATCCTCAGACGGCTGCAGTTCTCGCATGATCCGGGCCTGTATCTTTCGCACGTGTTGTTGAAAAGGGTCGGCAGGCCTTTCAACAAACATACCCAATCATCTCCCGAATGGATGCAGAACCTGCACGTGCGGCACTTTTGATAATTCTCGTTCGTCATGAGCATCACATCCTGATCATGTCCCTGCGGTCAATCTTCATCATTTGATAGATCCTTATCTCCCCCTTCCGTTTCTCGGACGGGAGTTCCACATCTGCAATGTGCCTGTAGCTGCACTTCTCGAGACATCTTTTGGAACCATGGTTCTCCGAGTCGCATCTGGCCTGTATCCACGTATAATCGGTGTTCTGGAAGATGTATCCTGTGACTGCCCTCACCGCCTCCGTCATGTACCCTTTTCCCCAGTGGTCCTTCGCGATGCAGTATCCCAGTTCGCAGTATCCCTTCCCGGGGAAATCCTGCACGGCAGTTATGCTCCCGATCGGCTCATGCTTCAAAGTGATACACCAATCCATCGTCCCCGCCTCATACAGGAATATCCAATTCCTTATCGTCCTCTCCGTTTCCTCAACGGACCTGTGAGGCTCCCATGTGAGGAATTCGGCCACGTCGCCGTCCGACATCCAATTGTCGTATGCTCTGGGAACATCCGTTATCATGAACTGCCTGAGATAGAGGCGCGGCGTCTGTATGGGGTATGTTCTGATCAAGGCCGTCACTCGCCCGTGATGTCGATAGAAAGGGACCTCATAACATCCAACGCCTTCCGGTGGAGGTCTTTGTCGTAGCTCGCGACGCAGTTGGCATCCACGATAACTTTCGAATCGGGGTATGCGGTCTTCAATATCAGCGCGTTCGCGATCACGCATATGTTAGTCGCCACTCCGCAGACCTCTATCTCATCGAACCCATTCAGCATACCGACGATATCCAGACTTCCAAACGTTCCCTTCTCAATGGTCCTTCCTCGGTTCTGATATCCTGCCACTTTTCCGTGGACCAGCCATCCGGGGGTCCCCCTGATGCAGTGTTCCACCGGTATATGGCGCCCCTCGTCCGTCTCCAGATAGTCCCGGCCGTGGGTGTCCATGGTGAAGAATACCTCTGCTCCGCTCCCGAGGTGTTCTTCGATCTTCGATACGATGTTGTGCTCTATCGCCTCGGCATAAGAAGACCCCAGGCTGCCGGTGACAAAATCCGACTGGTAATCTACTACGACCAAAGCGCGGGGCATAATGACAGATATGATTGGATGCGTCATAAAAGTTGTGAGGCTACCGTCTCTTTCGCATCGCAATAATGTTCCGTTGAACTCATGGCCGCGCTCATGCACCTGAAAGACCCTTCTCCGGATCGAACCCTTTCATAAGGGTCCTCAGAACAATGAACCCCCAGACCGCGACCATGAGAGCCCCGGTTATCTCGGAGAACGTTGATCCCCACCAAAGGTACGTCAGGCCGGAGGTGGTCAGCATCGCAACGTAACACACTGGGATCAGGAGGAAGTTCCTGAATATCGTCGATACCAGGGCCCTTACCCCCATGCCGAGTGCCTGGAACAGAGATTCGGCCGCTGCGCCTAAGGCCACGAACGGCAGGAATAACGCCCCTATCCTCAGGAATTCGGCCATGCCGTCCCTCAGATATTCGGTGGCCGGGTCGTAAGTGAAGACCATCGCCATCTGCGGCGCGAATACCACCGTGACCGCGGTTATCACGATCATGAGAAGCGTTGATATCCTTATTGCATAGCTATAGGCGGTCCTGATCTTATCGTAACGATTCGCTCCGTATGCAGCGGCGCAGACCGGCACTATGCCTGCCGCGATGCCCATCAGAGGTATCATGAGAACGCTGAGGATCCTCCAGTCCGCGGAGTAAATCGCAACCCCGTCGTCCCCGCCTGCCTCAATAAGTATCATGTTCATCAACACAACAACGAAAGACACGATCATCATCTGAAGCGCGGCTGGTATGCCCACCCTGAAGATGTCCTTGACGATGAGCGATTCGAACCTGAACCCTTTGAACCTGAACTTAAGGAACAGGTCCTTTTTGATAAAGTACCAATAGAACATGACTGACAGTGCCACGGCCTCCGCCGCCACTGTTGCCACGGCTGCGCCGGTCATCCCCCATCCGAGCCCATAATCATAGATGAAGAAGGGATCGAGCACCAGATTGATGATGGCAGCCAGAACGATGATGTACATGGAACGTTTTGCCGCGCCTTCCGATCTCAGGATGTTCGATATCACCCCCACGAGCATGAAAACGATAACAAAGGCCGCCAGGGGAAGGGCGTAATTGATGCACTCCTGCATCGTCCCCTCGGAGATGCCGGGCCCTATCAGCCTCAGGATCGGTTCCAATAGCGGAATGAACACCGCCATCAGCACCACGCTTGCGATAAGGATTATCACCACCGCATGGGCTGCGGTCCTGTCCGCTTCAGCCTTGTTCTCGGCACCTATTCTCTTCGCGATAGCGGATGCGGCGCCGATCCCGATACCGTTGCATATCCCCACCACTATGAAGAACAGAGGGAACACTATCCCCACGGCCGCAAGGGCATCCCTTCCGAGCCCGGCGACCCACATGGCATCGATAAGATTGTTTGCAGACTGCGCCAAGAGCGCGATCGTCGTAGGGATCGCCATTGCGAGTATGGCCTTCTTTGGGTCTCCCAATAAGGTCTCCACATCCTTGGTCTTCTCAAACTCTTCCATGGCGTCCATCCTTGGCCTTCCTATCTCGATAAACTATTTGACACTTTCAGTAATAAAGTCCTTGGAATGGAAGAAAAGACCGTGTTGCCCACCCGAAAAAAACAGGTTGTTTAAATATAAATTTGCTAAATTATATATATCTATATACCAATCTATTACGCCATTTATGCCACACTACGCAACTACAGAGGAAAATACCAGGCTATTCGTCTCGATGGGGATATCTAAACTACCGGCGGTCAGAGATATTCTGGAAAGGCTCGGTGAGATCGAGGGCATAAGCGTCCCCAGGAACATCCATATGACCCTGAGGTTCCTGGGTGATGTAGAGAAAGAAAAGATCAAAGAATTAGAATCGCGTATGATCTCTTTAGAAAAATACAGATCCTTCAAAGTATCCCTGAAGGGGATGGGCGTGTTCCCCAACGCCAATAATCCGCATATAATATGGATAGGCGCCGAGATCGAAGACCCTTTCACTGATATCCTCTCTGATCTGGACAGGATGCTTGAGGCTTCATCCATCAATTATGATAAAAAGCCCTTCAAAGCGCACGTGACCGTGGGAAGAATAAGAACGCCATCCGTAGAGTTTGCAAACCTCCTTGCCGAAAAACAGGAACTTGAAGCGGGGTATTTCATATGCCGGGAGATCTTCCTCATGAGCAGTAAGCTCACGCCCAGAGGGGCGGTGCATTCGGTGGTCAACTCATTCCACCTCGCTGACGAGTGAAACTGCCCCGAGCGGATTTGAAAATATAAAAGAAGAAATGGTTTATCTGGGTTTACGGTTTTTTCACTTGCCTTTTTTCTTATCGCGGAAAAATGATACCAAACCGAGGATCAATACAATTATCACCGGTATGACCCAGCCCCATGTCTGCCCAAGCAGGACATAAGCTATTATCAGTCCAGCGATCCCTATGATACCAAACCGCCTCAGGATCGCTCCGCCGCCCAAGAGCAGCATGAACAGTACCAGTATGATGAACATCACGATCGCGCCTATGGCTCCTGACGTCAGCTGTATGAAGGCAAGGTTCAGATCCGTATCGCCGATCATGTCGACAACTATCGGCTCAATAAAGAAACTTATCACTACCGGCACGATCACGACCAGCAGGATAGTCATCAGTAGCCCGCCCACCAGCGACGTCAATGGGTTCTTCTTATCATTTGATTTGTCTGCCATTGTCATCCCTCTCTATTTTTTTGGAACTATGGTTCCGTAATGATGAATTGTATTGGTATATATTTATTAGATGCCATTTTGAAACCTCACTATGTATTTCCAGACGCTCTTTTCGCCTATGCCGGGCGAAAAGAGCGTTCTAAAGATAAAGTCAGCGAGCTTTATCTCGGGGACATTCTTGACAACTCTTTTTTTGGTTCAAGCTGGCCTAAAAATTATGTATCTCTATATAACCAAATAAATTGTATCTGGATATATAGCTAAAATATTTAACGTAGATTAAGAAGGACTTTATATGCTACACCTTATTTGAAACTCTTGACGGAAGCAGGGGGGGTTGTTGGAGGAGTATTAATTGCGGGGGGCCTTTCACACACTGGTTTTGAGCCGTTCTAATGGCATTTGCTTTTTGAAGTAAAGCTTTGAACGAATTAGGTCTGCTTTCGTTAAATAATTCAAAAAAAGGAGTTACATCGATATATAAAAAAGAATAATTGCGTTTGCCATGGTAGCGGTGATGCTCTGCGTCAGCGTTGTCCCGGCACTTGCGTCTGAGGTATCCGCAGAGCCTACTGTGGTCACATCTACAACGTGAAGATCGTTGACGGCAAGCTCGAGGTCACCTGTGACCTCATCGAGGGTGCCTTCGGCGTTCTGCTATCCGGCAGTGCGTGGCCCGCGGGATACAACCCCAACGCGGACATCAAGCACAACAACGTCTCCTCGTACAA
>JGI24705J35276_12237711_pt1 | contig 12684 bp, 14 predicted proteins | sample TergutNt197P4_FD_35276 | JGI IMG/M metagenome (IMG submission 35276)
TAGATGGCAATCGACAAAGTGCGCGAATACCTGAAGCAATTCAACATGGAGGGCAGGGTTGTGGAATTCCCGGTTTCATCGGCCACTGTGGAGCTTGCGGCCGAGGCGGCTGGCGTCATCCCTGCAAGGATTTGCAAAACCCTTTCGTTCAGGAGCCCGGAGGGCTGCATATTGGTGGAGACGGCAGGGGACACGAAGATAGACAACAGGAAATTCAAGGATTTTTTCGGCTTCAAGGCTTCAATGCTCAGCCCGGACGAAGTTTTTGGCTATACGGGGCACGAGGTAGGCGGCGTTTGCGCCTTTGGGATCGAAAGGAGCGACGTGAAAGTGTATTCTGACATTTCGATGCAGCGTTTTGACACCGTTTTCCCGGCATGCGGGAGCAGCAACAGCGCTATTGAGCTGACCTGCGAGGAGCTGCACAGAGTTGCAAAAGCCCTCGAATGGATAGATGTCTGCAAGGGTTGGGAATAAGGAGGGTAGCATGTGCATTGCGGTACCGGGCAAGGTCGTTTCGCTGGAAGGCAATTTCGCCAAAGTGGACTTCAAAGGCAACATAGTGAAAGTCAACACCGGGCTTGTGGAAGCAGGAGTTGGAGACTACGTGCTGGTTCATGCTGGCTGCGCCATTGAAGTGATGAGCAGCGACATGGCTAAAGAACTTGCAGAGCTGTTCGACGAACTTGAGGAATACGGTAATATATGGAATTAGATAAAATCATCGATTTTTTAAAAAACTACGATGGGCCACAGCTAAAACTCATGGAAGTCTGCGGCACACATACATCGAGCATAGCGAGGAGCGGCATCAGAGGCATCCTTTCCCAGAAGATCAAGCTGATTTCAGGGCCTGGCTGCCCTGTTTGCGTAACGCCGGCGGCATACGTGGACAGATGCATCGACTATTCCCTAAAAGAAAACCACGCTTTGGTCACTTTTGGCGACATGATGAAGGTTCCCGGAGCTTCAGGCACCTTGTCTGCCGCAAAGGGGAGGGGCGCAAGGGTGGAGCTCATGTATTCGCCTTTTGAAACGATCGGCAAAGCAGAAAGAAACGTTGAAACCATCTATGTTGTAGCCGCAGTCGGGTTTGAAACTACGGCGCCTGCATACGCCTTGCTGGTTAAAGAAGCGAAGGAAAAGAACATCAAGAACATAAGGCTTGTAACAGCGCTCAAGACGATCGCCCCTGCGCTTGCTTGGATATGCGAAAACGAAAAAGCGATAGACGGCTTTTTGTGCCCGGGCCACGTCAGCGTGATAACAGGAACGGCGGGGTATGAAGCGCTCTGCGAAAAGTACGGCAGGCCCTTTGCAATCGCTGGGTTTGAGCCGGAGCAAATACTGGCTTGCGTGTACGATTTGGCATTTGGGTTGTCAAACGGCAGGCGCCCGGAGGTACACAACCTCTATAAAAGCGCCGTCAAAGAAGGGGGGAACAAAAAAGCGCAGGAAGTCATGGCTGAATGCTATATGGAAGGGGATGCAATGTGGCGTGGAATCGGCACGATTGAAAACTCGGGGCTGTACCTTTCCAAAAGGTATGCGGAATACGACGGTGGCAGTTTTGGGCTAAACGAAGACCTAGGGCTTCCCGAAGGGTGCAGGTGCGGGGACGTCATCGTCGGGCGGATCAGCCCGGACGAATGCCCGATGTTCGGGCGAGGGTGCAGCCCTGAAAACCCAGTGGGGCCGTGCATGGCGTCAAGCGAAGGAGCGTGCGGAGTATGGAGATAACCATGGCTCACGGCAGCGGAGGCAGGGCATCGGCAGAATTGATGGCTAGGGTGTTCGGCAAGTATTTCCGCAACGACATACTCGACAGGATGGAGGACAGCGCCGTGCTTGAGGCTTGCGGAAAAATCGCGTTCAGCACGGATTCCTTCGTCGTTTCACCTCCGGTGTTTGCGGGCGGCGACATAGGCAAGCTGTCCATATGCGGGACTGTCAACGACCTTCTGATGATGGGGGCAGTGCCGGAATACATCGCCTGCGGCTTTATTCTGGAGGAGGGCCTTGACATAGCCCTGCTTGAAAAAGTAGTGGAGTCCATGGCAAATACGGCAAATGAAGCCGGAGTAAAGATCGTGGCCGGCGACACGAAAGTAGTCGAAGGCAGAGGTGGGCTTTATATTAACACGTCGGGCCTTGGCAGGATACCCGAAGGGAGGAACGTCAGCGCGGCAAACATAAAGGACGGAGATATTGTTCTGCTGTCGGGAAACCTAGGGGACCATCACGCCTGCGTATTGAGCGCCCGGATGGGTATCAGAAGCAGCATAAAGAGCGACTGCGCCTGCCTCGGGGACATCACAAAGGCGCTGTTTGAAGGCGGGGTCTGCGTAAGTGCCATGCGGGACGTGACAAGGGGCGGGATCGGGACTGTTTTGAATGAGCTTGCAGAAGCATCGGGCTGCGGAATAGAGCTTGACGAAAGCGAAATACCGATAAGCAGCGAGGTGAAGGGGTTTTGCAGCATTTTGGGCCTTGATCCGCTCTACATGGGCAATGAGGGCAAGATGGTTGCGTTTGTGCCACAGCAAGACGCAGAAAAAGCCCTAGCGCTTGTGAAAAGCACCGGCAATGGCAAAAACGCGGCAGCCATAGGAAAGGCAGTAAAGGGGAAGGGGGTAGTGATAAAGACGCGGCTTGGCGGCACACGGATCGTGGATGTGCTGCAAGGGGAAGGGCTGCCGAGAATTTGTTGAAAAAAGAATAAAAACGGAGGGAAAAACGATGAAGCAACTTGTTTTTTGTGACACCGAATCATGTGTAGGCTGTAACCGCTGTGTTCGCAACTGCCCTGTTGAAACTGCAAACATAGTAATGCTGGACAGCAAAGGCGACATCAAGGTGGATATTGACGCTGAAAACTGCATAGCTTGTGGGGAATGCATCAAAGTGTGCCGACACGGTGCGCGGAGCTATACAGACGACACCGAAGTTTTTCTAGACGACCTGCGGCACGGAGCGCAAATTGCCGTCATGATTGCCCCAGCCGTCCGTGCGAACCGCATAGAATTGGGCCGGCTCATTGCATGGCTCAGGGCGCTTGGCGCCGCTAAAATTCACGATGTTTCGCTGGGCGCCGACTTGTGCATCTGGGCGCACGTCCGCTACCTGCAGCAGCACCCCAATTCTCCTATCATAACCCAGCCATGCCCTGCAATCGTCAACTACATACTGAAATACCGCCCAAAACTGATCAGGTACCTCTCTCCTGTGCAGGGCCCGATGGCTAGTTCGGCGATCTACATGACAAGATACGAAAAAATAGGCATGCCAATAGCAGCGATTTCGCCATGCATTTCCAAAACCCATGAGTTTGAAAGCACCGGCCATGCCAAATACAACGTCACGTTTGAAAAACTGTTCAATTACATCGACGAACACGGCATAACCTTGCCCACGCAGCCTTCGGGCTTCGATCATTACGACTGTGCGCTGGGCAGTGTTTTTTCCACGCCGGGGGGGCTTAAGGAAAACATCGAATTTTTCCTTGGCAACTCCCTTAGCATAGACCGCGCCGAAGGCAAGCATGTGGTATACCGCAAACTGGACGAGTACGACGAGCAGCATGGAGTGGACCTGCCCAACGTGTTCGACGTGCTCAACTGCGAAGAGGGCTGCAACATGGGCCCCGCAAGCGCGAACCAAAGCAGTTTTTTCCAAGTGAGCCGGGCGATGGACAAGGCGAGGAAAGCTGCGTGGGAAGGCCGCGACGCCAGCTATTTTGAAGCTCTTTACGAGGAATACGACACCAAACTGCAACTGAACCATTTTCTGCGCAGCTACACGCCAATGCCGGCGCATTCTGCCAGCGTTACGGACGCCGATATAGAGAAAGCATACATGATGATGAACAAAGACACCGATGCAAAGCGGAAATTCGATTGCGGCGCCTGCGGGTCTGACACGTGCCTCGGCATGGCGCGCAAACTCGCGCTTCACGTGAACATTCCGGAAAACTGCTTGCAGAGCAGCCGCTTGAAAATTGAAGCGGAGCAGCAGGTGCTTTCCGACCTCCACAGGATCAACCTAGACAATGCCGAGGAGATAGAGCGGGACATAGACCAGATAAAGGGCCATGTGGAACAGCTTTGGTCCAACATCAGCGCAGTGAACAGCGCCATATCCGGATTTGACAAAGTTGAAGACATTATCAACAACATATCGTTTCAAATCAACATAATCGCCATCAACGCGTCTATTGAAGCGGCAAGGCTTGGCGAGGTGGGCAAGGCGTTCAGCGTAATCGCCGAGGAGGTGAGAAAGCTGGCTAGGGTCACACAGGAAACCATGGCAGAAAACCATGCGATGATTGCAGGAGCCACGGGCACAATGGGCGGCATGAACGCGATGATAAAGCAGATTCTTGATTCCGTAACCTCGGCATACGACAGGATAACGGAGATAAACCGAGCAAACGCAGAGAATAGCAGTTTGCAAATTTAGCGTTTTTATGTTAAAATTCTACTTGTATATATGAAAAATAGAGCGTGACACAGGAACCGTCCCCTTTTGTCACAGTCAGGGGGTCCAAATGACTATCAGCGACATAAAAAACATCCTCGACTGCATGGTCCTTTGCGGCGAGGACCGGCTTGGCACCGACATAAACACAGCCGACGGCGCGGACATGATGTCTGACGTCCTTGCTTTTGCCAGTGAACACGGGGTGCTGCTCACCGGGCTTGTCAACTCGCAGGTAGTGCGCACCGCTGAAATGATGGATATAACGTGCATCATCTTCGTGCGCGGCAAGACGCCCGATCAATCCATAATTGACCTTGCCGGCAATTGTGGCATCGTGATCATGAAAACACGGGAGAAGATGTTCTCCGCGTGCGGAAAACTGTACGAAGCCGGCATGCGGAGCGGGGCAAGCGGCACATGAGCGCGATTGAACTCAAATACGCCATCCCCGGTGACGATTTCACGCGGGCCGGCGAGGCGTCTTCATCGATAAAAATGCGCCTTAAGCAGATGGGGTTCGACCCCTGTTTCATCCGGCGCGTGGCCATAGCCGTTTACGAAGGGGAAATCAACATGGTCATTCACGCAAACGGCGGCGAAATCGTTGTGAACATTTCCCCTGCGAGCACCGATATAACCCTGACCGACGATGGCCCTGGGATTCCAGACGTTGAGCTTGCCATGAAAGCAGGGTTTTCGACTGCGCCTGAAAATGTGAGAAACCTCGGGTTTGGTGCCGGGATGGGGCTGCCAAACATGAAAAAATACACAGACGAAATGGACATTCAATCGGAAGTCGGCGTGGGCACGACTGTGAGGATGAAGGTATATGCCAATGCAACGTGAACAACATGACACTTTTTTCCATTCGGTGCATTTGGAAAAGGACCTGTGCAAAGGGTGCATCAACTGCATAAAGCGCTGCCCTACGCAGGCGATAAGGGTGCGAAACGGCAAGGCGAACATAACGAAAGAATTCTGCATAGACTGCGGAGAGTGCATACGCATATGCTCCCACCATGCAAAAAAGGCGGTTTTCGACCCCTTTGACATTCCGGGCAGATTCGAATACACAGTGGCTCTGCCGGCGCCGTCGCTCTTTGGGCAGTTCAACAACCTGGACGACCCTGCGATAGTGCTGCAGGGGCTGCTTGACATTGGCTTTGACGATGTGTACGAGGTGAGTGCCGCAGCAGAGCTCGTGTCCGAACTGACGCGCAACAAGATTGCCGAAGGCAATTGCCCGCTGCCGATCATATCATCGGCTTGCCCATCTGTCGTGAGGCTCATCAGGGTGCGGTTCCCCAGCCTTCTCGAACTGATGCCACCGCTGAACCCGCCCATAGACGTAGCGGCAGCGGCGGCGGCGCGCATAGCCGTTGAAAAATCCGGATTGCCTCGCGAAAAGATAGGGATCATTTTCATTTCGCCCTGCCCGGCAAAAGTAACAGCGGTTTACTCGCCTCTGGGCATGGAAAAATCAGAGGTCGACGCGGTATTTGCCATAAGCGACGTCTATCCGCGGCTGCTTCAAGTGATGAAGCACGACGCAAACAGCGCAGCAGCATCAAAAAGCGGCAAGATAGGCATAGGCTGGGGCGGCAGCGGAGGTGAAGCCGACGGCCTTTTAAACGACAATTACTTGGCAGCCGACGGCATCGAGAACGTCATTCGGGTGCTTGAAGACCTGGAAGACGGGAAGCTTCAGGAAGGGCTTGAATTCATTGAGCTGAACGCTTGTGCGGGAGGCTGCGTAGGAGGGGTGCTGACAGTTGAGAACCCCTTCATCGCAAAGACGAAGCTAAAGCGCCTTAAAAAATACATGCCGGTGGCCTTAAACCATCTGGACGGCGTCGTCCCTGACGGGGCTTACCAGGATTTCCCCATCAAGTACGAGCCAGTATACAGGCTTGGCGAAGGCATTGAAGAAAACATAGCACTGATGGCAAAAGCCGAGGAACTCATGTCCAGGCTGCCCGATCTGGACTGCGGCTCCTGTGGGGCACCGACCTGCGAAGCATTCGCGAAAGACGTAGTTTGCGGCATTGCGAAGGAAAAGGAGTGCATTCATCTCTTGCGGGATTATTTGCACAAATTGTCTAACGAGATAGGCGATTAGCCGATTTATTTGAAGGAGGGGACTATGCTTGTTGGAGAACTGGTTGACCTGCCGGGGCTGACGCTGGTAAACAGCGGAGCAGAGCCACAAAGAAGCATCGAAAGCGCCTTTTGCTGCGACTTGCTAAGCCTTGTTATGAGCAGGGCGCCGGCCGGGTGTGCATGGGTGACGGTCATGGGCAATGTCAATTCGGTGGCTGTCGCCGTGCTTGCCGACATAGCCTGCGTGGTCCTCGCAGAGGGCGCCGCATTCGACGACACAGCACTGAAACGTGCCGAAGAGAAGGGCGTTGCCCTGTTCAAGACCGATTTGCCCGTCTTCGAAGCGGCTCTTTCGATTCACAGCATGCTTGGCAACAGAGATGATTAAACTGTCCTACGACCTGCACATCCATTCCTGCCTTTCGCCTTGCGCCGACGACGACATGACCCCGGCAAACATAGCGGGCATGGCTTACGTCAAAGGGCTCGACGTCATAGCGCTCACCGACCATTGTTCTGCCCGCAACTGCCCGGCGCTGATGCAGGCGGCAAAAGAGTACGGCATTACGGTCATACCCGGCATGGAGGTCTGTACTTCGGAGGAGATACATGTCGTTTGCCTTTTCCCTGATTTGAAGAGTGCGCTGGATGCCAGCGCAGACGTGTACGCCCACTTGCCAAACATAACAGGCGGAAAAGGCCTTTTCGGCAACCAGCTTGTTATGGACGAGTTCGACAACGTAATAGAAAGCGTAAAGCGCCCCCTGTGGCTGCCGACGACGATAAGCTTTAGCGAGCTTTTCGCGCTAGTGGAAGACAGCTTGGGCGTATTCATACCTGCGCACATCGACCGCCCTTCTGCAAGCGTGCTGTCGCAGTTGGGTTTTGTGCCGCCGGGCAGCCGTTTCACTTGCACTGAAGTCGGCGACGTTTCCAACCTGCCGTTATTGCTGGCTAAGCATGATTATTTGCGTGGTTGCAACATCATAAGCTCGTCAGACGCCCACTCATTGTGGCAAATGAACGAAGCGGTCAATCACATAGAAGCAGAATCACGGAAGCTCCCTGACATTTTCAATGCATTGACAAACAGGAGCCAGCCAAAAAAATAAGGGAAAGAGATAATAAAGTGTGGATTTTTTGGCAAAAATTTGTTAAAATATCTTCATCTGATATAATAATTCCATTCATTAAGGAGGAACAATAATGGCAAAAAAAATAAGCCAGATCCCGTTTAAGGGAACACCGGAGCAGGAGGCGGAACTAACCAGCATCATAGACTCCTATTCGGCGGACAGGAACGCGCTGATGCCCATCCTGCAAGAAGCGCAGGATATCTACGGATACTTGCCGATAGAGGTGCAGACGATTATTGCCAGGCGCATGGGCATTCCGCTTGAGGAGGTCTACGGCATCGTGACCTTCTACACTCAATTCTCCTTGGAACCCAAGGGCGAGTACAACATTATGGTCTGTTTGGGCACCGCATGCTACGTGAGGGGGGCTGGCGACATACTGGAGCGCATGAAAGAAAGGCTCGGCATTGAGCCGGGAGGCTGCACCTTGGACGGGAAGTTTTCTCTTGAGGCGTGCCGATGCATTGGCGCCTGCGGGCTGGCGCCGGTTCTGATGGTAAATGAAGAAGTCTACGGGCGGCTGACCGTGGACGATGTTGATAGAATAGTAGCGAAATACGAATAATGGAGGAGTTGTCGCTTAACGTGCTCGATGTCGCACAGAACGGAATTACGGCAGGGGCGACGCTTATGCGGATTTCTGTGGATGCCGACAGCGGAGAAGACACCCTTGTAATAGAAATAAAGGACAACGGCTGCGGAATGTCGCCCGAACAGGTTAGTTCGGTAGAAGACCCTTTTTTCACCACCCGCACGACCAGGCCTGTAGGGCTGGGGGTGCCACTGTTCAAGATGGCGGCCGAGCAGAGCGGCGGACGGTTCGAAATCGTCTCAGAGCAAGGCGCCGGAACGGTGGTGAGGGCAGAGTTCGGCCTGTCGCACATAGACCGAATGCCGCTGGGGGACATCAACTCAACCATATGCACCTTGGTGACTTTCAACCCCGATGTGAATTTCGTTTACGAGTATAAAGCCGACGGCGAGGGGTTCACCCTCGACACCAGGGAGTTTCGGGCGATACTGCAAGGGATTCCGCTAGACTCCCCCGAAGTTTTGGCATATATCAGGGAATACCTCGAAGAAAACACGAAAGAAGTTGGATTAGTGATTTAGGCAGAGGCAGAAAGCAATTAATTCAAATAAAAGACTTACAAGAAAGGTGTGATAGAATGAAAACATTGGAAGAACTGCAGGCCATAAGGGACAAGATGCAAACACAAGTCGGGCTGCGCCAAGACGGCGAGGCGAAGACGAGGGTCGTCGTGGGGATGGCTACCTGCGGCATAGCGGCAGGCGCGCGCCCTGTGCTGAACACTTTTGCAGACCTTGTGCAGAAAAAGGGGCTGACCAACGTTCTGGTGACGCAGACAGGCTGCATAGGCCTTTGCCAGTACGAGCCGATAGTCGAGATAACAGTGCCGGGCCAAGAAAAGGTCACCTATGTGAAAATGGACGCAGACAAGGCCAGCGAAGTGGTGGAGCAACACCTCAAGCGCGGCGTTATAATAGGGAAGTACACCATCAACGCTGAAGACGTTGCAAAATAAAGGAGGAGAAAATAATGTATCGTTCACATGTTTTAGTTTGCGGCGGAACGGGCTGCACCTCCTCGGGCAGTAAGGCTGTTATCAAGAGGCTGGAGGCAGAAATCCTTGCACACGGGTTGTCCGACGAGATACAGGTTGTGCAGACAGGCTGCTTTGGGCTGTGCGAGATGGGGCCGATCATGATCGTCTACCCTGACGCCAGCTGCTACTCGAAAGTCAAAGAAGAGGACATCCCCGAAATAGTGGCGGAGCACCTGCTGAAGGGGCGCCCGGTAGAGAGGCTGCTCTATGTCGAGACAGTCGACGGGGGAGGCATCCGCTCACTCAACGAAACGAACTTCTACAAGAAACAGTGCAGGGTCGCCCTGCGCAACTGCGGCGTTATCAACCCGGAGGTCATTGACGAGTACATCGCCTATGACGGGTACATGGCGCTGGGCAAGGTCCTAAACGAAATGACGCCGGACGGCGTCATCCAGTGCGTAACGGACAGCGGCCTGCGGGGCCGAGGCGGCGCAGGATTCCCCACAGGGTTGAAGTGGGGCTTTGCGAAGAAAAACGACGCCGACCAGAAGTACGTTTGCTGCAATGCAGACGAAGGGGACCCCGGCGCCTTTATGGACCGCTCGGTGCTTGAGGGAGACCCCCACGCCGTGCTGGAAGCCATGGCCATAGCCGGGTACGCGATAGGCGCGACGCAGGGCTACATATACATACGCGCCGAATACCCCATTGCAGTCAAGCGCCTTAAAATTGCCATTGGCCAAGCCAGAGAGTACGGGCTTTTAGGCAATAACATATTGGGCACTGATTTTTGCTTTGACCTTGACCTGCGGCTCGGAGCAGGGGCTTTCGTCTGTGGAGAGGAAACCGCGCTGATGGCGTCCATAGAGGGCAAGCGCGGAGAGCCGCGCCCGCGCCCGCCGTTCCCTGCGGAAAAAGGGCTCTTGGGCAAACCTACGATACTCAACAACGTTGAGACTTACGCCAACATACCGCAAATCATATTAAAGGGTTCCGATTGGTTTGCGTCGATGGGCACGGAGCGCTCAAAAGGCACGAAGGTGTTCGCGCTGGGCGGCAAGATAAACAACACCGGGCTTGTGGAGGTGCCCATGGGCACTACGCTGCGCGAGATTATTGAGGAAATCGGAGGCGGCATACCAAACGGGAAGAAGTTCAAAGCAGCTCAGACCGGCGGCCCGTCGGGAGGCTGCATACCGACGGAGCACATCGATACGCAGATCGACTATGACAACCTCGTGGCGATAGGGTCGATGATGGGTTCCGGCGGCATGATTATCATGGACGAGGACAACTGCATGGTGGACATCGCAAAATTCTTCCTGGATTTCACCGTCGACGAGTCCTGCGGCAAATGCGTGCCGTGCCGCATAGGCACTAAGCGCATGTACGAGATGCTGGAAAAGATAACGTCAGGCAGGGGCGAGCTTGAAGACCTCGACAAGCTGGAAAAACTTTGCTACCACATACAGAAAAACGCGCTATGCGCACTGGGCCAGACCGCGCCAAACCCGGTGCTTTCGACCATGCGCTACTTCCATGACGAATACGTCGCCCACGTGGTCGACAAAAGGTGCCCGGCGGGAGTGTGCAAGGCACTGATGTCCTACTTCATCGGCGACCTGTGCATCGGCTGCACTGCCTGTGCCAAGGCTTGCCCGGTCGACGCCATATCGGGCGCGGTGAAAGGCAAACACAAGATTGACCAGACGAAGTGCATCAAGTGCGGGGCTTGCATGAAAGCTTGCAGGTTCAACGCAGTCACAAAAGGGTAACTTAGGTAGAAAGAGAAAGGAATGAAAGTTATGGTGAATATAAAGATTAACGGAATTGCGGTTAGCGCACCTGAAGGTTCCACGGTACTTGAGGCTGCAAGATTGGCCAACATACGGATTCCCACTCTGTGCTACCTGAAAGAAATAAACGAAATCGGTTCCTGCCGCATTTGCGTGGTGGAGGTGAAGGGCGCAAAAACATTGGTGGCGTCCTGCGTACACCCTGTCAGCGAGGGCATGGAGGTGTTCACGTCCACTCCGGATGTGCTGCAGAGCCGCAAGCAGACATTGGAGCTGATCCTGTCAGACCATGACAGGCGTTGCCTGAGCTGCGTCAAAAGCAACAGGTGCGAGCTCCAGGCATTGTGCAACGAACTAGGGGTAGAGGACGAGGGCGCCTACGACGGCGAAAAAACCACCCATGAACTCGACTTCAGCACCAAGCACATGTTCAGGGACAACAACAAGTGCATCGTATGCAGGCGCTGCGTCGCCGCATGCGACAAGCTGCAGAGCGTGGGGGTGCTCGGTGCCAACGACCGGGGCTTCGTGACAAAGGTCGGCTGCGCTTTCGACATGGATTTGGATGAAACAGCCTGCGTGTCCTGCGGCCAATGCATCGTGGCTTGCCCCACAGGCGCACTGTCGGAGATCGACAACACCGGCGAAATATGGGCGGCGCTGGCAGACCCGTCAAAGCACGTAGTCGTGCAGACGGCGCCGTCGGTGCGCGTCACGCTGGGAGAGGAGTTTGGTTTGCCCATCGGCACGAACGTGCAGGGGCAGATGGCCGCAGCGCTGCGCCGCTTGGGCTTTGACAAGGTGTTCGACACCGACTTTGCGGCAGACCTTACCATCATGGAAGAGGCCCACGAGCTGCTTGAACGTGTAAAGAGCAGGGGCATACTCCCTATGATAACATCCTGCTCGCCGGGCTGGATCAGGTTTTGCGAGCAATTTTACCCGGACATGATTCCAAACCTTTCAACATGCAAATCGCCACAGCAGATGTTCGGGGCAGTCGTCAAGAGCTACTACGCTGAAAAAACAGGCATCAACCCCAAGGACATCGTAGTGGTGAGCATCATGCCCTGCGTGGCGAAAAAATTCGAGCTCGGCCGCGACGACCAGGCAGCCAACAATGTGCCTGACGTGGACATCGCCGTGTCCACAAGGGAGCTTGGCCGCATGATAAGGCGGGCAGGCATAAAATTCGCTGACCTTCCCGAAGAAACCTTTGACAGCCCTCTTGGGCTCGGGACCGGCGCCGGCCACATATTCGGCGCGACAGGCGGTGTCATGGAGGCGGCGCTCCGCACAGCCGTCGAGACGCTGACCGGCGAGCGCTTGGACGCGCTTGAGTTTGAACAGGTGCGCGGCACGGACGGCATAAAGGAAGCGTCTTACAACGTTGCGGGCATGGATGTGAAAGTCGGCATTGCGAACGGCCTTTCAAACGCGAGGAAGCTGCTGGACTCAGTGAAGTCCGGAGAGAAGCAGTACCATTTCATAGAGATAATGGCATGCCCCGGCGGCTGTGTGAACGGCGGCGGCCAGCCGGTGCAGTTCGCAGAGGTGCGCAACTTCACTGATCTTAAGGCACTCCGCGCCAAGGGGCTCTAC
>JGI24705J35276_12237708_pt1 | contig 12669 bp, 15 predicted proteins | sample TergutNt197P4_FD_35276 | JGI IMG/M metagenome (IMG submission 35276)
CAGTAAATTTGCGCTTCTTTGCACTCTCGAGTGCCTTCTGCACAGCCGTTACGGTCGATTTTTCTGCCAATACAATTCCTCCTCGTAGTACATGCGAGCCGTTAAGCTCTCCTACAAGCAGTGCCCTTTAAGATAGTACTTGTATTTAAATTAGAAGGTTTTAAGAGATCCTGACCCGAGGTCTCGGAAAAGAGATCGACATTGAATGTGATATTCGGGCTCGGCCGGGGAGTTCATGAACGTTCCTTGTCATACCTGCCGCGGCGCTCACAGGAAATTGAACCGATATATATACGAATCCTTCATATCGGTGCATTCGTTTAACGGAAGCATGAAATTGTTCACGGCCGGACCGGTCGAGATGTTCGGCAGCACAAAAGAGATAGCGGGGTCGCAGCTGCCGTATTTCAGAACACCGGAATTTTCCGAGATCATGCTCAGATCGGAAGGTCTTGTGAAGAAACTGTCCGGAGCTCCGAAGGGTTCGAGGGCAGTGTTCCTTACGGCGTCGGGCACGGGGGCGATGGAAGCATCCGTGATCAATCTGTTCGGTACACAGGACAGATTATTGGTGGTGGCGGGAGGGAGCTTCGGAGAAAGGTTCGCGGAGATATGCGATCGGCACAGGATCGAACATGAAACGATAAGGCTCGAATTCGGAGAGATATTGTCCGGAGATCATTTGGTTCCGTATGACGGAAAAGGATTCACCGGAATGCTGATCAACATACACGAGACATCGACGGGGCAGCTTTATGATATCGGCATCGTTTCGGATTTCTGCAGAAAGAACGGCATGATCCTTGTGGTGGACGCAATAAGCTCTTTCCTGGCGGACGATATGGATATGATGAAAAGTTCGGTAGACGCGATGATATTCAGCTCACAGAAAGTGCTCGCCCTGTCGCCCGGTCTGTCGGGCATCGTTATCAGTGAAAGGGCATGCGAGCGCATTGAAAAAGCGATACCAAGTTCTGTCTATTTCGATATGAGAAGATATCTCAAGGACATGGAAAGAGGACAGCCTCCGTTCACGCCCGCCGTCGGCACGATACTGGAGATGGATGACATGCTGCAAAGGATCGGCAGGATCGGCGTACGCGCACAAGTGGAACGTATGAAAAGAACGGCGGAGCATTTCCGGGAACGGATACCGGAACTGGATATAGAACTGCCCGGTTATCCGTTGTCCAATGCGCTCACACCTTTGTTATTCAAACACGGCAATGCGCTCGGGGTGTACGAGAGACTGAGGGCGGAACACGGGATAACGCTCACACCGAGCGGAGGTCCGTTGAGGGACCGTATGCTCAGGGTGGGCCACATGGGCAATATAACGGAGGACGATCAGAACGATCTCATCATCAGACTCGGGAAGGTGCTGGAATGAAAGCGATCCTTATGGCGGCCGGCGTAGGCAGCAGGATAAGCAGGGCGGTCGATAAGCCCAAAAGCGCGCTGGAGATCGGCAACACGACGATAATAGCGCACACCGCGGACATGCTTAACAGGAACGGCATAGATGTGAACGTCGTGATCGGTTTCATGGAGGATTATGTGTGCAAGGTCCTTTCCGGGAAGAAAGTGCGATTCTTCCGCAACCCCTTTTACAGAGCAACGAACAGCATCGCGTCGCTGTGGTTCGCCCGTGAGCTCATCGACGGGAAGGAGGATATAATACTGGCGAACGCGGACGTTTTCTGGGAGCAGCCGATACTCGATACGGTAATGTCGGAGGAGAGGGACGCTATGATGCTGGGCGACGTGTCGAGAGCGGAGACCGGAGACTATTTCTTCAGAACGTCCGACGACAAGATAACAGCCTACGGAAAGGAGCTGAAAAGAGAGGAAAGGAACACGGAATACGTCGGCATCTCCAAGATCAGCAAGGGATTCTCACTCACATTCAAAGAACGGCTTGAAGCTCTCATAAAAAAAGAGAGATACGGATTGTGGTGGGAAGACGTTCTTTATGAACACCTGAACGAAACGCCGATCTATGTTCGCGATGTGAACGGAAAGTTCTGGGCCGAGGTGGACTATATAGAGGACTACGAACGGATAAAGGATTACATCCGTGAAAAAAGACCCGATCTGATGATATAGTCATGAAAAGAAGAAAGATGACAGCATTTCTTTATTAGAACGAAATGAGTTTCAGCCGGATGATGAACAGGGAGAAGGTGAGGACGTTCTGGTCCGAGCGCGCCAGGACCGCGACGTGTCCCGAGAGCCAAGTGATCCTGGAGAACGATCCGCAGCTTGCCGAATTGCGTGCCAGGACAGAATTGGAGTTACTTGATGCGGAACTTCCGCTGAACAGGAGCGACATCGTGGCGGACATCGGCGCCGGTAACGGAAGGTTCACGCTATTCTTTGCGCCCAGGGTGCGGAAGGTCACTGCGGTGGAGTACATCAAAGATTTTGCCGCGATGATCAAAGAGAAGATAAGGATACAGCGGTTAAAGAACGTCGAAGTTCTGGATCAGCCGGCCGAGGACTTTTGCCGCGAGAACTATGCGGACATTGTTTACATCTCAGGAATGCTGCATTATCTCGATAAAGAACAATACAGCAAAGTGACGGCCAACGTCGCGAGGACGCTTAAACCCGGAGGCACATTCTTTTTGTGCGAAGCGATCAGCGTCCTGGAGGACGAATTCTTCATCGACAAGTTCTCGGAAGAACTGAACGCTCAGTATTCATCGCTATACAGGACGGCGAAGCAGCACATAGACGCTTTTCACGAACACGGAATGCGCCTTGAAAAATATTCTCCGGCATTCAAGGACGGCAGCGTCCTTAACAAACGCAAGGAAACACGTTTCTTTTATTTTGTTTTCAGAAAACCTGAAAAAGATTGATCTGTGCCGTCATGACGACGGCACGGAAAAGGTTCAGACGAGTACCGTGTCGTAAACGCCCGCTTTCACATCGGTCTGGAAGACCTTCGGGTCCTTGCCGTCTATCGTCACACCGACGCAGACGCAGTTACCGGCAACCTCGAGCACCCTTGCTTTTACAGTGGCACCCAAGAGATCGAACTTCTTCATATCGGCGATCTTCTTCGCCTGATCGACGGTCAGATTACCGACCTTCGTCGTCCTTGCGTTGCTGGAACCGCTCTCCAACCCGAGCTCGCCTTTTATAAGGGCGGACATCGGCGGCGTTCCCACTTTTATCTCGAACGTTTTGTTCTCGTTTATCAGGATCTTCACCGGCACTTTCATCCCGGCGAACGCCTTTGTCTTCTCGTTTATCGCTGCTATCACTTCGTTTATCTTCACGCCTTTCGGACCCAGCGCGGGACCGAGAGGCGGACCCGCGGACGCTTTGCCGCCGTCGACCAATGCCTCGACCGTATCTACCAAATTACTCACTTCTCCTTTTCAATGATCCTGACGCTGTCTCCCTTAACTGTTACGGGTATCGGTACCATCGCCTCTATAAGTTCGACAGTTATCTCTTCCTTGTTGCCGTCTATGTGCTGCACTCTCGCTTTCTCGCCCTTGAACGGACCGTTTATAAGTTCCACAAGATCTCCTTCCACGATACCGACCACGGTCGACAGCGGTGTCAGATAGTGGTCTATCTCCGCCAGCGACGTCTCGCCGTCCACGAAAGATCTTGCCTTTCTGATATCCCTCGTCTTTTCTCTCAGACGCTCGGTGTTCATGCCCTCCACGAAAACGTAACCGCGGAGGTTCTGCGGACTTAAGATGGCAAATATATCCTTCTCGCCTATGTTGGCCTTCGACAGAAGACTGTCGACGACGCTCTTCTCCTGATCTATCTGTGTCTTGAGGATCATCACCGACTGTTTCGCGGAAGCGCGGAACGTCTCCTCGATGACATTGTTACCGTCATCGGCGGTGACCGTCACAACCACTTCGTCACCGTACCTGGCACCCTTGGGCGCTATCACTTCCAGTTTAAATTCCTTAGGATTCTTTCCGGGAGCGTCCACATCCACATCCCTTTTGCTGCGGTAGTTGCTCCAAAGTTCTCCGGAGGAGTCGAATAACGTGACATTCCACTCCGGCGCATTCTCGGGATCGGGTCCCGTGGTTATCTCGAACCCTATTTTTATTTTACCGGACGGGGAAGGTCCCGCCGCGAATTTCCATACCGTTCTGCCGCCGGCGGATATCATCATGTCGCGGTTCTCGCCATCATTGGGGGCATTCGTCATCTTGTCAACTCCGATCAGAAGTATCCGGGGAGATATTTCATTATCCACATTATCGCAAAACCCAACGCGCCTATTATTATTATACCGATGCCGGTGATCATGACGATCCTCTTGTATTCGTCCTTGTCCGGCCTGCGCGCCATCCTGAGGACCCTTCCGTAGCGCCCTTTGCCGAGGCTGCGGAACTTCGACTCCAGGTCGTCCTGTGTCCCCGATGCTTTTTCCGTGATGCTCATTTTTTCTTCCCCTCTGTTTTTCTGCCCTGGTCCGGGCGGGTGATTGTCCCCTCGTTATCACTGAGGTATGGACAATGGAGATATCCCTTAGAATACATTAATATTTTAAACGTTTCGGTTATATAAACTGTGTGTATTATCAAGGAACTTCGCGAACGCCGGCCTCGGAACGCATCCCGATCAAGACCTCGCGGTAATATGTTCACGTTCCCGCACGGGACCGTCATTGTTCGACCACGTTCCCGTCCGTATCAAGCACGGATATCGTCAGCGGAATGTTCTTGGTGCACGTCAGCATGGCCTCCCTGACCATCCGGGCCATCTCGCCGCAGCAGGAGATGTTCATTCTCACAAGGGTGATCGACCTGACGTCGTTCCCGTCAATGATACGCGCCAGTCTTTGTCCGTACTCTTCGCGGTCCAGTTTCGGACATCCGATTAATATCACACGGTCCTTTATGAAATCCTGATGGAAGCTCTTTGACACGTATGCAGTGCAGTCGCTCGCGACTAGAATGTCCGCGCCGTCAAAGAACGGCGCCTTCAGCGGGACCAGTCTCATCTGTATGGGCCATCTGGTCATCTCTCCCTTGGAACCGGGTCTGTTCCTTACTTCGTCGGCGCATCCGCAGTCGTCCTTCTTCATCCTTATCAGCGGGATGCCGGGTTCGACGGTGAACGGTAACGCATCTTTTTTTATTATCGTCAAAGCACCGGCCGGGCACTCGGGCAGACAGTCGCCGAGACCGTCGCAGTAATCCTCGCGGATAAGCTTCGCCTTTCCGTTGATCATCGCTATCGCACCTTCATGGCACGCATCCACGCAAAGGCCGCAGCCGTTGCATTTTTCTCTGTCGATGCTTATTATATCCCTCATCATCTCAGCCGACGTCTCCCTTTTATATCAGATATCATCTTGAAAGTATATTACTGATTATGTTTCCGTTAAGAAACCTGATCTCTTTCAATGAACGGATCTATTTTCCGATGTTAACACCGTAACAGGTGAGATGTGTTATATCTTTGTTCTGCTTCACGAATGTCAGACCGACGGCAGACGGGAAGGCCATGAACTCTACCGAAAGGATAACAGTGAGACTTACGCCGGAGAAGGCGGAGATGGTTCAGAGACTCGTGGACAACGGGGAATACGACAATGTGTCCGATGTCATACGGGAAGCGCTGGACGAGTTCCTGAAGATACGTTTCCCGTCCGGGAATATCGATCGCGTCACGGTGGATATACCGAAAGCGAACGTCGTAAAACTGGAGGCACTGGTCCAGGACGGCGATTCGGTGTCAATAGACGACGCGATAAGGAACGCCGTGCGCGAATACACGAACGCGCGTCTCAGGTCACTGTGATACGATGTTCGGATTTTTCAAAAAGAAAAAGGAAGAATGGAGCGGCGAGGCCTTGGGTACGCTGGCGGTGGGCTGCGGCGGCGGAGGCTGCAACATGGTCAACCGTCTGGGTAAGATATCCGATGTGGACATACTGACGGTGAACACCGACCGTAAAGGATTGATAAGGTCGAGGAGCAACCGCCGTATACTTTTAGGCGACGGTTCGCTGGAGGCGGGATGCAACGGCGACACGGAACTCGGAGCGTCGCTTGCGGAGGAGGCATCCGAAATGATAGGAGAGTACGTCGGAAGATACCTCAACGTTCTGATATTGGTGGGGCTGGGAGGAGGGACCGGCACAGGTTCCGTGAAGGTCATAGCGGACACCGCAAAACGTAAGGGATCGAGAACAACGGTGATCGCGTCGCTTCCGATGTCGTTCGAATCCGAAAGAAGGAGGACCGCCGCGGAAGCATTGGACGGCATAATGAGAAGTTCTGATACACTCGTTGTAATGGACGGCGACAGATTGGCGGAGATAGACCCGATGCTCGGCGTCGGGGAAGCGCTGAGCGTCCTCGATCAGATGATATGCGAATCCTTTCTGGACATCAAGGATATGATGGAGGGGGACGATGCCGGATCATTGTTCGCAATGATGAAAGGCAGGATGTTCACTGTCTCATTCGCGGAAGGGATGCATGCTGAAAAGGTCGCGGACATGCTGGTCAGCGGACTGATGATGAACGCCGAAGTGATATCGAGGCCGATAATATTCGTCCGCGGGAACATACCGGACGGTCAAGAAAGGCCGATATCCGAGAAAGTATCGGGATCCACGGGTTTCGAACCGGTGTTCGTCCGCGGTCCGTCCGGCCAGGGGATGAATCTGGTGATGTTCGCGCCGATACGCTGATCTTCCGTTCCGCCGTTCAGTCATTCATTCTTCTTTATCAGCTTGGCCGCGTCGCCGAACACGCCGAGCAGGGTGGCATATTCCCACTTTGTCGGAACGGCGCGGCCCAGCATCCTTCTGAACATGACCGCCGTCGTCCCGCGCCGCTGTTCCGGGTAATCGATCGCGTCAAGCAGATCGTCAAAGAATCTCATCATGCGTTCCCTCTCATCCGGTTCCGCCGGTGTGGGAGAAGCGGCGACACAGCCCGAGATCTCATACATGACGATGGTCGCCGCATGCGACAGGTTCAGGACAGGGTATGTCTCGCTTGCCGGCACGGTGATCAGAAGATCGCATCTTGCCAGCTCGTCCTGCAATAATCCGATGTCCTCGCGGCCGAACACTATCGCCGCCTTTCCCTCGAAATCATTCATCTTTTCCGCGAAGTCGGAAACGGCCATCGGAACCCTGACGTAATTGTTCTCCCCTTTCGTGACGATGCCGCTAGTTCCGACAACGAACGAACATCCGCCGACCGCTTCTTCCAACGTGTTCACGGTAACAGCATCCCGTAACAGGTGAGAACCGTGCTTCGCCCGTCTGTAAGCGTCGTCGCCGATCTCGCACGGATCGACAAGATACAATTCATCGAGATCGAAATTCGCCATCGATCTGGCGACGGCACCGATGTTCCCTTCGAATTTGGGTCCCACAAGCACAATTCGGATATTACCCATGAGTCCGCATCGGTCAAGTGGTATGTAATTCTTCATATCGAACGCGAACAACAATAATATGTATCCCCACCTCGCTTAACGGACGTGGACATTCCGAAGGACCATCCGAGATACGATTCATTGGTGACGAGGGAAAGACTTGCGGACCTCGTTAAAAAAGGCATAGTTACGCCGACCGGCCTGATATCGCACGGCAGAGGAGAGGCGTTCGATTATTTGTTGGGTGAAAGAACAACGGATGCCGCTCTCAGATCGGAAAAAGCGGCGGCGGCATATCTTCTCAATGCGGAAAGACCGATAATATGCGTCAACGGGAACGCCGCGGCGCTAGACGCAAAAGGACTGATAGAATTAGCGAATGCAACAAATTCGAGGATAGAGGTGAACATCTTCCACAGAACGGAAGAGAGAATGGCCTCTTTGATACGATACATGGAAGAGAACGGAGCGGAGAACGTGCTCGGCGGTTCTCCGGACGCAAGGATCCCGGGGTTGAGTTCGGATCGTGCGTTGTGCACGAACGAAGGCATATTCTCATCGGATGTGATACTCGTGCCGATAGAGGACGGCGACCGCGCGGAAGCGCTGGTGAGAATGAATAAGATAGTTATTGCGATCGATCTCAATCCGTTGTCCAGGACATCGAGAGCGGCATCCGTATCCGTAGCGGATGAGATGTCCAGAGCTCTCGCGAATATGATAAGATTTGCAAAAGAACTGAAGGATGACGATAAAGAAAAGAAGAATATTTTATCGGAATTCTCCAATGACGATAACAGAACGGCAACGATGAGAACGATATGTGAGAATCTCACGTCGGTGATGAACGACAGGAAATGAAAGATCGGCAGTGATAAAATGAGCGAACTGGAAAAGGGAATGAGAAGGCTCAAATGGGCGGAGGCGCACATGCCCGTCCTCAACGAGATAAGGGAACGTTTCAGGAAAGAACGACCGCTGAAAGGTCTCAAGATCGGGATGGCGCTGCACACCGAAGCAAAAACCGGAATTCTTGCTGTAACGCTGGCGGAGGCCGGCGCGAAGGTGAGATTGGCAAGCTGCAACCCGTTATCGACGGACGATTCGGTCGCTTTAGCGTTAAGGGAAGGTTACGGACTGGAAGTATACGCTAAAAAAGGAGAAACGCAGGAAGAGTATTACGAACATCTGAACAGCGTTCTCGATATGTCCCCGGACCTCATAATCGACGACGGTGCGGACCTTATCGCGATACTTCATACAACGAGAACGGACCTCCTGAAGAACGTCAGAGGGGCGAACGAAGAGACCACGACGGGCGTGGTAAGACTGAGGGCACTGGCGGCCGACGGCAAATTGAAGTTCCCTGTGATCGCGGTGAACGATGCGAAAATGAAATTCCTGTTCGACAACCGTTACGGTACCGGACAGTCCGCATTCGACGGATGGATGAACGCGACGAACCTTCTCGTCGCCGGAAAAAGGATCGTCGTTGCGGGATACGGATGGTGCGGCAAAGGCATCGCCATGAGAGCGAAGGGATTGGGTGCCAACGTCATCGTAACAGAAGTGGACCCGGTGAGGGCGATCGAGGCGCGTCTGGACGGTTTCGAGGTGATGAGGATGATCGATGCCGTAAAAATTGCGGATGCCGTTCTAACGGTCACGGGATGCAAAGCGATCGTTTCCGAGGATCATCTGAAAGTGATGAAGGACGGCTGTTTATTAGGGAACGCGGGACACTTTGATAATGAAATAGATAAAAAAGCGCTGGATTCGTTATCCGTGAGCAAGGAAAAAGTAAGGGAGTTCGTTGACGAATATAAATTCAAAGATGGCAGGAAAGTTTATCTTATCGCCGACGGAAGACTGATGAACCTGGCCGCGGGCCAGGGTCATCCCGCGGAGATAATGGACACAAGTTTCGCAACGCAGGCGTTAGCAATAGAACATCTGGCAAAGAATTGGAAAAAGATGAAATGTGAGGTCCATACGGTACCGGAAGAGATGGACGCCGAGATAGCAAGGATCAAGTTAAGGACGATGAACGTGACCATAGACGAGTTGTCGGAGGAACAGAAGAGATACATCAGCGGATGGGAGGAAGGCACCTGAACCCGTTCCTGTCCGTTTACGGTCATATTACGATAGATCAGATAATGACCGTCGGCGAGTTCCCCAAAAGGAATACATCGGAGAATATAACGTCAAAAAAGATACTGATAGGCGGAACCGGTACGAATATAGCGGTAATAGCGTCATCGCTCGGAGTTCCGACGGCATTATGCGGATTCATAGGTAACGATTTCCCGGAGAGTTTCAAAGAGTTCATAGCTTCAAAGAAAGTGATAACGGACGAGATGATCGTTCAGGATGGATACTGCACCGCGCAGGCGCTTATTGTGAATGACGAAAAGATGGAACAGAGGGCGTTCTTCTACCAGGGCCCGCAGGGTTCCGCGTCATCCCTGAACAACATACTGAAGAAGAACGCTTCCGTATCGAGATACGCGCATTTCTCGACGGGCGATCCGGATTATTATCTCACGATAATGTCGTTAATAAAGAACAAAGAAAGGAAGATATCGTTCGATCCGGCGCAGGAGATCCATAAGATCTGGGATACGGCGAGATTCAACAGAGCGCTGGAGATGTCGGACATACTTTTCTGCAATAAACACGAAGCCGTTTCCGTATTGAGGTACGCGTCGGCCGATTCGTTATCGGATGTGAGAGCTAAGATGACGGTGTGCACAAAAGGCGACGAAGGAAGCGAATTGTATACGAATGGAAGATTGACGAACATTCCGGTGATAGCGGCCGAACGCATCGCGGACGCAACAGGCGCCGGCGACGCGTACAGAGCGGGATTCTACGCCGGGAAATACAGAGATTATTCCGACGCCGATTCTCTGATCATCGGGGCGGCGACGGCGTCGTTCATCGTCGAAGAAACGGGAGCGTTATCGAAGATACCGACATGGGAAATGGTGTTAGAGCGTGCCGACCGTTATCTGGGGAAATTCTGATGATAATATCTATAACGGGAACGCCGGGAACCGGAAAAACAACGATCGCTTCCGCGCTCAGAGAAAAAGGCGAACAAGTGATAGATCTGAATCACCACATAGAAGAGAAAGGACTCAAGGAACGTTTCGATAAGAAAAGAGATACGTATAATGTGGACGTCGATAAACTGAACGCATCGCTCCGTTCCTGCATCCCCGAGGAGAATAACGTTTTCCTCGAAGGCCATCTGTCGCATTTCCTGGACTGCGATATCATCGTGGTGATAAGATGCAACCCTTCTGTGTTATACGAAAGGTTAAAGAAAAGGAATTACGCCCCTCAGAAGATATTAGAGAACGTGCAGGCCGAAGCGCTGGACGTGATCCTTTGCGAATCGGCGGAGAACAATGCGCACGTTTTTGAGATGGACAACACATCATGTACGCCGGAACAGGCGGTATCGATGATCTACGATATGATCCGGGGAGAGAAAGAAAGATATCTGCCGGGAAGCGTTAACTGGTCCGAGGAAATGATAAAATGGTGTTAGACGAACATAGGTCTAAAGTTGATTTCGCACTGACTCCCGTTGCAAAAAGACTGATCAACGTGAACCCTAATACAATATCATGGATAGGTCTGATAATTGCGTTCATCTCCGGCCTTCTGTTCTATCTGTCCGGTACTGCAACAAAATGGGAATGGCTCCTTATCGCGGGAGCGGTCGTCGTCATCGTCTCCGGATATTTTGACGCGCTTGACGGAAAGGTGGCGAAACTTTCAGGAAAAGCATCCAAAAAAGGGGACTTCCTGGATCATGTGTTCGATCGGTATGCCGATGTGTTCATGATCGGCGGTGTGGCGGTAAGCACATGGTGCGACCCGTACATCGGAATGCTTGCACTCGTCGGAGTTCTTCTGACGTCGTACATGGGCACGCAGGCGCAGGCCGTCGGAGCTCCGAGACTCTATGCCGGATTCTTGGGAAGAGCGGATCGAGTGGTGCTGAGCACATTGTTCCCGATAATACAGTTCATTGCCTTGTGGTTGGGACACGGTTACATAGATGTCTTCGGTTACGTGACGTTATCGTGGCTGGAGATAATGATGCTTTGGTTCGCGATCGTAGGGAATCTCACGGCGATACAGAGAGCGATCGTCACGTGGCGCAATATGTCGAAAGAAGGATGATCACTCTTCTTTTCCTTCACCGTCCGCTTCGGCGGGCGCCTCGTTCCTTCTCGGATTTGTTCTTATGCGGTAGTAGATCAGAGGATGGACCACTTTTTCATGATTGCATAAATTGTCGGGTTCGAAGCATATCCCGTAGCTTTTCATCGTGGAACATTCGGGCGGTGTGTATTCCGTTCCGCTTCCCTCGCCGGTTATGTGGCGCACTTGATATATTGTCTTCGACTCGTCGAAATCGGGAGATTTCGCGAACAGCGTCATTATCTGTTCCGAGTCCATACCCAGTGCATGCAGGAACGATACTAACGCGAACCTGCCGCTGTGCGGCAGGTTGACACCGTTCTGCGTTCCTGCGAGAAGGTAACGCATGCATGGCGGGAATCCTTCCACGATAACGTCACCGCCGACACCCTCGCCGAATTTACTTTTCATTTCATTTAACGCGATCTCGACATGTTTCACGTCTTTTGACACCATCTCTCTGATGTCGTTCGGGACCGTAAGCGGGATCTCCGATTCTATCTTATCCTGCAGCGCGTTCTGCAACGCACGGCAGAACTTATCCTTGGAAAGAAAAACACGGCCTTCGAACAGTTCCGAGTTGACGAGTTTCCAATCCATGCTTTTCATTCTCGACGACAATCTCAGATAATCGGTGAAATGCATCATTAAAAGATCGTCCCTGGACACGGCATCCACTTTCAATTCTTTTGCGATCGATATCACAGCTTCAGTATTCTCGTCGGCAAGCAGATTGTTCATATGAACGGACTCCGCGAGCGCATATCTTTTCGTCAAGAACCGATCGTTCAGACAGGAGACCAATATCCTGGCATACGGATACGACATCACTTCCATCAGACGTTCGTAATCTCCGAAGGCCAGCGGCGCATACGATACTTCGGAATTGCGTATCGCGTCAAGAACACGGTTGGTCCCTCTTCTTCTCGCTTCCGAGTACGACGGCGACATCATCAATGCGACGATATCTGCGGAATGCGATTCCGCGAACAATGCGGATTCCTCAAGGAACGGATATCTCGCCGCACGTAAAGCGTCCATATGCGATGTTAACGGCAC
>JGI24705J35276_12237707_pt1 | contig 12660 bp, 14 predicted proteins | sample TergutNt197P4_FD_35276 | JGI IMG/M metagenome (IMG submission 35276)
TTAGCCATTTGATTAGTCCTCCATTTCTATTATTATATCATATTTTTGGACTATCAATCATACTGGTACAATTTCTGGGGGCAAGGTCACTAGAAGGGCGCTCGTGTAGGGCGAACTGCTACTTCTGTAGCGAGCTTTGCGAGCTACGGAAGGGGCAGGAGGCCTGCGGTGGGGATGGAGTTAATATTTTATTTCTTTAAAATATTAGCTATAATAAACAAATCCACAAAAGCAGATATTCTACTCTTATGGATTTTATAGAAAGATAGCTTGATAAGCATTATAATTCTTTATAAAATGGTCCTATGTAAAATTGTTTATCTTTTAAATTTACAATGATATTTTTTGGTATTTCGCCATGATTTTTATACATTTTCTGCAGTTCTTCATCAATTGTTTCGTGAGTTAATACAAAAGTCCATTTGAAATCTTTATCTATAATATAACAATCAGTATGCCATGTATTATTTTTTAACACATTATTATATATTTGTTCATATGTTATATCTTTTTCCTCTAAGATACTTTCTTTTTTTTGAAATATAACATATACATCATTCTTCGTATGCTTTCGTAATGCTTCTATTGCCTCAGAACCTTTTTTTGCTTGTACTTTATCATATGAGAAAGCATGCCACATATACTGTTCAAAACAAATCTCATTTTTTTCTTCTTTTGTTAAATTACTGAAAAATATATTAATATATTTATTTCTAACACTCATGTGTATTGTTTCCTTTCCGTAATTATTTACTTATATTTTATTACTACGGTGCATCGTAAAACCATATATGTGGTGCTCCATGCTTATCGTTAATATGGTAATGTGAATAATAATGCTTTTTCTTTTATCTGTTTTTTCAATTTGTACAACTTCTTCATTTAAAATTTCTTCTTCTTTTGGCTCCTCCTTCTCAATCAATTCTTCTTGTTCTTCTAATTCTTCAGTGTTTAAACTATCCTGTTTGTTTAACTCATTTTCCTCTATCAGATTATTTTGCTCATTTAATTTATCTTCTTCGTCTATTTCCTCTTGTTCATTCAAAAGTTCTTCTACCAATTCATCTTGCTTATTTAAATCATTTTGCTCCTCTAAGTTATCTTGCTTAATCAATTCCTCTTGCTCATTCATAATCTCTTGTTCTACCGATTTCTTTTGCTCATTTAAAACATCTCTCCTGCTCAAAATATCTTCTTTTATATTGTTCGAGAACTCAACTGTAAAACTGTTTTTGTTGTTTCTGGTAATCTCTTCTCCATTTTCATTTTTAGTTGTAATTAAAGTATTGTCTATATCCTCCCATTTTCCATCTAGTTCATAATGAACAGATGAAGGATATATAACTGCTTGAAAAGTACCACCTTCTGTTAAAAAGTGTTTAATGTTTTGTTCTCGCTTACTAACATCCTCATATAATATTTTAGATTCTTCTTCGTTTTCAGAATCTACAAAAAAAGACTCGTTTTTTGAATCCAAAATAACAGTCTCTTTTCCTTTCTTGTTTTCATTCGGAATTATTTCTATAACGCCATACACTGTTTGAGCTGATGCATGAAATACAAGAACCGCAATAATTATTACGCTTAATAATTTAAACCATTTACTCTTCATAAATTTCCCCTTCCTTTAACAAAATCGTATCTTTAATGATACGATTTTACCATTTGTTTATATTAAAATCAATAGCACAAAAAAATGAAGGCATCCTTCATTTTCTGTTCATTTTCTTTTTTAATATTTTTAATCTGAAGAATCCTTCTCTTTCAATTTCTTCAATGTTTTCAGCTATTGTTTTAATAATTTCTTTTAATTTTGGTATTTGAATATTTTCTAATGCGTTTGTTTTCTTTTTCGTTTTTATTATTTCGACTGCCAATCTATAAACTGCATTTTCTGTTTGTGCAAGTTCATATATTAAATATTTTACTTCATTAAATTTTTGATGTACCAAATCCATTGCAGAGTTTGTTCTGTAGAAACCATATCTTAATTCAATTTCCTTTTTCTCATATTGGACCATTGGTATTTCCACACCCATAACACTTTTATACAATATTGTGAAATCACCTGCTTCAGGAATAGAGGCAGCAATATCTGCAACATTTTTTATTCCTAATGTAACATTAGCTTTTGCCAATGCATCGTATGCCTCTATAAATGTTTGGTTTATCTTTTTTTCCAGTTCTTTTGCTTTTGCTACATATGTCATTATCTCTCTTACCAAGATGTTTCTTTTTTTGTCTAAAAGCGTAAACCCAACTTCTGAAAATGCCAAGGTTTCTTTATATTTTATTAAATTCGTTTTTGTAGGCAGTACATTTTCGTCCATACTAAAACCTCCTCACTTTAATTAATAATTAATAATTGATAATTAATAATTATGGTAGAAATTTACTAAAGTAAATTTCCTTAATTATTAATTTTTAATTTTTAATTATTAATTAATTCAAGTATTTTTCCATAATTTCTGGTTTAAGTCTATCTAATTTGTCTTTTGGAAGTATTCTTGCCATTTCCCAGCAGATATCTAATGTTTCAAATATGCTTCTGTTTTCGTCAAATCTTTGAGATAGAAATTTTTCTTCAAATACTCTTCCAAACTCAATATATAATTTATCTACGTCAGATAACTCATCTTCACCAATTACCTGCATTAATGACCTTATTTCTTGTACTTTTGAATAAGAAGAGAATATTTGGTTTGCAATTTGTGCATGGTCTTCTCTTGTATATCCTTCACCAATACCATCTTTCATAATTCTCGATAATGATCTTAATACATCGACTGGTGGGAATATTCCTTTTTGATGTAACCCTCTACTTAAAACTATTTGGCCTTCTGTTATGTATCCTGTTAAGTCTGGTATTGGATGTGTTATATCATCATTTGGCATTGATAATATTGGTATTTGTGTTATAGAACCAGTTTTTCCTTTCATCATACCTGCTCTTTCATATAGAGTAGCTAAGTCTGAATACAGATAACCTGGGTACCCTTTTCTACTTGGCACTTCTTCTCTTAAAGATGAGATTTCTCTTAATGCTTCACAATAGTTTGTTAGGTCTGTAAGCACAACTAAAACATGCATATTTTCTTCAAATGCTAAATATTCTGCTGCAGTTAATGCACATCTTGGTGTTATTATTCTTTCTACTACAGGGTCTTCTGCTAGGTTCATAAATACTGTAACTTTATCTAAAACTCCTGCCTCTTCAAAACTTTTTCTAAAGAAGTTGGCATCATCATTTTTTATACCAATTCCAGCAAAAACTATAGCAAAATCTTCGTTGTTTGTTCCAAGTCTTGCTTGCCTTACTATTTGGTTTGCAAGTTCATTATGTGGTATACCATTACCAGAAAATATTGGCAGTTTTTGTCCTCTAATTAATGTTGCCAATCCGTCAATAGAAGATATACCTGTTTGTATAAAGTTTCTTGGATATATTCTTGCTACTGGGTTCATTGGTCTTCCATTTACACTATATTTCTTTCCGTTAAATATAGGTCCTCCTCCATCTATTGGAGCACCTATACCATTAAATTCTCTACCTAGAATATCTTTAGATAACGCTATTTCAAACGGCTTACCTGTAAATTTTACAGAGCTGTTGTCTACCGATATACCACTTGTGTTTTCAAATAATTGTATAAATACAATATCGTTTTGTATTTGAATAACCTGGCCTCTTCTTTTTTGGTTGTTTTCTACAACTATATCCACAACCTCATTATAGGCTACATTTGTTACTCCCGATAAAACTATAAGCGGACCTTTTATTTTATCTAGTACTAGAAATTCCTTTATCATATTTTACCTCCAGTTTTTTAACTAACATACTTATCACATAAATCATTATAATATGTGATAATCTCTTTTTCTATTTCATCAATTTTAGAAAATTCATCATTTGATACATTATATTTCATTTTAAATAAGCTCTCAAATATTTCTGGTTTTTCTACGCTAGACATAGGTGCACCTATTTTCACAGCTTTTAATGCAGATTCGTAAAATGTATCTACAATTACTTTTAGCATTTTATATTGTTTTTGTAATGGTACTGAACTATCTACATCGTCAAAAGAATTTTGTTGTAAAAATGCAACTTTAATTACTCTACTTGTTTTTAAAATAAGTTTCTGAGTGTCTGATAAAACATCATCTCCAACAAGTTTTACAATTTCCATAAGTTTATTTTCTTCTGCTAAAAGGTTGAACATTTTTGTTCTTAAATCTAAAAACTCTTTTGATAGGTTTTTTTCATACCAATCTTTTAATAGTCCAACATATCCACTGTAGCTTACATTCCAATTAACAGCTGGGAAATGTCTTTCATAGGCTAAGTTTTTATCTAGATTTAGGAATGTTGTTACATATCTTTTTGTATTTTGAGTAACTGGTTCTGATAAATCTCCACCACTAGGAGATACCGCTCCAACTACTGTTATTGAACCTTCTGTGTTATTTAAGTTTACAAAGTATCCTGCTCGCTCATAAAATTCTGCAAGTCTTGAAGATAAATATGCAGGGTATCCTTCTTCTGCTGGCATATCTTCCAATCTTCCTGAGATTTCTCTTAATGCTTCTGCCCATCTTGAAGTAGAGTCTGCCATAACTGCAACATGGTATCCCATGTCTCTATAATATTCTGCTAATGTAATTCCTGTATAAATACTTGCTTCTCTGGCAGCAACTGGCATGTTTGAAATATTTGCAATAAGAGCTGTTCTTTCCATAAGTGGATTTCCTGTTTTGGGGTCTATAAGTTTTGGGAACTCATTTAATACGTCTACCATTTCGTTTCCACGTTCACCACATCCTATATATATAATAATGTCTGCATCACACCATTTTGCAAATTGATGTTGCAATACTGTTTTACCTGTACCAAATCCACCAGGAATAGCAGCTGTTCCACCTTTTGCAATTGGGAACAATGTGTCTATTATTCTTTGACCAGTGCTTAATGGTATGTCTATTGGTTTTCTTGTTTTTGCAGGTCTTTTATTTCTAACTGGCCATACTTGATATAATTTTAGTCCAGTTTGCTTTCCTTCTTCTTCAATTATTACAACTTCTTCTTCAATATTGTATCTACCATTTGGCAATACTTTAACTACTGTACCACTTACATTTGGTGGTACCATAATTTTGTGTTTAAATGCTCTGGTTTCATCTACTGTTGCATAAACATCACCTTGGTTTAATTTATCTCCTACTTTTACTGTTATTTCTGTATCCCAAAGTTTAGTCTCATCTATAGATATAAGTCCTATTCCTGTAGGTATGTATCCTGGGCTCATTTCGTTTATAGCAAGTAATGGTCTTTGAATACCATCAAACATATTACTAATAATACCTGGTCCCAATTTTACAGAAAGCAGATTACCTGTTCCTAAAACATCTTCGCCTACTTGCATTCCTTCTGTTTCTTCATATATTTGAAGTACTGCTATATCTCCTTCTAATGCTATTATTTCACCAATAAGCTTGTTTTTACCTACAATTACCATCTCACGCATGGTAAACCCTGTCATGTTGTCTGCCCTAACAACAGGTCCATTTATACCAATAACTTTGCCTGTTTTATTTTCCATGCTTATTAACCATTCCTTTCCAAAGGTAATATTTTCAATATTTCCATTCCAACTAATTCTTGTTTACTTTCTAAGATAGTTGTTAGAGAATTGTCTACTCTAAATGTTCGCTTTTTATTCTCTATTATAAAACCACCTAAAATGTTAATATTAGTTGCACAAATAGAAATTCTATTCTTAAGTTCTGAAGGCACATTAGCTAAAACGCCTTCTTTTAGATTTTCTACATCTTTTTTAGTTAAGTAAATATTATAATCATCTTTTTCAAGCAAGCTAAAGTAAGTCGCTACTGTTTTAGGTAGCGTAGCTTTATATTCAGCAGAATTTACATATTCTTGTATTCTTTTAACAAGTTCCAGCATAATATCTTCAGTTGCTTTTTGTTGTAGCCTTAATATTTCTTTATTAATTTCTGCCTTCTCCTTGGTGAAAACTGCTACTTTTTTTAAATCATAGACCTTTTTATTTTCTTCCATTGCTTTATCTTTTTTAACTTCATATTCTTCTTTTATATTGTCTATTTTTATTTCCATTTCGTCTGCTAAAACTTGTAATCTTTCTGCTTGCTCAGCATTTAATTTACTATAAATGCTCTCTAAAAAATAGTTTATTTTATTTTTTAAATTTATATTTGTCAAAATAAACCTCCATTTTTGTTATTGAATTATGCTTCTAAATTAAGCCCAATCGCCTTTTTAATATATTGTAAAATATTATTTTCTTCTAGGGTATTGCCTGTAGCGTCTGGAATTTCTATTATTAAAGGAAACTTCATTTCAAGTTTTATTTTCTGTATAATGTCTGGCACAAATAGTGCAGCTTTTTTTGTAATTAAAATAAGCTCCACTTCTTTGTCTTCCATAAGTTTTTTCATTTCATCTGTGCATTGTTCTTTGTTTGAAACTACAATTCCTCTTATTCCTGCTACATTAAATCCAACAACAGTATCTAAATTATCACTAATTAATAATGTTTTCATATTTTTCCCTTTATCCAACTAATAATATCATGAATGCAACAATCATACCATATAGTGCAATACCTTCAGCAAGACCAACATAGATAAGTGTTTTTCCCATTAATGATGGGTTTTCTGAAACTGCGCCTATAGCTGCAGATGCCGCTACAGCAACTGCATAAGCAGCTCCTAATACCGAAAATCCTACTGCTAATGCTGCAGATAAATATTTCATTCCTGCACCTGAACCAGCTCCTTCTGTTGTTGCTTCTGTTACCACCTCTGATGACACTTCTGTTAATTCTTCTGCCCCAAAAACCACTCCTGGAATTACCAATATAATAAATGCTATTATTATAAGTACTCCTATATTTTTTCTTAAAGCTTTTTTCATAAAAAATTCCTCCTTAAATTTTTATATTTTATTTTTTATTCTTATAGGGTCATAGCTATTGCTATTACCTTTATAATACCTACTAAATAGTTCATAGAACTCTAGCCTTAAACATTGTATTAGTACTACAAGCCCTTCTAAACCGATTGCAATTATATTTGCAATTATATATATAATTATACTACCTGCCATACTTCCAGTCATTTCTGCAATAATAGAAAATGCTAAAAATAATGCTGCATGGCTTATTGCAAACGAACCTACCCTCAAAAAAGACATTGTGTTTGAAAACATAGATATAACCACTTCTATAAGTCCTACTCCCTGTTCTACAAAATACTCAGACTTTTTTCCATGAAACAGTTCATGGTTTCCCATAATTATATTTGATATAGGTTGTTTTAAAATTAATATTATGAAAAGTAATATAAGTGGAATTACCAATGCTATTAAAGGTATTGCTTCAACATTTAATATTTTAACTAATGCCACTGCCAAAATACCTACATATATAAGTATTCCGAACTATTCCCTTTTCTCCAAAAATACCTTCTTCTATATTTTTTTCTTTTAAACAATTTTTAACATTTATTAAGTTGCTCATTATTAATAATGGAACCCCGATGCCTACTGCAATTAATAAAGTTTCTATTATATGATGCATTGGACTCATAAATAATGGTTCTATTACATCTTCTAATCCAAATATACTTCCATACATAATTCCAAAAAACATTGAACTTAAACCAATTCTTTTAAGTATTCCAGCAGGTTGTGGAAATTTCTTCATTGCAGTAAGAATCCATCCTATAAGAAATAGTACAAAACCTTGGCCTAAATCTCCAAACATTGCTCCAAAGAACAACATATATGTAAGTCCTAAAAACCATGTTGGGTCTGTTTCGTGATAATTTGGTGTTCCATACAGGTCAACCATCATCTCAAATGGTTTAATTATAGGACTGTTTTTAAGTTTTACTGGTGGTAAATCTTCTATGCCTTCTGGTTCTTTTTCTATTATAACAACCAGCTCACTGTATTTATCTAAATATTTTTTAAAGTCTTCTATTTGGTCTTCTGGAACATATCCACGTATAAAGAATAGATTTTTTGTAAATAACATATGGTTTTTTACATGAGATATTATATTTTCTAAATCCAAACTTCTATTTAATGTAACGATTTTATGGAAGTTGTCGTAAAGAATAACTTCTCTTTCTTTTTCTAGCTCATGTATTTTTTCTTGAATATTGTCCAATTCTTTCTCTATAGAGTTAATGATTTCTCTCGGTTTTCCAGAAAATGGTATATCCAATATATTTACTTCTTCAAAATTTATAGAATTAAAAACTTCTTCAGATTTAGTTTTAAATATTTTTGGTATAAAACTAACTAGCACATCATATTCTATTGCCTCATGTACTTTAAATATAAGAAGTGGAATGTTTTCGTAGTTATCGAATAGTTTAATAGAATTTTCTTTAAATGTTTTTAAACATTTAAAATCAAAATTTTCAAGATTTTTTAAATAATCTATGTCTATATCTAGATTTTTAATGTATTTTAGGTCGTTAAGTAATTTTTGTAAACTTTCTGTTCTATCTAAATAAACTTTTAAGCTACTATAAACACTTTCCAATTGATTGAAAATTTCTTTAGCATTTTGCTCTATTTGATTGTAATCATAAATAAAATTTTTATCTTTTACAGCTTTTTGTAATTCTTCGGTTATTTCTAGGTTGTCGTATACTTCGTTAATCTTTTTTATATCGTTTTTTATTTGTATGTATTTGTCGTTAGAATTAGAATTTGTTAAGCTAATTCCAGTTGATATTTGGAAATTATTTTCCTTTAACAGCCCTTCTATTTCTGAAGAGTCCAATTTTTCTTCTACACTTTGCACATGCATGTGAGATGATTTTATAATTTGTTTTAGTATATTTTCCTGGTTGTCTATATGTCCCATAATACTTACTGCCTTCATCTTAACTATTGCCACTTTTCTAATTCACCCCTCTTTTCTAATTAATAATTAATAATTGATAATTAATAATTATGGTAGAAATTTGCTTTAGCAAATTTCTTTAATTTTTAATTATTAATTATTAATTTTTAATTATATTGTTGTTATATATTTTAATGTTTCTTCTTTATTAAATGTATATCTTTTACTTTCTAGTATTGTTATAATATCTCTTATTTCTATTAAAGAAATTTCTAAGAATGACATTAATATAGATATATTCATTTTAGATTCTTTATTTATTTCGAAATATCTTTGTTTTATATAATCAAGTATTTCTCTTTCAAATAAATAGTCTTCATTTTCAATTTCTTTTATTATGTTTCCATATGGTGTGGTTTTCAATATTTCTTTAAATTGCTCTAAATTTTCAACATAACACAATTTCTTTAAAAATTCGTTATCTAGTTCGTGTCCATCATATATAATGTAGTTAAACAATTCTTCTTTTGAAACATTGTAGAATTTTATGCCTCTATATATCCATTGAATATTTAATAAGTCTATATATATTCCAACTTCTCTTTGCATTACTTTTCTATCTTCTCGTTTTATTTTTTTAACGATATCTCTTATTTGGCTGAAATATTTGAAATCCAAATAAGTCTCTAATGCAAACAACCCTTTTTCATCAATATCTTTTACTAATGGATGTATGTGGTTATAATATTTTGTATTTTTCAATGCTTGTATTACTGATGCAATATCTTTTTCATTAATTAGTTCGTCATAATTAAAACTGCTAAGTGCATTTTCATACATCATAAACTTTTTGATTTGTTCTGGTGGCTGGTTTCTGTACTTGCCTCTTATAATGGTTTTTAAGTCCTCTATTTCATATCTCATAAAAAGTGTTTTAATAAGTTTGTTGTAATTTCTGAAAAAATAATATTGTAATTTTCTAAAGTTTTTAATATAATTTTTTTTCAAATATGCTTCTACATCTTCTATTTTTACGTTGTTAATATCAGCTCCAATAAATGCATCTTTATAGCCGGTATTGTTTACTAAATAAGCTAACGCATCTTTAAAATTATTTATTTCTATTAATTTTTCGAAATCTGCTTTTTTTAACAATTTGCTTTGCATTGTATGCATTTTACTGTTTACTGCAGAAAATAATAAAATACTACCCATATATACACCCTTTACAAATTACTTTACTGTGTTAAAACTTTCTTTTATATTAAACATTAAAAATTTTGTTATGTTTTCTTTGTTTTGATTAAGTATTTGATTAGTTTGATTTATAGCTTTTTCTCTTTCTTGTTTTTCTTTATTAACTTCTTTACTAATCTCTTCTTCGTAGTTATTTTCTAGTTGATTAAGTAGTTTTTTAATTTCTTGTTCTTTATATGTTTTTAAGTTCTCAATTTCTTTATTATTGTGATTAACTTGTTCTTCGTATTTTTTATCGTAATCTTTTTTTAATTTATCTGCCATTACATCAAGTTCTATCAACTGTTTTATCTCTTCTTCCATACTTAAACCTCCAATTCAAACACATCTATAATACCACGCCAATAGGCATTTTGTCAATAGTAGACACCTAATTTAGGCATAAATATACAAACTGTACATATATTTTTAAAAAAGGAGAAAAAATAATGAAAAGAATTTTTTGTATTTTTACTTTGTTTTTGATGGTTTTAACTGTCAACACATATGGTTTTATACGGTATGCCTATATGGTCAGATTATAGCCACACCACTGAAGTTAATGCAGAAGCAGTAACTGCTGAAAACTTTTTAAATATAGAGTCTGAAAGTGCAATATTAATTGAGCAAACTACTGGCAGAATATTGTACGAAAGCAACTCTCATTCGCCACTAAGACCAGCTAGTGTTACAAAGGTTATGACAATATTGCTTATAATGGAGGCAATAGACAGTGGAGCTATAGCTTTATCTGATAAGGTTCCATGCTCCGAAAATGCAAGCAATATGGGTGGTTCTCAAATTTGGCTTAATGAAAAAGAACAACTTACAGTTGATGAAATGCTAAAAGCAATTTGTGTTGTTTCTGCAAATGATTGTACTGTTGCAATGGCAGAATTTCTATCTGGAAGTGAAGAACTATTTGTAAGACAAATGAACGAAAAGGCTCAGCTACTTGGAATGAAAGACACTGTTTTTAAAAATTGCCATGGTATTGACGAAGATGGCCATGTTACTTCAAGTTACGATATTGCAGTAATGTCAAGAGAACTTTTACTAAAGCATCCTAATGTAAAAAACTATACAACTATTTGGATTGATTCACTTAGGGGCGGAACATCTGAACTTGTTAACACAAACAGATTAATACGCACTTATGAAGGTGCAACAGGCTTAAAAACTGGTTCTACATCACTTGCATTATACAATTTGTCTGCAACTGCAACCAGAAACGACCTTTCTCTTATCTCAGTTATACTTCGTGCGCCTACAACAAAAGTTAGATTTGCAGAAGCAAAACTTTTATTAGATTACGGTTTTAATACTTACAAATTTGAGAAGATTTCAAGCAAAGGTGATGTTTTACAAAGTATTGCTGTTTCTAAAGGAAGCAATAGTAATGTTAATATTGTATTTGAAAACGACAGTGGTGTTTTAGTTAAAAAATCGGACACAAGCGAAATAACAAGTGAATTAATTTTAAATGAAGAAATTGTAGCACCAATTTCAAAAAATGAGTGTCTTGGAGTTATGAATTACTATATAGATGGTGAATTAATTAGCTCAGTTAATCTAGTAGCTGAAAAAGAAATCACAAAAATAAATGTTGCAACCATGTTTAATTATGTTTCTGAACAATGGTTTAATTTATTGAGATAATCAAAAAGTGAACAATGGGGACGATTCTCAAACGTTCCCCATGTTCACTTCTGGCTATCTCAATCTTTTAAGTATTTTTCTACTAATTCAATCAATTCTCTTGCTGTTTCTATTTGAACTTGTGTCTTTTCAGAAGATGGTTCATATTCTTCATCATAATCACTGTCTTCTCTAATTTTCTTTGCTTGAGCTATTTTCTTGCCTATTATCTTAGGAAATATTTCTGTACTTATATAGTTTTTATTAAAATATGCTACAACATCATTATGATTCTATAGTATTTCTGCACTGTGTAATGCATCCTTTGATTTTTCTAATCGATACTTTGCAAAATTTTCTGTTGTGAAATCATTCATACAATACAACCCCTTCCTTTTGCACATTCATATAGAAAGGTACTACATCTGCTCTTTTTTCATATTTATTTATATTCTTAACTAAAGGTGACAATGTAATATCATTTTCCAACTCTATATCATAAGTGAAATCCCATATTATTTCTTTGTATGTTTCTATTTCTTCATCGTCCAAATCGGTTAAAATCATAATATCTACATCGGAGCTATCTGTATAGTTTCCTCTTGCATACGAACCATATAGAACTATCTTTTTCAAATGGTCTCCTAAAATATCTTTTATACCATTTACAAAAACATCTAATAGAGTAGTAATTGTTTTTGGCATTTTTATCGCCTCCAATACTTTTACTTTTTACATTAATATTATACCATTATTAATACATATGTGTCTATACTTTTTCTATTAAATGATTGCTTTTCTTGTATATATGTCAATGATGTGAAACAAATAATTAATAAGTTTAGTAATATATTGAATTTGTACTACTTTTCTCACGCGCTTTCGCTTG
>JGI24705J35276_12237704_pt1 | contig 12653 bp, 11 predicted proteins | sample TergutNt197P4_FD_35276 | JGI IMG/M metagenome (IMG submission 35276)
GCCGCCGATGGCGCCACCACGCCTGGGAGCAAGGTGCGCTTGAAATACGGCTACGTCATCGAATGCCTGGGCGCTACAAAAAATGAAGCGGGCGAAGTCACCGCCGTCCGCGCCCGCCTGCTGCCCGGCACCAAGTCCGGCACGCCGGGGGCCGACAGTGTGAAGGTCAAGGGCGTCATCACCTGGGTCGGCGCCAGCGACGGCCTTCCCGCCGAAGTCCGCCTGTACGACCGCCTGTTCACCGAAGAACAGCCCGACGCCGGCGGCAAGGACTTTCTGGCCGCCCTCAACCCGCGCAGCCTGCAAACCGCGCAAGCCATCGTCGAGCCGGGCCTTGCCGCCGCCCAGCCCGAAGACCGCTTGCAGTTCGAGCGCCACGGCTACTTCGTCGCCGACCAGCGCGATCACCGCCCCGGCGGCAAACTGGTGTTCAACCGCGTGACGGGGTTGAAGGATTCGTGGAAGTGACTCAACCTATACTCTCGGCGCGTCACGGAACTTGAGCCGTGGCTGGCTTGGCCGCGCTTCGTGGTGGCGTGCTGGTATGTCGCCCGGCAGCTTCAGACCTTGAACACGTGGCGGACGAGTCCGGTCGGTCTGTATCGTTTTTTTGACAAGAAGGCCATCAGAAATGAACGCAACGCAAACGGTCCGCTTTTTCAGCGGCGAGAACATTCCGCTGGAAATGCACAAGGTGCGGGTGGTGCAAAAGCTGTTTCTGCCGCCGGTGGAAGAGCGGCTGGAAGCCATCCGGCGCGCGGGCTTCAACACGTTCTTGCTGAGCACGCGCGAGGTCTATCTGGACATGCTCACCGACAGCGGCACCAACGCGATGAGCGACGCGCAGATGGGCGCCATGATGCAGGCCGACGACGCCTACGCCGGCTCGCAGAGCTTCGCGCGGATGCAAAAGGCCATCGAGGACGTGCTGGGCAAGCGCCACGTGCTGCCGGTGCACCAGGGGCGCGCGGCGGAAAACATCATTGCCCAAAGCTACGTCAAGCCCGGCAACGTGGTGCCGATGAATTACCACTTCACGACGACGCTGGCGCACATCCAGGTCAACGGCGGCAAGATCGTCGAGCTGCTGTGCGACGGCGCGCTGGACATCACCAGCGACAACCCTTTCAAGGGCAACATGGACATCGCCAAGCTGCGCGCCGTGATTGCCCGGGAAGGCCAGAACGTGCCGCTGATCCGCATGGAGGCATCGACCAACCTGATCGGCGGCCAGCCGTTTTCGCTGGCCAATCTGCGCCAAGTGCGCCAGGTGGCCAGCGAGGCGGGCATTCCGCTGGTGCTCGACGCCAGCCTGATCGGCGAAAACGCCTTCTTCATCAAGCAGCGCGAAGACGAGTTCAAGCAGGCCAGCATCGCCGACATCCTGCTGGAAATGTGCGCCCAGGCCGACATCGTTTACTTCTCCAGCCGCAAGGTCAGTTCCTCGCGCGGCGGCGCGATCTGCACCAACCGCGGCGAACTGTTCGATGCCATGAAGGCGCTGGTGCCGCTGTACGAGGGCTTTCTGACCTACGGCGGCATGTCGGTGCGCGAAATCGAAGCCATGGCCGTGGGCCTGCGCGAAACCACCGACGAAGCGGTGATCGGCCAAAGCCCCTCCTTTATCCGCTACCTGGTCGAGCGCCTGCAGGCGCACCGCATCCCGGTCGTCACCCCGGCGGGCGGCCTGGGCTGCCACGTCGATGCGATGGGCTTTCTGCCGCACGTGCCGCAGCAGCAATACCCGGCCGGCGCGCTGGCGGCGGCGTTTTACCTGATCTCGGGCGTGCGCGGCATGGAGCGCGGCACGGTATCGAGCATCCGCGACGAAAACGGCAACGACGTTCTGGCCGACGCCGAGCTGTTGCGCCTGGCCTTCCCGCGCCGCGTGTTCACGCTGTCGCAGGTGAACTACGTCGAAGACCGCCTGCACTGGCTGCACACCCGGCGCGAGCTGGTCGGCGGCCTGCGCTTCGTCGAAGAGCCCGCCGTGCTGCGCTTTTTCATGGGCCGGCTCGAAGCCACCAGCGACTGGCCGCAGCGCCTGATGACGGCGTTCCGCGCAGACTTCGGCGACAGCCTGTAAGCGTCTCCGGCGGCGCCCGCTACGCCGCCTCGTCCACATCCGCGAACAGCGTGGCGGCGGGGATGGTCAGATCGACCGATGCAAAGCGCACATCCGCGCCCCGGCTGAACGAGTGCAGCACCCACAGCGCGTCCGCGCCCTTGCGAAACACGTCGGTGCGCCGCGAGTCCAGATCGATGAACGCGATTTCGCGCAGCGAGGCGATTTGCCGGTAGTGCGCGAATTTCTCGCCCAGATCATAGGCGGCGGTGCTGGGCGAAAGCACTTCGACGATCAGCGTCGGTTCGCGCGTAATCAGCGGTTCCTTGCGATCAGCCGCGCTGCACGTGACGAGCACGTCAGGGTAAAAATACGCGCTGTCGTCCGCCGCGGACACTTTCATGTCGGCAATGAATGTGCTGCACGGTGAGCCTGACAGGTGCTGGCGCAGCGCCATATACACATTGCCCGCCGCCATGATGTGCCGGCGCTCCGCCCCTGCCATCGCAAATACTTCGCCGCCGACGAAGTCATGGCGTTCCTGCTGCGTGGCCTCCCATGCCAGGAACTCATCGGCGGTCATCGTTGGTTGACGTTGCGCATGTCCCATGTCTGCCTCGTGCGTGAAGTTCAATTGCGGCTATTGTGCAGGCGAATGTTCGTTGATCGCACCCGCGCTCAGGGTGCGCGGCGCTTGCCCTTGGCGAAAAAGTTGAACAGGATCGTCGATTGATCCTGCGTGGTGGGGGAAATCGCCAGCGTGATTTCCGCCCCGCCCTTGCGCCAGACCGCCTCTCCTTGCAGTCCCGAGGCGCCTTCATCGACGCTTTGCGAAAACGGCTTGCCGTAAGTTTGACGCAGTGTGGCGGCGAATTGCTCAAACGCCTGCCGGGTGGCGGCGTTGGGTTGCATGAACACCGCATCGCTGAGATGCACCTGAGTCAGCCGATCCGATTTGAAACGGAATTCGACATCGAAGGTTCTCCCGCCGTAGCGAAAGCCCTCCAGCCGCACGTCGCCCCGGCCTTCGCGCGATCCGGCAACGAGCCGGAGCACCTCGGCGCGGCTCATGCCGTACTCGACTCCGGGCCACGGCAGTTGCGTGGGTGCGGCTGCGGCGCCAGAAGCGGCGGCGCGCTTTGGGGCCGCCTGTATGGCCTTCGGGCACGGATCCTGCTGATAGACCGTCCTTGCGCCGACTTTGCACTTGTGCACCTGGGCATGTCCCGCCGTTGAGAGGGCCATGAAGATCAACGCGATCACCGCCTTGTGCATGAAATGTCCTGCGCAACCTGACCGGGTTCAGAGCGGGCAATCATATCTCGGGGCAATGAGGGGCCGAATCTGCATCGGCCATTTGCGCTTCGGGGCCGCTGAGATCGTAAACCGGCTCTTACGGTTTGAACTCGACCCATACTTCAAAACTGGCGTCGGCGCCCTTCATTTCCGGCGGCGGCGGTGGATAGCTCGCTGCTTGCACCGATTGCAGCGCGGCGCGGTCCATCATGGCCATGCCGCTGCCGATCAGCACGCGCGCGTCAACCGGCACGGCGCCATGCAGCGTGAACGCCACGCGGGTGCGTCTTGGGATGCCCAGAGCGGCGGCGGCCGGCGGATAGACGAAGGCCGCCTGCACGGCGGCACGCACTTTGGCGATGTACTCGGAAGACGGCCCTGGCGGCGCGGCGGGCGCGGGCGCCGGTGCAGCCACGGGCGCCGGCACCGGTTCCGCGCTTTCAGCCGGGCTGACGGGTGCGGCGGCGGGTTCAACTGCCGCGGGAGCGGCCTGCACTGGAGCGGGTTGTGGAGGCGGCGTATGCGCACGCGCGGTCTGCGGGGGCGTATGTGGGCGCGCGACCGGCGGCGTTGGAGCAGGCGGCGGCGGAGCGGGGGGAGGCGGCGCTGGAACTGGCGGCGGCGGCGCGGGTGGCGCGGGTTGCGGCACTGGGCTTGGCGCCTCGATGTCCAGTTGCACCATGCGCAGGGCCGGCTTGGCCGGCTGCAAGGCCCACCAGGTCAACAAGGCGCCGAGCGCCAGCGCTTCCAGCGAAAACGCCGCACCGAACGCCTGCCAGTTCGCGCACCGGCAAGAGGCCGCGGCCCGCGCGCGCGGCCAGGCCAGCGTTGCGCGAGCCTGGTTCATGGTGCCGGCACGCTGCGCGCGGCCAAGCCGATCTGCGTCGCGCCGCCTTGCCGTACCGCGTCGATGGCGCCCATGAGTTGTTGCAGGGTCACATGTTCGCCGCCGGCGATCGTTACCGCCAGGCGGGCGGCGTCGCGCGAGCGCACCAGCGCGCTGAGTTCGGCGCTGGCGAGCGCGCGCCCATCGACGAACAGATCGCCATCCTCGCGGACTTCCACCAGCAGCTTGGGCGCCGGCATCTGGCTGGCGGTGCTGCTGGCGGGCAGCTTGCTGAGGTGTCCCGATGTGGGGATCATGCGCAGCGTCATCATCGCGAAGAACACCAGCAGGAAGAGCATGATGTCGATCATCGGGATGATCTCGATCCTGGCCTTGCGGGTTTCGAAATAGCGCATGGTTCAGGCCGCCTTGAGCCGCGGGCCGCTGGTGGTGTCCAGCGCCTCGCGCCGGTTGAGCAGCATGACCTTGATGGTTTCGAGCTGGTGCACGATCACCCTCACGCGGGTGCTCAGCCAGTTGAAGAACAGAAGGCCCAGCATGGCGATGAACAAACCGCAGGCGGTGGCGATGAGCGCCTCGGCAATGCCGCCGGTGACTTGCGATGCGCCGTTCTGCACGTCGTCGAGCACCGAGAACGCGCGGAACATGCCGATGATGGTGCCGAACAGGCCCAGCAGCGGCGCCAGCGTGATGACGGTGTCGAGCACCCACAGCGAGCGGTCCAGCAAGGGCGCTTCGTGCATCAGGGCTTCCTCCAGGTGGCCGGCGGCTGTTTCGCGGCTGACCAGCCGGTCTTCACGGTTCATCGCGCCAATCATGCGCGCTTGGGGCTGGCCCGCATGGCGCTCCAACTGTCCTTGCGCGGCGGGCGAGCGCAATTGCGGGTCGTCGCGCAGCAGACGCATCAGGTCTTCGCCGGCCCGCTGCGTGTGCAGCAGGTGGCGGCTGCGCTCGATGATGACGGTGAGCGCAACCAGCAAAAGCAGCGCCATGACGTAGAGCGTGCCGCCCGAGCCGTTGGCCAGGTCGATCATTTTCGAGAGGTTCATGGTTTTCCCTTCGTTGTCTTGATGGCCGCCTTAGAAGTCCAGCTTGGCCGACAGCATCCAACTGCGCGGAGCCTGCCATTGGTACTGTGTGGAGGCGCTGCCCAACGTTCCGGTCGTGGCGACGAGGGCGCGCCGGTTGGTCAGGTTGAACACGCTGAATTGCAGGCGCAATGACTTGGCCCATCTGGAGCCCAGGTGTTTGAACGTGTAGGCCACGTTCAGGTCGGTGTCGTCGATGTGCGGCAACTGCCCGCCGAGCTTGGTGCTGAGCTGCTCGCCAATGCGCTTGAAAACGAGCGAGGCGTTCCACGGCCCCTGATTGAACAGCAGACCCAGGGCGCTGGTCATGTTCGGCGCGTTGGGAACCTCGCCCGTGGGTTGGCCCACGGCGGCATTGCTGCCTTTGTAGCGGGCGCTGTTGATCGTGTAGTTGGCGTACACGGCCAGGCCATGACTGAAGGCGTAGGTGCCTTCCAGTTCCACGCCCTTGTAAACGGCGCCGCCGGCATTGATGTAGTCGGGGTTGGCGTTGGTGCCGGTGTTCAGTTGCAGGTTGTCGATGGTGATGTAGTACAGGTCCGCCGACAGCGTCAGGGCATCGGATTTGTGCACGGCGCCCACTTGGTAGTTGGTGGTGTATTGCGGGTCGGGCGGCGTTGCAGTATCCGAGCCGACACCGAGGAAGGGCACCTGCATGCCCTTGGCGTATTGGGCATAGACCGAGTTTTGCTCGTTCAGCTTCAGGTTCACGGTCAGGAACGGCAGGTGGGATTTGTAGGTGTACTTGTAGGCCTGCGGTACCAGGGCTTTCTGGTTCATGGCCGAGCGCAGGGCAAAGTTGTAGTACATCGCCTTGTAGCCTGGCGTCACGGTCAGGCTGGGCGTCACCGCCCACTCGAATTCGGCGAAGGGCTGGATCTGGTTCCAGCGCGAATCCTGCCGCGCGAAATTGCTCGAAGTGACGACGCCGGTCGGGTAGGCCGAGGTCGCGCCAGGCAACTGCGTACCGGCGGTGAGGTCCATCTCCAGGTTGTGACGCTCGGTGCTGGAGCCCTCGTACCACGCGCCCACGCGCAGCAGGCCGGCGTCGAACTTGCGCGTGGCCTTGAGGATGTCGCCCCAGATGCGGTACTCGTTGAGCTTGTCGTAGCCGGGTACGTCGCCGTTGGGCAGCGTGACGGTTTTTTTGTTCAGGTCCGCGAAGCTCAACGTGGCGTCGGCCACGCCGTTGAACTGGGAAGGATCCTGGCCCGCCGTCGTTTTGTTGGTGTAGGCATAGGTGTAGGCGTTGTTGTCGATCTCCCAGCCCGCGCCCAGACGCCCCTGCAGCCGCAGGTACTCCATGTCGGTGGTCTTGTCCATGATGTTGAAAGCCTTGTAGCCCTGACTGCCTGGGTTGTTGTTCATTGCATAGCCCTGACCCAACGCGGTCGCCTGCGCCATGGTGGGGCCGCTGGCGTTGTCGGTGGCGTTGGTCTTGACGGCCGAAATGCTGGTGAACAGCGTCATCAGGAAGTTGTCTCCCACGGGCTTCTGGAATTTGCCGGTGAAGTTGGTGTTGGACTGGTTGGACCAGCTCTGGTAGCCGTCGGCGCCCATGTACTGCAAATTGAGTTGCAGCGTGGCGTCGTTCTTCATGCGGCCGCTTTCGTAGGACACGCCGCCGAGGTACGTGTTCCATTTGCCATACGTGCCATAGACGCTGGCGCCCTGCTGCTCCGAAGGCGTCTTGGAAAACAGGTTGATGCTGCCGCCATAAGTCGAATAGCCGATGTTGCTGGCATTGCCCGGGCCGCGCTCGATGAGCATCCCGCCGATGACCGAAGCCGGGAAATAGGAGGTCGAGTGGTGGGTCGGGCCGTTGGCATCGCCGAAGGGGATGCCGTCGAAGGTGACGTTGTATTCGCCGTCCTGAAAACCGCGCAGCGTGGCTTTCTGGTCGGCCAGGCCCGGGCCGTTGGTGGAAGGCATGGAGGCCACGCTTGGCGCGATGCCGGAAATGGAGTTGAAGTTGCCCGTCGGCGGCGTCGAGTTCTCGATGTAGGCGCGCGAGATGAAGGACTGCGGCTCGGTGGCGGAAAGGTTGGCCTGCGACGGCGCGACCGCCGCCGCCGTGCCCTCTTCGGCGGTGACCGACGATGTGTCGGCCGCGCCGCTGCCGCTGGCGCCGCCCACGGTGCCGAGATCCACCGAATCGGCCCGGGCGCCGAGCGAGGCGGTTGTGAGCAAGAGCAACGTGATCCAGGTCTTGCGAGGGAAAGGGTGAGTGATCTGCATGTTTGTGATTCGTGCTGAACGTGGGGTGTGAACAGCCGCGAATCTACGGAGGCTTCGTGTCATTTTTTTGACAGTGAACCTTCCGCCATACACCCGCCTCGGGCTGTGTGCGTCTTCAACCACAGTCACGGAATCCGGCATGGATTGACACGGAGCTGTCATATCCGGCCTTTAGGCTGGCGGCCTCATCACCCGGAGAAATTTCGTCATGACCGAGTCGGCGCTTTCGCGTCGCCATTCACGCGCGGCAGTCATCAAAGGAGCCGTCGCTGGCATTGCGGTTTTCCTGGCGGCCTGCGCTGGCGGCCTGCCCAATGACCCGGCATCGGCCCCAAGCCATATCCAGGCCGCCTGGACTGAAATCGGCAGCGGCAACCAGTTGCTTGCGCGCGTGGTCACCAGCTACGCGCCCGCATCCGCGCGGGAGCCTGTGTGTCCGTACATGGTGGTTGACGGAGCGGCCCAGCGCATGTCGTTGCGCGTGGCCGCGGGAACGGCGCGGCAACGGCCAACCGCGAGCGATCCGGCAGACTCCAAGCCTTCGGCGTTCCCGGTCTCGGTATGTGAAGCGCTGGTTTTCGCGTCGGCCAAAAATGCCGTCGTCGCCGGACGAACCCTGCCGCTGGCCAAGCCCAGCCCGCGGCGCATCGCTGTCATCGGCGACTCCGGTTGCAGGCTGAAAAAAGCCGACAAGGCCTGGCAGGCTTGCAACGACGCCAGCGCATGGCCGTTCGCGGCGGTTGCCGCTGCGGCCGCAGCCATGAACCCCGATCTGGTGCTGCACGTGGGCGACTACGATTACCGCGAAAACGCCTGCCCGCCGGACGTGGCGGGCTGCCAAGGCAGCCCCTGGGGCTACGGCTGGGATACCTGGCGGGCGGACCTGTTCACTCCGGCGACGCCACTGCTGGCCAAGGCGCCCTGGATCGTCGTGCGGGGCAACCACGAGGGGTGCGCGCGCGCCGGCCAGGGCTGGTATCGCTTCCTGGATACGCGGCCCTACTCGGCGCGGCTGTCATGCGACATTGCGACCAATGACGATGCAGCGGATCATGCCGATCCCTACGCAGTCGCGCTGGGCGCCGACACGCAGGTCATCGTTTTCGACTCCTCCAGGGCAGAGGGGAAAGTGGCTCCTCGCGCGACCGATCCGCGGTTCGCCACATACGAAAACCAGTTCAGCGCCGTCGCGGCCCTGGCCGCGAGACCGGGAATGAACACCACGATCTTCGCCAGCCATCACCCGGTTCTCGCCTTCGTTCCGGCGGCGGGCAAAGCGCCCAAGCCCGGCAACCGGGCGCTGCAATCGGTTATGCAGGCCAGCAATGGGCAGGCGTACTACCCGGCTGGCGTGACGCTCGCCCTGCATGGTCATGTCCACGGTTTCCAGGCCATCAGCTTTGCCAGTAATCACCCGGCGGCGATCGTGACAGGCAATGCCGGCGACACCCTCGATGCGGCCCTGCCCAACCCCCTTCCCGCGAACGCAGCGCCGGCGCCGGGAACGGTCATCGACCGGATAACCCACCACGCCAGCTTCGGCTTCTTGATGATGGAACGGCCCGACGCCGCCGCTGCGTGGACGTTCAAGGTCTACACGGTTGCAGGCCAATTGCTCACCACATGCAACCAAAGCGGCAGCAAGCTGGCCTGCGACAAAACGGGATTCCTCGCTCCGTGATGATGGGTGCGCCCGCCTTGTCTCGCGTCGCCGGGCTTCAACTTCGCATCAGCCGCTTGGCGCGCGAGATCGACAGCAACATGCCCAGCGCCAGCCCCAGCGTGACCATGGCGGTGCCGCCGTAGCTGATGAAGGGCAGCGGCACGCCGACCACGGGCAGGATGCCGCTGACCATGCCCATGTTGACGAAGGCGTAGGCGAAGAAAATCGTCGCCAGCGCGGCGCCCAGCAGCCGCGCGAACAGCGTCGGGCCGCTGGCGGCGATCATCAGCGCGCGCAGGATCAGAAAGCAGAAGCCGGCGATCAGCATCAGGTTGCCCGCCAGGCCGAATTCTTCCGAGAAGGCGGCAAAGATGAAGTCGGTGGTGCGCTCGGGAATGAATTCCAGGTGCGTCTGCGTGCCCTGCATGAAACCCTTGCCGTCCCAGCCGCCGGAGCCGATGGCGATCACGCTTTGCAGAATGTGAAAGCCGTTGCCGAGCGGGTCGCGCGCGGGGTCGAGCAGGGTGCATATGCGCTGGCGCTGGAATTCGCGCAGCACGTGCCAGTTCACGCCATCGGCGCACAGTTGGGGTTCGTAGATGACGATCAAGGCGATGCCAACGCCAGCCAGCAACACCGGCGGCAGCACCAGTTTCCAGGACAGGCCGGCGAAGAAGATGACCGCCAGGCCGGTGGTCACGACCAGCAGCGCGGTGCCCAGGTCGGGCTGCTTCATGATGAGCCCCGCCGGCACCGCCAGAATGGCGAACGCCGCCACGAAGTCCACAGGCCGGATCTGCCCTTCGCGGCGGTGGAACCACCAGGCCAGCATCAGCGGCACGGCGATCTTGAGCAACTCGCTGGGCTGGATCACGATGCCGACGTTGAGCCAGCGCGTGGCGCCCTTCTTGGTCATGCCGAACAGCGTCACCGCCACCAGCAACGCCACGCCCAGGCTGTACAGCGGCACGGCAAGGCTCATCAGCCGCCGGGGCGGAATCTGCGCCGTCACGAACATGATGCCGGCGGCGATCAGCATGTTGCGCCCGTGGTCTATAAAGCGCGTGCCCTCGTTGTAGCCGGACGAATACATCGCCAGCAGCCCCGCGCCGGCCAGCAGCAGCACGGCCAGCAGCAGCAGCAGGTCGAACCCGCGCAACAGCGGCCAGATGCGCTGCCAGAGCGGGGGTTTGTCGAAAACGATGACCATGCCAGGTGCGGATTATCCGGCCTGACGCCGGGCCGGCCCGCTCGCGCCGGGCGCTGCGCGAAAGGCCGTGGCCAGCAGGCTCGGTCCGGACGGAGGGCGCGCCAAGCGGTATATTGCAGCCCCATGAGTTTTCTGGCATTGGATGTCGGCAATACCCGGCTGAAATGGATGCTCTACGATCGCCCCACGCCCGGCGCGACGGTGCTGGCGCAAGGGGCCGAATTTCTGGAGCAGATCGACCGTCTCGGCGAAACGGTCTGGGTCGGCCTGCCCGAGCCGACGTGCATCCTGGGCTGCATCGTCGCCGGCCAGGCCGTCAAGCACCGCGTGCACGAGCAGATGGAAATGTGGAGCGTCGAACCGCGCTGGGTCGCCGCCTCCGAGGCCGAGGCCGGCCTCGTCAACGGCTACGACTACCCGGCCCGCCTGGGCGCCGACCGCTGGGTGGCCATGGCCGGCGCGCGCCACCACATGCTGCGGCGCGGACCGGCGCGCCCCATTCTGCTGGTGATGGTGGGCACCGCCGTCACGGTGGAGGCCATCGACGAACAGGGGCGCTTCCTGGGCGGCCTGATCCTGCCCGGCCACGGCATCATGCTGCGCGCGCTCGAATCGGGCACCGCCGGCCTGCATGTGCCCACGGGCGACGTCAAGGACTTTCCCACCAATACCAGCGACGCCCTGACCAGCGGCGGCACCTTCGCCATTGCCGGCGCGTGCGAACGCATGTACCAACACCTGAAGGCGCGCTGCGGCGCCGAGCCGTTGTGCCTGATGACCGGCGGCGCCGGCTGGAAGATGCTGCCCTCCATGGGCCGCCCCTACGAACTTCTGGACAGCCTCATCTTCGATGGCCTGCTGGTGATTGCCGCCGAGCGCAAGGTAATGCAGGCGGTTGAGGTGCCTCCCTTGAGCCGCTGACGCGATCGGCGCAGATACAGGCGTGCGCCGTGTGGCGCTTCGGTCAGCGCTTCAGCTCGGCACCGCATTGCCCGCCGGGTCGTCACTCTCGACGGCGGCGGGCAGGCTGGCCGGGCGCAGCGTTGCGGGGGCCGGGATGTAGCCGGCCAGACCTTCGCGCAGACCCATTTCCAGCCGGTCCACGCGGGCGTGCAGGTCGCGGTTGTGGGTTTCCACCGCTTGCACCAGGCGGGCGATGTCGGCATCCACCGGGCGGTCGCGCAGGCCCATTTCGGCGCGGTCGACGCGCGCCAGCGTTTCGTGCGTGTGGCTTTGGATCACCTCGGACAGCCGCGCCACTTCCTTGTCGAGGTGTGCGCGCAGGTCGGTGAAGCGCGATGCCTCGGCCTTGTCGGCGAGTTCGCGCTGGATGGCCAACTCCTTGGCGTGGCGCCGCGTCTCGATCAGCACCGTGGCCTGCTGGTAGGCCACCAGCGCGACGAACACCGCCGACAGCAGGGCCATCAGGCCGATCAGCACCAGCCCCAGCGGCGCATGGATGTCGGTGAACACCAGGGACAGATCGGTTGGCCGCGTTACCTCGGCCCAGTTCACGCCGATGAAGGCGACGATGACGATGCCCACCAGCAGCAGAAAAAGCGATCGCAGGGACAAGTGCGGCTCCTTTGAATAACGGCTCGCGCGCGCAAAGCGCGGTTTCAGCAGCGAGTTTAGCCCGTGGCTACCGTCATGCTTTCTGGAACAGCCCCTTGTACTGCTCGCGCAGCAGGTTTTTCTGCACCTTGCCCATGGTGTTGCGCGGCAGTTCGGCAGCGATGAAGCAGCGTTTGGGAATCTTGAAATTGGCCAGTTTTGCCTTGAGATCAGCGACCAGCCGATCAGCATCCAGATGGACGCCGGGCTTGGCGATGACCACCGCCACGCCGGCCTCGCCAAAGTCCGGGTGCGGCACGCCGACGATGGCGCTTTCCATCACGCCGGGCAGCTCGTTCAGGTAGCCCTCGATCTCCGCCGGATAGACGTTGTAGCCGCCGCTGATGATGAGGTCCTTGCTGCGCCCGACGATGGTGACGTAGCCGCGTTCGTCCTGCAAGCCCACGTCGCCGGTCTTGAAGAAGCCGTCATCGGTAAATTCTTCCCTGGTCTTTTCCGGCATTTGCCAATAACCGGCGAACACATTCGGCCCCTTGACCTGGATGCCGCCGATTTCGCCCGCGGGCAGGCGCTGGCCGCCTTCGCCGCGCAGGCGCACGCTCACGCCGGGCAGCGGAAAGCCCACGGTGCCGCCGCGCCGCTCGCTCTGGTTTTTGTAGCGCGGGTCGGGC
>JGI24705J35276_12237706_pt1 | contig 12653 bp, 7 predicted proteins | sample TergutNt197P4_FD_35276 | JGI IMG/M metagenome (IMG submission 35276)
TTTTTGGCGGGAAGGATCGTCGGCAAATCGTCGGTCGTGTACAGATCGGCCATCAACTCGAAAATATCCGGACGGCTGGGCAGCAACGCCCTTACCGCCTGCTTTTCCGTAATTCCCAGTACCAGGCCGATCTGCTCCTCGTCCGCGCCGCGCGCATCGAGGCGCAGGGCAACGGTGCGCCGCAGCGTCAACGCGGAAAGACCGTGCATGTTGATGCGCTTGAAGATGCGCCGGTAGGTGTCGAGCATCTGGCGGCATAGGAAACGGCTGCTGCCCTCCCTTTCCTGACAGAGCACCGCGTAAGGCTGGCCGCTGTCGTTGAGAAACAGCCGCTCGGTCGGCGCGAATCCCCGATACGGCGCGCGACCATGGGATGCTTTTTTCTCCTGGATCAGCCTGAAGTTCAGATAGGCATCGATGGCCTTGATCGCCGCCGCGCTCCGAAAGAACAGCGGGCGTTCCTTCCTGTTGACGGATACCGCGGCGCGCATCACCGAACAGGCGCGTACCGATCCGTTGGCATCGAGGTAATCCCCTATCTCCAGCCGGGCAACCTCAAGCGGCCGCGCGCCCGTGGCCAGCACGATGTGAATCAGGGCCATGTCGCGCAAAGGCGTCGGACTGCGCAGCCCCGCGCGATGAATCATCGCGTTCAGGTCTTTGTCCGAGACGGTTTTTTGCGGCATTTCCGGCCGAACATCTCCAGCCTCGAATCGCATGATCGCCGCTTCAACCCCGCTTTTGGCCGCGCGCAGTTTGTGCACGTAGCCCGTCGCCTCCGGATTGACCCCGTCTATGCCCACCTTGCGATGCAGCAGTTTGGCCAGACGCTTGACCCGATGCTCGATCGCCGTCCGGGTCAGCCCGTGCGCGGCGGCAACAGCGTCATAGGTCTGCCCGGCGAGTACTGCCTGCAGAATCGCTATGGATAGACGGGTGGACTGATTGAACATTTCAGGCGCGGTACATGCGAAACAGCCTGTGTCGAATGCTCTCGTCCCTATCCGTTGGGCGACAGGTGAAGTTAGCCACGAAACGCCCGAAACTCGTCATCAGTTCCAGCTTGGCGGGCAAAACAAAAGCATTCACTGCGGCTGCGGCATCGCGCAGCCGGCCGGACAGGCCCGTGACGTTGGCATCCCCAAGGCCTGGGAACGCCGGAAGTTTGAGCGTGGCGCGCCCGCCGGCCTCCGCGCCGCCGCGGCTGGACATGGGACACTGGATCTGCTTGCGGGTCATCGCGGCCCGATGCACGTCCCAGTGGACGTTCCGATCTCCATCGGCGTCGCGGTCGTCACCCGCCTTATGCCAAGAAGAGCGCCCGCGCCCGCCACGCAGCGGGAACGGACGCTGCCGCGCGCCGAACGCCGTTCGCCGCGCGGACATCGCACACAAATTGCAAGCCCCGCAGTCCTGAAACGGCCGGGGTTCTGGGTCAGTACAGCATCGGCCCACACTTTCAACCCTCATCGAGGAGTACCACTCCTCATGACGGGCGAGGGGACTCCTTGTTTATCCGGAGTCCTCCCTATGGTCAGGAAAGCCACCCTTGTTTCCATTTCCCATTGGCTCCCCGGTTTCGATCCAGATGGCGATTCCGCCCACGCGGACATCGTTACCCTGCTGCAACCGGTACTGGAGCCTGAAACGGCGTTTTCCGAGGCGCTCGTTTCTGCGCCCTGCTCTGACGAGGTCATCGCGCCTCGCGCCCAGAGTTGGCGAATATCTGCTGTCAAACCAAGCCCGATCGCTCGCCAAGCCATTCCCAGGCTCCATGCGGCGAATCTGGAAGGTCTGGCCAGCGCCACCGCCAAATTCAATGCCAACGAGCAGGCAATCAAAGACCTGGCCCGAATCGAAGCCGAGGACCGCCCGCCGAATGCCGAAGAACGCCTGGCCCTGGTGCGCTATAGCGGCTGGGGCAGCCTGCCGGCGGCGTTCAACCTCGCCGGCAAGGATTCGGCCTGGGTCGCCAGGGCGCGGCAGTTGCAGACGCTGCTGAGCCAGGACGACTACGCGTCGGCCCGTGCGTCGGTCAACAACAGCCACTACACGTCGCTGGAAGTGATCGACGCCCTGTGGACGGCCATCCGGCGGCTCGGTTTCACGGGTGGCCGCGTGCTCGAGCCGGCCGCTGGCATCGGCCATTTCATCGGCGCGATGCCAGAAGACCTGGCGGCCCAATGCCGGGTGACGGCCGTGGAAATCGACCGTCTTTCAGGGCGGCTGCTGCGTGCGCTATACGCACCGGCCGGCGTTGCCGTGCACGTGGTGCCTTTCGAGAAGTCGAGTTTCCCGGAAGGCTGGTTCGATCTGGTGGTCGGCAACGTGCCGTTCGGCAACTACAAGGTGCCGGACATGAGCAACCGGCCTTACGCCGGCTTCAGCATCCACAACTACTTCGTAGCCCGCGCCCTGGATCTGGTTCGTCCGGGCGGCCTGGTGGTCCTGATCACCAGCAGCCACACCCTGGAATCGAACAACACATCCGTGCGCCGGTATCTGGCGTCGCGGGCGCGCTTGCTCGGCGCGATCCGCCTGCCCAAGGGCGCGTTCGCCGAATCGGCCGGAACGGAAGTTCAGACCGACGTCCTGTTTCTGCGCCGGCGCGAAAAATCGGAAACCGTCGAAGACGGCTGGATCGGAGTCTCCCAGGCGCCGGACGAACTGATCGCCCCCGGCAGCCATGAAACTTACATGCCGGTCAATGCCTGGTACGCCAACCATCCGGAGTGGTTTATCGGCCAGCTGCGCCTGGAAAGCAACGGCTACGCCGAAACGCCGACGGCGGTGCATGAGGGGAACCTCGCCGACGCCTTGCGCGAGCGGATCGAACTGTTGCCCGAGCAAGCCTATTGCGCCGCCGAGCCGGCCGCCGAGCCGGCGCCGGCCTTGCCCGTCAGCGCCGAACCCGGCGCCCGGCCTGGAACCTTCAAGCTGCGCAACGGGCGATTGCACCGGGTCCAGGATGGATCTCTGGTGGACGTGCACGAGCAGTTCAATGCGACCCAACGCATGCGGATCGCCGGTATGTCCGCCATTCGCGACCACGCGCGCGCCCTGCTCGATGTCCAGCTTGCCGAAGATGACGACGACAAGCTGCGCCACACCCGGGCGATGCTGAACAGCGCGTATGACCATTTCATCGCGAAATACGGTTGCCTGTCCACGCGGGCCAACGCGCTGGCCTTCCGCCGCGATCCGGACTATCCGCTGCTCCTGTCGCTGGAGTACTACGACGAGGAAACGGAGACCGCCCGCAAGGCGCCCCTGTTTACCAGGCGGACGTTGCGCCGAGTCACGGCGCCAGCCACCGCCGATGAACCTGCGGCGGCCTTGGCCGCTTCGGTGCAATGGCGCGGGCTGGTCGATCCGGACTACATGGCGAAACTGTTGTCCGCGCCTCGGGAGGCCGTCATGGCGGAGCTGGCCGAGGCGGGCCACATCTTTCTGGATCCGCTGGACGAAATCTGGAAGACGGCCGACGAGTACCTGTCCGGCAACGTCAAGGCCAAGCTCGATCAGGCGCGTGCCGGCGGCGAGGCTTATCGCCTCAATGCCGATGCCCTGGAAAAAGTCCAGCCACAAGACCTGCCGCCAGCCTCCATCGAGGTGCGGCTGGGCGCGGTCTGGATTCCGGCGTCCGACGTCGAGGCATTCATCCACGAAGTGCTGGAGATCAAGGACTGCAAGGTTCAGCGATCCGACGAAGCCGGAGCGTGGTCCATCACCTACAACGATTGGGCGGCGCGCCAGAACGTCAAGGCAACTCAGGAATTCGGCATCAAGCGCATGCACGCGATCGAGCTCGTGCTCTGCGCGCTGAACGCGCAGACGCCGACCGTCAGGGACCGGGTGGAGGGTAAAAACGCTTACGTGGTCAACCCGGACCAAACCTTGGCCGCCCGGGAAAAACTCGGACTGCTCAAGGATCGCTTTGCCGCCTGGGCCTTCGAGGACATGGACCGCCGCGAGCGGCTGTGCGCGCTCTACAACCGGCTGTTCAATGCCACGCGCCCGAGAACCTATGACGGCTCGCATCTGACCCTGCCCGGTTTTTCGGCCTGCTTCGATCTGCACCCGCAGCAACCGAACGCGGTCTGGCGCATCGTGCAGTCCGGCAACACCGGGCTGTTCCACGCGGTCGGGGCAGGCAAAACGGCGGTCTGCGTCATTGCCAGCATGGAACTGCGCCGGCTGGGCTTCGCGCACAAGCCCTGCCACGTGGTGCCCAATCACATGCTGCAGCAATACACGGCGGAGTTCGTGCGGCTCTATCCCCAGGCATCGGTCCTGATGGCCACCAAGGAAGATCTGCAAGGCGATCGCCGCCGGGAGCTCATTGCGCGCATCGCCACCGGCGACTGGGACGCGGTGGTCATCACCCACGCAAGCTTTGAGCGGATCAAGATGAGCCCGGCATTCACCGAAGGCTACATCAAGGACGTCATCGATCAAATCGAGATGTCCATGTCCGGCGCCGATTCGGAAAGCCGGTCCAACCGGATCGTCAAGCAGTTGGAAGGGATGAAGAAAAACTGGCAGGCGCGCCTGGAAAAACTGCTCGCGGAGAAGAAGAAGGACGATTTGCTGACTTGGGAGCAGTTGGGCATCGACTGGCTGTTCATAGACGAGGCTCACCTGTTCAAGAACCTGTTTCGCTTCTCAAAAATGCAGGTTGCCGGCCTGCCGATGGCAAGCTCGGAGCGTGCCTTCGATCTGTACCTGAAGACGCGCTACACGATGCAGTTGTACGGCGATCGGCAGCGTGGCGTGGTGTTCGCCACCGCGACCCCCGTGGCCAACACGATGGCCGAGATCCACACCATGCAGCGCTATTTGCAGCCCGCCCGGCTGGCCGAACTCGGTCTGCAGCAGTTCGACGCGTGGGCCGTCACCTTCGGGGAAGCTGTCACCGGGCTGGAAATTGCGCCGGACGGCAGCGGCTACCGGATGCACACGCGTTTTGCGCGCTTCATCAATGTGCCCGAGCTGATGACCATCTTTGGCGAGGTCGCGGACATACAGACCGCCGAGATGCTGAAGTTGCCGGTGCCGAAGCTGCGCGGCGGCAAGGCCCACATCGTGACTTGCCCGACGAGCCCGCCGTTGAAGGCTTTCGTGCAGACCCTGGTCGCGCGCGCCATGGAGATTCGCAGCGGACGCGTCAGACCGGACGAGGACAACATGCTGGCGGTCACCAATGATGGACGCAAGGCCGCGCTGGACTTCCGGCTGATCGATCCCCTGGCGCTGTTTGACGCCGAGGGCAAGATTGCCGCGTGCGCGCGGGAGGTTCACGCCATCTGGCAACGCACGACGCCATCTCGCGGCGCCCAACTGGTGTTCTGCGACTTGTCGGCCCCGAAAGGAGGCGGGGTATTCAGCGTCTATGACGACCTGCGAATGCGGTTGATCGACGCCGGCCTGCCCGAGCAGGAGATCGCCTTCATTCACGATGCGCAGACCGACGTCCAGAAAGCCAGGCTGTTCAAAAGCGTTCGGGAAGGACGTCTGCGGGTGCTGCTGGGATCCACCCAGAAAATGGGCATCGGCACGAACGTCCAGGACCGGCTGGTGGCGCAGCATGAGCTGGATGCTCCCTGGAGGCCATGCGATGTGGAGCAGCGCGAGGGCCGCATTCTGCGGCAAGGCAACATGAACGAAGAGGTCGATATCTTCCGGTACGTCACCGAAGGATCGTTCGACGCCTATTCCTGGCAGACCCTGGAGACCAAGGCCCGCTTCATCGCCCAGGTGATGCGCGGAGATCATGGCCTGCGCACGATCGAGGACGTGGCGCTGGCCGCCTTGTCCTACGCCGAAGTCAAGGCTCTGGCATCCGGCAATCCCCTGGTCATCCAGAAGGCGGGCGTGGACGCGGAAATCGCCAAGCTCTCGACCCTGCAGTGGGTCTGGCGCAATCAGCGGTACGACAATGAGCGGGAAGTGGCGGATCTGCCACTGAAGATCGCGTCGCTGGAGAAAAAACTGTCGGCTTGCGAGGCTGATCTGGCCCGGTTGGAACCCCAGACGATGGGGGCCATCGCGGTGGAGATCGGCGAGCGCCGGATCACGGGAGCGGACGCGGTTGGCGAAGCGCTGCGCGCCCAGGTATTGGCCGTGATGGCGGAAACGGGCGGCATGCTCGGTCGCAACATCGAACGCCTCATTGGACGCTTTGCCGGTTTCGACCTCGGCATCCAACGCTCCAGCCTCGATCGCGTTCCAGCGCTTTATCTGTCAGGCAGCGCCGTGTACAACGCGACGCCGTACCAGCAGGGTCCCGCACTCGTGGCGGGTTTGCTCGCCGTGCTTGATCTCGTCAGGGAAGAAGTGGATAAAACCCGAACCCTGCTGCAAACGCGCCGCAGACGCCTGGCCGACCTGCAAGTCGAGCTGGGTCGGCCGTTCGAGCATCAGCGGCGTCTGAGTGAATTGCAAGCGCGTCAGGATGAGTTGCTCAAGCAGCTCGACATCACGAAGGACGAGGCCGGCAGCCACAAGGCGGATGCCAACGCCTCGCCTGTTGCCGCATGAGGCCATCCCCCAGTCGTCACGGACTGGGGGATTTTTTTATGGGGCGCCCGACAAGTTCCGCCTCAAGCTGCTCGCCCGGGCGAAGCCAAGCGCTGGGGCGCCGGCGCAGGATGCTGCGCAAGCGCCTGTTCGATACGATCTTCTCTGACGCGTTCTGACGTGTCGCCGTGGACATTCGCCGTCCGCCACTTTTGTCTGGCGCCGCCCCACCCTCCACGAGGGCGGTCCGAAGTCCGTGCGCAACACCCCTCGTGTTCCGACTTTTTGGGATTGCCCCCTTTTCAGGCGGTTTGCGCGATATTGACGAAACCGCCCTTCGCCAATAGGCTTGAATCCAGCGACACAGCGGGCTGGCGGACGCCTCATGGCGGATCCATCAGCCGGCCGTGTGATCTTTCAAATTCTGCGCGGAGACAAGCATGGAAAATCTTGAACTTTCACATGTCCAGATTGCAAATCTGAACATGCTCATCCTGGTTGCGGAGTGCGCGAAACAGAACAACGCCATCGCCTGCAGCCGATTCGGTCTCGATGCCAAGCAGACCGAGTTTCTCGCGTCCCTGGCCTTTCAGGAAATGCTCACGCGCATCGCGCACCTGGGCGACGAATGCCTCTTTCCCCCACGGTCCGACCTCACGCAGGTTCTGACCTGGCCGCCTCCCTTGGCCAGCGCCCTCTTGATGGTGCATCCACCCGCGCCGGCGAACTCCCCTCGCCCCGCGCGGGGCAACACCGGCCTGCCGTCCAGTCCCCTCAAGCCGTAGCGCCGCCGCCATGCACAGCGAACGCAACCTGCGCCACGCGCAAAGACACATCCAGGCATTGGCCCTGGCCACCGAATGCGCCGAACTGGGATCGCGCATCCGAACCATTCAGCTGCTGACCGGCCTGTCGGCCAGCCAGTTGCACCGGCTGTTTCGCCATCCTCTCGGGGGACCGCGCCGGGGCCGCCATCCCGATTCCCGCGAGTGGTACCACACCGCGAACTTGCTATGCCGAATCGAAGCCTCGATCGTTGTCGTCCTGTTCCGCCGGCTGGCCGTGCGCGGCATCGACCTGCCGCTGGCGCTGATCGGGGCCTATCGGCACTACCTGGCCTTCTGCAAGACGCCGCCCCGGATCAGCTTCGACCGCGCCTTCGATCTGGTCTCCCACGCCACGGGCCGCTGGCTCTCGACGGCAAAGAGCTTCTCGATCTTCGCCTGCCCCGCCTGCAAGAGCGAGTATCTGACCGGCCTGAGCCTGGCGCCGGCCAACAACCACGACTGTCCATTCTGCAAGCTGCTCACGCGCCATGCCAGGGATCCGCGCATCCAGGCTGCCTACCCGAGCAAAACGTTGCAACGCGATATCCAGTTGTTCTGGGTCAGCGCCTGCCGGAACAAGTCGCTGATACCAATGCCGATGACGAATTCGCCCTGATACGACCGCATTTCCCGCTGGTGGCGTCCGCGCCCGGAGCGCACGATGGCCTCCATCGATCAGGATCAGGTGTCATGCGATGGATGTTGGCTCGAACCGTTCGCCAGCGGACGCGCCGTCCGCCGGGTTCCGCTATCCCACGGAGCCGCCGGGCATTCCGGCTTTCGAGGCCGGTGAACTGCTCCTGTCGCACCGCGATCTCATGGACCGCATCAAGCTGTGCTTCGGCATGGATCGCGCCGCCTTCGAGCAGTCCGTCCTGCCCCTGCTCCAGCGGTACGCCGCCTACGTGCATCTGCTTCCCTGCACCGCCGATAACTATTTCAGCGAAGCTGGAGGACTGCTGCGCATCGGCCTGGAAACCGCCTTTTTCGCGCTGCAAGGCGCCGATGCCCACATCTTCTCCGGGCGGGCGACGATTACCGAGCGGCGCGACCTCGAACCGCGCTGGCGGATGGCAACCTTCATCGGCGGGTTGTGCTGCGAGTTGCACCGCCCGCTCAACTGCATCCGCGTGACCGACGAAGCGGGGAACGAATGGCAGCCCTATCTCGGCCCGCTGGCCGGCTGGCTGCGGGAACGCCAGCTCAGGCATTACTTCCTCAAATGGCGCCCCGATGCCATCGAAAGCCGCGCCTTGGGCCTGTTCGCGTTGCCCCATGTCATCGGCGCGGCAACCTTGCGGGAACTGGCCGTCGGCAATTCCCAGATCGTCCCCCACCTGCTGGCGGCGATCGCCGGCATCCCTGTCTATCGCGACCGCAATGTGCTCGAAACCCTGGTTCGCCGATCCCTCGCCCTGGTTATCGAACGCTTCCTGCTGACCGATGCGCAACGCCACGGCAAACCGCAACTGGGCGCGCACCTCGAACGTTACTTCGTCGATGCGCTGCGTCGCCTGGCGGCCTCCAATCCGGGCTGGACTCCGAACGCGGACAAATCTCGCGTCTGGCATGGCGCGGACGGCTTGTTCCTGGTCTGGCCGGCCGGCGCCGACGACATCCGCAAACTGCTCGAAGCCGACCAGTTGCCGGGAATCCCCAGGACGCCCGAAACCATCCTCGACGTGTTGCATGCCGCGGGCATCCTGGCTGCGCGGGACGACAGCGTGATCTGGCGCATCCATCCGCCGGGCGGCAAGGCTCAGGCGGCGGTGAAACTCAGCGCCCCGGCCATCCTGTATGCCGAATCCGATGACTTGCCGAGCGCCCTACCCCAACCGCTGGCCGAGCCGTCCGCCTTGGATTCTGCTTGCGCCCCCGCCTGTGCGCCAGGCATGGCGGAAGACGCCGGCGCGCCCGACGCCGCGCCGGCGGCGACAAGATCGCCTGCCAGGCAATTCACGCTGCCCGGCCTTCCCGAGGCCAGACCGGCAAAGAAAGCCGCCGCGCCGCAGCCCGATCCTCCCGCAGCCAAGCCTCCCGCCCCGATATTGCCGCCAGCGCCGGAACCCGAAGCCCCCCGGCTGCTGGCCCCCTTGAGGCTGCCCATGCTCATTCGGGACGCGCTGGCGGCCATCGTCGCCACGCTTGCCGGATCCCAAACGGAATGGGAGGCCTCGCCGATGGAAGAGGGGCTGTTCGTTCCGCTGGCGATTCTGGCCGACCACAAGATCGCGCCGCCGGCAGCCATCCGCGCCCTGGGTGAAGCCGGCATGCTGGCCGAACCGGCGTCTCTCACTCGGGCTTTCCGGGAAAAGGAAGTCGTCGGGATCCTGATCGATAAAAGGCATGTGGCCGGCTGGCCGGCCCTTTTGCAAGGGCAAGGAAATGGCTGACATGCTGACCCGCGCCTACGAAATGCCCTGGCGGCGAGCCTACGAGGCTTACGCCAGCGCCATCTGGCTGGCGGCCACCTGCGCCACGGCCGTGATGGCGGTGCGCTCGCAACTGCCCGTGAACATCGCGATGCTGCTGGCCTGCGCTTGTCTTGGCATGGCGGTGTGGCGGGCGGCGCAAGCCGCCCGCATCATGGTACTGCGCGCCGCTCTGACGGGCCGGGCCATGCAGGCCATCGGGCCGCGTGAGCAGGAGCGCCTGACCCGCAATCCCGATCAGGTGTTCCTCGGCTTCGGCTTCGATTGGCAACCCGTGCATTCACAGCGGCTGTACGGTCTTTCCCAGATCGACTACCGCGCCTACACCGCTTCCCCCGCCCTGCTCAGGTTGCTGGGCTACCAGGTCACGCCGCAGCCCGACGCCGAAATCGGCCTGCCCTACATCCACGGAGTCGAGCCGCGCGAGCGGGCGCTGTACCGGCCATTGCAGAATTTCGAGGGCGGCACGCTCCTGGTTGGCACCACCCAGTCCGGCAAGGGCGTGGCGCTGTCCAACCTGGTCACCCAAGCCATCCGGCGCGGCGACGTGGTCATCATCATCGATCCGAAGAACAGCCGCCGGCTCAAGGATTCCGCCATCCGCGCCTGCCGGCGCTATCGGGAAGCCGATACCTTCCTGGAATTCCATCCAGCCTTTCCGGAAACGGGGGTCCGGCTCGATTTCGCGTTCAACTGGCAGAAACCGACGGAACTGGCCTCGCGGATCCAGTCGATTCTGCCGCCAGACACGGCTGGCAGCTTCGGCGCGTTCAGTTGGGACGCCGTCAACGTGGTCGTGCAGGGGCTGGTCGATCTCGAAGAGCGCCCGAGCCTGGCGAAATTGACCCGCTACATCGAAGGAGGTATCGAGCCGGTTCTGGAGCAGTCCCTGCGGCGCTTCTACGAGGCCCGGTTCCGGCAGGGGTGGCGTGAACACCCCGACATGAAGCGGCTGCTGGGCGAAGCGCACCGCGGCAACCTGAAACGCCCTTCGGAAGCCTCCGGCGCCGATCTGCTGGCTTTCGTCGCCTTCTACGAACACCACGTCCCCCAGAGCCAGCGCAGCAAAGTCATCGATTCCCAGGTTCGCGTCTTCCGCCACAACCGGGAGCATTACCAGAAAATCACGGCCAACCTGCTGCCCATCCTGTCGATGCTGACCTCGGGCGATCTGGGCCGCAGCCTCAGCCCCGATCCGTTCGACCCGAACGACCGGCGGGCCATCATGAACTTCGAGAAGATCGAACGGGCCGGCCACGTGCTCTACATGTGCCTGGACTCGCTGCCCGATCCGTCGGTGGCCTCGGCCATCGGCGCCCTGGCCCTGGCCGATCTGGCCGCGAGCGCGGGCATGCGCTACAACCTGGGCGGCTACCGGCGCATCTCGCTGTTCGTCGATGAAGTCGGCAACGTCATCAATCAGCCGCTGATCGAAATCCTGAACAAGGGGGCCGAAGGCGGCATTTACACCACCTGCGCGATGCAGACGCTGGCCGACCTGGCCCGGCGCTTGGGCAGCGAGGACGCCGCCCGCATGGCGCTGGGCAACCTGAACAACCTGATCGCCCTGCGCTCCAAGGACAGACCCACGCAGGATTTCGTGGTCGAAACCTTCGGCAAGACATCCATCCACACCCTGCGCGTGGGATTGAATGAGGGCATCGACGCGCACCTGGGAGACTTCTCGGCGGGCAGCAGCGCACAGATCACCGAAACCCGCGAGGAGATGATTCCCGTCGACGTGTTGGGCAAGCTGCCCAATCTCCAGTACTTCGCCTCGGTATCTGGCGGGCGTCTGATCAAGGGGCGGTTCCCCATCCTGGGCAGCGAGGATCCTGCCGCCAAGCCGCGCCGGCGGGCCACTGCATGATCCGCGCCATCGCCATCGCGGCCTTGACCCTGTTGCTGGTCTTCGTGCCGTACCTGCCCGCCGCCAATCCCCCCGGACGATTCCTGGCCCAGGTCCGCATCGAACACGGGTTGCAAACCCGCCTGTGGGGCGAGGACCGGGCCGAGCGCATCATGGAACGCGCTCTCGCCATGAACGGCGCCTTGAGCTCCGCCAGCCCCATCCCTTCGGACTCACAGGCGCCGGATACAGGTCGAATGAAACAGGCGGCGGCCCGTGAAATGGAGCAGGTCAACCTGCGTTTCTTCGGAAACGCCTACTTCCGCGCCATCGATGCCCTCTTGTTCCTGGCTACTTATCGCCTCGCGGCCCTCATGGAGTGGCTGCCGGTCGAGGGTTTCGTTATGCTCGCGCTCATTGCCGATGGCCTGATCACGCGGATTCTGCGTTCCAAGGAATTCAAGCCGCACGATCCCGAGTGGTTCGCGCTGCACACGAGCGCCTTCATCCTCCTGGTCTGCGCGAGCATCGTGGCGTTCACCGTGCCGGTTTCCATCTTCCCGTCCGTGCTGGCGGGCCTGCCGGTTGCGGGGGTATTTTTTATCGGGCGGGCGGCGGCAAGTTTTCATCGGAGCCGGTAGATCGGCCAACGCGTCCAACGGCAGTCGCGGGAAAGATAGCGGTAGAGACGGCAGTTACTCAATCAAAAACCGCTTGGCCTGCCGCATCAACGCGAAGGCATTGCCATGAAACTGCCGGTTGTTCAAAAAATCCTCGAAAGGCTTGCTTCTGAAACGCGCCACCCGCGCCCGCCTTGGCGGCGGCGGGGCCATCGACCTTGTAAAGCACGTCCTCGGCCTGAACTTTGTGCAGGCGGTAAAAAATTGGAGGCCGCGCCTATGGCTCCAACTCGATTCCGGTCACGCCAAGCGGCTCGTTGAGCCTTTGCGCAAGTCGCGCCAGCAAGTCCATGCGCTCGTGAAAAACCGCCACGATCAAAGCGGGCGCGTTTTCGCGCAGCAGACC
>JGI24705J35276_12237703_pt1 | contig 12648 bp, 11 predicted proteins | sample TergutNt197P4_FD_35276 | JGI IMG/M metagenome (IMG submission 35276)
AGCATTGAATCCTTATATGTTTCCCGTGACTTAATCCCGTTCACAAAATCAAACCTTGCTTTTCTCAAGTCATTTATTATACGGGATTTTTGTGATGAGGGTTTGTCTGCAAAATTTCAAGAGCACTCGTGGCAAGCAGATCAAATTTTGCCCAATGTCAAATTTTATGGTTGCCTTGATCAAAAATCCATCGACCTTGTAGGAATGAAACCAAGAAATCTGCCTAGTTTAGAGTGGCTTGAATGTTCCTTGGATGAAAAAAATAAAGTGTTGGATATAATTAGCGGATTTGAAAGCTTGACAGCTTTGTCATTAGGCAACACGAGAAATCAGGATTTGTTCGAAGTAATGAAGAACAAGTTAAAAGTTTTAAATTTGGAAATCTTAACAAGAGGTTTCCCTTTATGGAAAATTGCAGACCAAACCAATTTAGAAATTTTACGCATAAACGGTTATGCTGGATTAAATATGGAGTGGCTGCTTGATTTAAGCTTGAAAGAAATACAACTCTTTAACTGTTCAAATGTAACTAACGCGGAAACACTGTTGGAAATGATGCAGTTGGAGAGCCTGACAGTTGTTAGTTGCAGAAAAGCTTTGTCCAAAGAACTTAAGCTCAAATTGAAAGAACGTGAACTTCATTTCTTAGACATCGACTATTCAGGATAGGGGGGCCGCATACCGAGCCAAAACAGTGCAGCGACAGGGGGGCACAGAATAATGCAGCGACAGAGAAGATCAATAGGTGGATATAACACTACCATGGCACAAGAATTAAATGATCTGCGGCTCATTTAATTTAAGGAGATGCGCTATGAATTTATATTTTAAAACTTCCCCAATTCTAATATCTAGAGTTGATAGAGTTATTACTGAAAAAGAGATTCAGGATTTTTTTGATGCTGCTTTACCAAGCGATTTGATTGAATTTTGGAAGAGTTATTCAGAAATTGTCTTTGAAAACGGGTTGAACGTCTACGGATTTGATATTGCAAAAGAAAGGAGCATACAGTATCAAATAAAAGAGTATGCACCTAATTTTCTGTTGATAGGTGATAGCGGTGACGGACAAGGTGTTTTCATTGAAATGAACAGTGAGAGGCAAAATGTTTTTTATCTCGGGTTGGGCGCACTCGGTTCACTTCCGTTGAATTCGCTTGAAGCGAGTTTGTTTGACTGGTTGCAGGAGAACCCAACAATTGACAGTGGAGAAATTGATGACTCTGCAATGTTGGGTTATTATGATTTGTTTGTTAGCAAATTACCTCATGACACGCTAAGATTCATAGCTGATGTGCGGCGAGCTTTCTGTTTAGCAACGTCAATTAAGGAAATTAAAAATGGAATGAACAACTTGCCATATCTGTTAGTAGAAAATATAACAATGATGAAATACGGCGATACAATTAGAGCACTGAACAACACGCACAATTGCCTAGAGCTAAAAGGTCGAGTTTAAGTGGCCATATGCTGAATTTGAATAATCCATAATTCGGTAAATTTGATGGATCACCGATAGTCGGCAAGCTAAAAACATGGGACATGAAAGAACTACCAAACTCTATCAAAAGGTGCAGTTTGGGGTATTGAATTTTCGTTGCATTTGCCCTTGCTATCGTATATACTGAACTCGGAGGTGCAAGCAAAATGAAAAAACTGCTGCCGATAGGCATAGACAGCTTCAGGGAAATACGGGAAACGGACAGGTACTACGTAGACAAGACGCTGGTAATACAGGACTTCATTGAGTTCGGCGACAAAGCTGCTCTCGTAATGAGGCCCCGGTGCTTCGGCAAGACGCTGAACATGACCACGATACGTGAATTCTTCGACATAACAGTGGACAGCAAAGCCATATTCGAGGGGCTCGCCATCATGAACACCAAGCACGCCAGCCAGATCAATTCGCGCCCAGTGCTGTACCTCTCCTTCAAGGACTGCAAAGCCGACACTGCAGAAGAAATGCTGTTCCAAATTGCCAAGGCCGTTGCGGCCGAGTACGACAAATACCACCGTGCCTTCAACGGCGTCGTCGACAGGTCGAAACGGTGCTACCACTCGTTTTACCAAGTGTACGAAAAACTCCTCGACCGCAGGATAGACCCGAATTTTCTGCTGGTGTCGCTGTCTGACCTTGAACGGGCTGTATGCGACTACTATCAGCTTAAGACAATAGTCCTGATCGACGAGTACGACACTCCCGTTCTGAGCGCATTCGAGCACGGCTACAACGACGAGCTTTCGAATTTCTTTTCAGGGTTTTACGGCAGGGCGCTAAAAGGCCAGGACAGCCTACACCAAGCACTGCTCACAGGCATCCAGCGGGTAGTCAATGGGAGCATCTTCTCCCAGCTGAACAACCTGATAGTGTACACTGTGTGCGACAAGCCCTATTCCCAGCGCTTTGGCCTGACGGTAGGTGAAACCGGCGAGCTCCTGTCGGATAACGGCCTTGAGCTCTCAGGCGAAGTGAAGCAGAAGTACGACGGGTACCTGTTCGCCGGCACGGAGGTTTACAACCCCGGGTCGGTGCTGCGCTACGCAGACACGGGGGAACTTGACAACTACTGGATCAACACGTCTACCAATTTTCTTATCAGTAAGGCAATATCAGAAGCGGGCGGCCTGTTCCGCAAGAGCTTCGACAAGCTGGCCGCAGAAGGGGCGGCAGAGGTCGACGCCGACCTTCAGTGCTCTTTCATGGAGCTTGCAAACTAAGACACGCTGTGGGGGCTTCTGATAAACTCCGGCTATCTGACGGTCACCGAAAGGGAGGCAGGGTCCACTGCAATGGCTGCGCGGATACCGAACGGGGAAGTCCGGTTCGAGTTCGCAAAAATCATAGCCCACGACAAAAAGAATTGCGCGACCGCGCACCGGACAATACGAGCCTGAAGGGGTGCATTCAATCAAAGACAGCGGGCAGTAGAGTAGCTTGCAGCGCAAGGGGGAAAGGACAATGGGAAGTAAAGAGTACGGCGACGAAGCAGCCATTTATGAAATAGCGAACGCAGAACCAGGAAACCATAACGAAGAAGACAGCATGCTCATTGTCGAGCGCTGCATAATCGAGGGCAAACTTTACATGGCGATCCCCGAGGGCTTCGCCCTGATGCCGCCTGAAATCGCGGAGCTCAAGTACCCAAGCGAAAACAGGCCGGACATCACGTATTCTGACGAAGAGGGCACGACCACCGTCAACTTCACCCTGACCAAAGACAAGCTGGCAAATGACGGCATTGAGGCAGCCATGGAATACCTGCAGAGGGTGGTCGCCAAAATGCACCCGTCAAGCGAAACTATCTCAAGCGGAGTCATCGAAGGGGAACTGCGAATAGGGCATTTCGACTTCATAAGCCCCGCCATCGACGGCGGCATATACAACCTGGTGTTTGTGTTTCCGCTGGACGGGCAGTTCATGCTGGGCACTTTCAACTGCATGCATTTGGACATGGCTGCATGGCTTGCGCCAGCGAGCCAGATGGTCAGCTCAATCCGCATTGCCAAAGGGTAATAGCCCGCATTTACAAGGAGGCAAAACCATGAAACTTATCGATGTTGGGAAGATAACGGTTTCGCCGTTTGAATTCGAGAGCATACAGGAAATCAAAATAGAAAAAAGGCTCAACGAGCACTCCACCCTGTACGTTCGCGGCATCATCAGGGACGACAAGCAGTTTGCGCCAGCCACAGGCACGACGGAAGGCACAGGCATAAAGTGCGAAAACGACGGGGCGGCTTATTTCAGCGGCGTACTTCAAAACGTCAAAATAAACTGCGTGGACGCCGTTTACCACTTGGAAGCGTGGGCGGTGTCAAACACTGTACTGCTGGACACGGTAAAACACAAACGGTCCTTTCAGGACAACGGGCAGGACTACAAGTCGATAGTCGAGGCGGTCATTGCGGAAAACGGAGGCACAGTGGCGTTCAACGCAGAGGCATTGACGGTGGAGAACATCATCCTGCAATACAATGAAACCGACTGGGAATTCGCGAAAAGGCTGGCTTCCCACACAAACGACGTATTGGTGCCCATAACAGGCGACAGCCCGGCTTTCCACTTCGGTGCTCCGAACGATGGCGGCGCGAAGGCGCTTTCAAAAAACTATGCCGTTTCCAAGGACTACGGCGCCATGAGGAGGATGTCTATGGAAGCGGACCCGCTGACGGCAGACGACGTCACCGTTCATGCATTTCAAACTGACGAGCACTTCTGCGACATAGGAGAAAAGCTAAACTTCAACGGAACAGACCTGCACGTGAGCAGCCTGTCGCTTTCCCTTGTCGATTCTGCGCTGGCAGTGGCGTACACGCTGTGCGGAAGGAAAGCGGCATCCGCGCCAAAAGCTTACAACCGCGCCATAACCGGCTTGGCACTGGACGGAAAAGTGACTGAAGTTGAAAACGACACTGTAAAGCTGCGCCTAGACGGCGACGCCGAGCGTGGCGTTGAGCAGGACACCGACGAAGCTCATTTTTTCAAGTACGCCACAGGCTACAGCATGGAAAGCCACACTGGCTGGTACGTGATGCCTGAAGAAGGCGACACCGTGCAGCTGCTGTTCCCAAACGAGGACGAAAAACACGCCTACGCCGCGTCGTCCGTAAGGCAGGAAGACACGGACAAAACCACCGACCACATGGTGAAGTACCTGCGGACGTCCTACGGCAAGGAAATCAAGCTGGACGAGAAAGAAATACTGATCACCGCAAAAGACGGCGAAACCTTCATCCAAATCAACGAGGACTCGGGAATCACGATCAAGACGCCAAACGCCGTAACCATCACAGCAGGCGGCACCATGGACGTTAAAAGCGGGAAAAACATGACGATAACCACTGACGAGAACCTCACCATAACCGTAAAGGAATCCATCGTGATGAACTGCGGCGGCAACAAAGTGAAAATCGAGCCGCCTTCCGGCATAGCGGTTACCACGGACAAAGAAATAAAAACAAGCAGCGACGGGAGCTCGTCCATCGAAAGCAAGAAAGAAGTAAACGTCAAATCAGGCGACGACATGAAGCTTGACAGCGGCAGCAAGCTCGCGGCCGCAGCAAAGTCGGAGCTTAAGCTGACCTGCAGCGGCAGCTCCGTCAAGATGGACGGCGACATCGACATGAAGGCCAAGTTCATCAAGCAGAACTGAGGGCGGCCGGCTGCCCGCCATGCCGCAGGCGGCGCGGCTGCTTGCGGCGCTTGAAAAGAGGGGATTAGAGAGAATGGGGATTAAAACTGCGGTTGCAAAAGGGCTGGTAAAGGGCGCAAAAGCAAACAAAGTGCTGGACGGCGTGCAGCTGGGGCTCGGCATCGTCAGCATGATACCAGTAGTAGGCAACGTCGCAAGCCTAGTCGACGCCGGGATATCGCTTGCCCGTGGGGACTTCGTCGGCGCAGGGCTGGCGCTGATCGGCGCGATACCGCTGGTGGGGAACGCCTTCAAAATAGCCAAGAATGTAGTCAAGCTTGGCGGCAAGCTGCTGAAGGGGGTGAAAGGCCTCAAGTTCCTCAGAGGGGCAAAGCTGCTGAACCTCAAGAAAATCGTCACCGGCGCGAAGAAATTCGGCAAATTCAATTTCAGGAAGAACATAAAGATAGGCAAATATGCGAAGAAAGCAAAAAATGCCGCCAAGCGCATACAGCAAAAACTAAAGTGCCTGATCAAAGGCGAGCCTGTGGACGCCATACACGGCCTTGTTTTTTACGACCTAGTCGACTTCGAGTACCCAGGCGTGCTCCCGTTCGTTTGGGAACGCAGCTGGAGCAGCGCAAACGCAAATCTTGGTATGCTTGGGCACGGGACAGGCTGCTTGTACTCAATGCGCATAAAACTTGGAAAGGGCACAGTGAAAAACCTTGTCTTCGTAAACGAGAAAGGTCGGGAAATAGAATTCGCCACACCGAAATTTGGCGAAACGGCAGTAAACCGCAGCGAGAAGCTGTCTCTAGTGCTCCAGGCTGCGGGGTGCGAAGTCTTCAACCTCGAAACGCGGTTGAGGTACGTATTCGAAGGCGTAGAAAACGCAGATGATTTCAGGCTGGCGAGGATAGAAGACGAAACAAGAGACCACTGCATCTTTTTGGACTACAACGCCGAGTCGAGGCTTGGCGGAATAACTGACACGGCAGGTCGGCGTTTTGAAATATCGACTAACGGAGCTGGGCTGGTGACCAAGGTCAGCTTCGACGGCAGAGCGCTTGTCAAATACGCGTACGACAGCAAATCGAACCTTGTTGAGGCGATAGACGTCAACGGTGCCAAGTCGACCATTCACTACAAAAATCACTTAATGGTAAAGCGTGTCACTAAAAACGGCGACACGTTCCAATGGGAGTACGACGGCGATGACGAAACCGCCAGGTGCATACACACATGGGGTGACGACCATCTGCTTGAGGGCTGGTTCGAGTACGAAAAAGACCATACCGTGTACATAAACAGCCTTGGGTACAGGGAGGTTTTTTATTTCGACGGGAAAAAGCGCCTGACAAAACACGTGGACGCAGGCGGCGGAGAGACCCTGTATGCTTACAACGAGCACGACGAGATAGTGTCCGTCACGAACCCCGACGGAGAGACGACCAGCTTTACTTACAATGGTTTCGGGCAGATGACCGAAGTAGTGATTCCCAGCGGTGCGGCGCAAACTATGGAGTACGATGAAGCATCCCGCATGGTTAAAAGCACAGCGCCAAATTGTGCTGAGGTTGCATGGGAATACAATTCCAGCGGGCGCATGGTAAAGGCTACCATGCCAGACGGCACAGAAACGTTGTACGACTATAATGAAATCGGCATGGTGTCTAAAATTACAGACGAGGTTGGTGAGCTGAAATTATCAACTGAGCTGGAGTATGACAGCAGTCTTAATTTGACTGCTCTGACCCATCCCACAGGGGCTAAAGAGAAGTGGGAATACGACAAACATGGCAATGCGGTAAAAGCGGTTAGCCCAATTGGCAGTGTGGAGGAAATGGAATATGACAGGAGAGGTAGGCTTGTGAAATATACTTCTTGCGACGGTAATGTAACCTACCTTTCATACAACGCTTACGACGATGTGGCACAGCTAAAAGACAATGTACGTGACATCAGCCTATCCTACACGCCACTTGGGCACCTTGCATACAGGAAAGAACGAAACCGCAAAATAAAAATGAGTTACAATACAGAAGGCTTTTTGACTTGCGTGGAGAACGAAAATGGGGAACAGTACTTATTTGAACGTGACGGTGCAGGCGACGTGGTAGCAGAAATAGGCTATGACGGTGTAAAAAAATCGTACAGGTTCAGTTCAGCGGGCAAGTTGACGGGAGTAAATCGTGGGGAAACTACATGTTGGATAGATATGCAGTATAGTGAAGATGGATTCCTGAAAACTATAGAATACGCGAATGGAGAAGTGGAGGAGTTCACACGTGGGAAAATGGGGGAGATTCTATCGGCCAGGAACGGGTGTTCGAAGCTTGAGTTCGAGTATGATAAGATGGGCAGGCCCGTAAAAGAAACTCAAAACGGCTTGACAGTTGAAAGTATATACCCTAGCAACTATTTTGACCTTGGGCGGGTTGGACTTAAGACAAGCCTTGGCTTGAGTGTGAATATTTATCGCAATAAATACATGCAACCTGAGCAGATGCATGCAAATTTCCAAAACCTAACAACGCATCAAAGTTGCTTTGCCTACAATTTACTAGGACAGGTGTTGGAATGGACAGTAAACATGCCGAATGGCAATCAAATCAGAGATTCTTGGAGTTACGACAAAAAAGGCCTCCCCCTAACACATGTAGCTAGTGTAGGCAATTGTGCGATTAGGCAAAGGAAGTACAATTGGAGCTCGGGTGACAGAATAAAATCAGTAATAGACGACATCAGCAACCTTGGCTTGGAATATTCATATGACAATTATGGCGTTCCTAGGGCAGTTGAAGTGAAGGGGTTTGAGGAAAAAGAAATTGTACGGCTATTGGACGATGTTGGAAACGTATACGAGACAAGGAAAAAAGCAGACAGGGAATACGGCAAGGGTGGACAATTGAGAACTGCCATGGGGCGAGAGTACAGATATGATGACTGTGGTGACTTGATCGAGAAAAAGGAGTCAGATGGCAAAATATGGCAATATTTCTACCACCCAAGTGGGCTGCTTGGAAAAGTGATACGGCCTGACGGAAAAACAGTAAGTTTCGGTTACGACCCGCTTGGGCGCAGAATGAGCAAGACGTTCAACGGGAAAACAACAAAATTCCTATGGGATGGAGACAAAATCATTCACGAATGGGTGGAAGTGGCAGAAATCAATAGACAGCCATCGGAGCCAACGACGTGGCTCTTTGACGAAGATAGCTTTACTCCCCTTGCGAAGCTAACAAAGGAAAAATCCTACGGTGTAATCAGCAACCATTTGGGTACGCCCTGTTGCCTTTTAGATCAACTCGGCAATTCTGTATGGAAAACCGAATTAGACCTGTATGGCAGGCCGTTTCTCAGGGAGGGTGGAAAGGTTGAAGATGAGAAATGCCCGTTTCGATTTCCGGGGCAGTACGAGGACGAGGAGACAGGGCTTTACTACAACCGCTTCAGGTATTATGATCCAGAAAGCGGAATGTACACGCAGAGGGATCCAGTTGGGTTGACTGGTGGAAATCCAACGGTTTATGGATATGTGCATGACACCAATGTTTGGATTGATCTTTTTGGGTTAGCAAATTTATTTCAATTGGGAACTTATGGTAGCCTAAACAGTGTAGCTCATATGGGCGATGGTTTACAAGCTCATGAACTACTTAGACATGAGTATTTGGTTCAAAACGGTATTACCACAAAAAATTTAAGAATGCCAAGTAATCCTTCAATCGCCCTTGATAATGCACACCATACCAGAGTGGGTGGAGCACATTGGCACGAAGCTCAAATAAGAACATCCCAAGGGCTTGGCCGGAATCAGTTCCATGCTAACCTAAAAAGAGAACTTGACATTACTCAAGGGGGGTTAAGAAAATCTGGAGTTCCCGCAAGCCGAGCTAGAAAACTGAGGGAAGAAGCAGAAGCATTTTATAAAACACAAGCACGACAGTTTCCATTAAATAAAGATCCCATTAATCAGCCCACGATTAAGCGAGCCCCAATTAATCAAGCTCCGATAAAGTATTAATAATAAGCTATTAGTTGAAAAAAGGAGGGAAAAAATGTCAAGCAAAATAAAACTTATTGAGACTAGCAATGAGCAAAATGTTTTACGCATTGGAGGAAAAAGCCTCCTGCCTAATGAAATCATTTGGCCGGTTAACCCAAATGGTGAAAAGCTGACGTTAATTGTTAGTTTTCCTACAAACCTGATAAATTCGATCCTTCAAAGTAATTATCCTGAGGATAAAATTGTCTCTGTTTTTACCACATACAGCACAGATAGTTATTTTTTGGATTCAATCGTCTATAATGGTGATGTTGAAGAACTTGACATAATAAAGCAAGGTTATACAAAAGTAATTTTACATTCGATTGGCTCGCCAAGAAATGATTCGGAGTTTTTAATACCCGCCATGAAGATAGTTTTTGGTGAGGAAATTGACGAGGCAACCGATTATTATGGTTCGTTAATAGGGACAACTCCCGTATTTATTCAGAAAAAAACTCTGGAGCTTGGTTCTTACAAATTTTGTATGCAGATATATGGAGGAGATTTCCCTAGCGAGTTTCAAGACATTTTCTATTTGAATGACTCAATTGGATATCTCTTTCTAAATAAACTTGAAACTACAGACGATATCGGATTATTTTTTACTCAATGTAGTTGAACGGAAGACAACCATGTAGGAAACATACACGAAACGCGACGACAATATAGCTGAACCATCAAATTCCTTCATGTATGTAAACAGTGGAATGCGAAAGAATTGGCATCTTTATTGAAGAAGAGAAGTTCTGGAAATCCACAGGAGAGGGTTTTATTTCAAGATGGGATTTTAATGTCCATGCGTATGGTTAAGCCAGCAGCAAGCCAAATCATGGGGCAAAATATCTTACTGGCCAATGCGTACCTGCACAGATTAGAAGTGGAAAAAATTACGATGCCTATAAAAAAACAGTACGAACATAAATTGATAAAAAAAGCGATTAAACATTATTGCTACAATGAGCCGTTCAATTACAAAGATGACGATGACGACTTTGAACGTTCTTATCAACTCTATACCAAAACAAAAAAGACATTTATGGAGAGCATTAAGTACGATTTGATGTACCTTGCGCTGCCAAGAAGAACACATATTGCAGCAAAACGTTTATTGTTTAATGGAGACTGAAACTGCTGGAAATATTTTGAAAGAACTGCATTATTTCATGTTTTAACTAACAGAAGGCCTGCCATAGACATGTTTGCCCATAGCATAAACTATGCGATATACATTGGGCGGTATGATTTGATCGATGCAATAATAAAAAACATTGTCACTTCAATGGAAAAGGATCGGGATGAGTATAAGAATGCGGACTCGGCAACCATTAATATGATAAAAGAGGCCTTTGTTTACCCAAGTACATATCTTGCGAATTTCTTGTTAGAGAAGATAGGCTTTAGAAACCCTTCGACGGAAGAATTGGCTCATTATGGAACAGGGGATCAAGGGCCTGGCGTATATAAACAATTAATTGAAAAATGGAACGACTCGTATGCGGAAGTAGAGGATTGCTATTGGGACGAATTATGTGAATATCACTTAAATAGAATTGCTGTAGCCGGGCACGGATGGGAAAAGGAAGAACTCTGTTATTACGATCTTATTCCAATGGAACTGATGAACGTATTCAAAGTAAGGGAAAAGCTGGGTTTAGACGCACCAGTGATCAAGCATGAGCTATTTAATACAATAATGGCAACACCTCCTGTTGTCCCAACAGGTTACAACGCTGATTTGGACGTAAAACTTCAAATGGTGGAGTGGACGATCAAACATGAGAAAGTATATACTCAAGCAGAAATAGTTCAGCAGTTAGCAGAGGAACACGGGGAAGGCGCCGATTTGTTTTTCTGACCAAAGGAGTTGATGCATTTGCACACAGAGTTCATGGAACTAGCCGCAGCCCTGCGCAACGAATACCTGCTTAAGACAGAGGCGCTTTTTGTTGCCAAAAGACGCAGCGAATGGTATAAAGATGAAGGCCAGCGAATGGTCGGCGAGTATGACGTTTCGTTTCTGTTTGCCTATTTCGACGAGTTGTGGGACAAGCTGCTTTCTGCAAGGAAGCGCTACGCAGGGAAGGTCACGGTTCAAGAGGTTGCGACTCTTATGATGGACGCGCTCCCAGATTTTTGTTCGTACTTTACAAACATCGCCCGGTTCGCTATAGCGGGACACTCAGGCAAGAGCCCGTTTGCCGAAATCGCAAAAGGCGAGACTTTCCAGATAGGATGGTTTAAAGAATATAACTGGTTTACAAAATTTTCAACTCGATACCCAGGGTAGCAATATCGAAATGGAATTGCATTCAATAAACAGGAGGATTGAAATGTTTGGTTTTATAAAGAAGAAAGAAAAAGTTAACCCAGTATGGTTAAGCGAGCTGCTTATCAATATGTTAGAAAAATTGCCGGATGAATATTCGATCTATTTGCATCAGCTATACGATGGGATTGTGGGAGGGATAATGCCATCATCCCCATTTGACCCCAACTATATCGGTATCGTATTTAATGGGAAAGTCGCTGGGAAATATGAGAAAAGAAATGACATGTTTTTTTTGCTAAAGGGAATCAAATTATTCAACAGTTCATCGGGCGAATTTGTCAGTGTGAAGCTATATTTCCATGACAACCTGCTCTGTGGCTTGAGTTCAAGCAGGGAGCTCAATATGACTGATTACGATATAAACAGAATACGCATAGACAATCTAACACGAAAAGGTGCAGAACTTGACAAAGCAATAGCCGACAAGCTAAAAACATGGGGCATGAAAGAACTACCAAACCCTTCAGACGTGGATGAAGTTGCCATTGGAGATATGGAGATGCTGCGTATAAGAGAAATTCAGGACGGGAATTTTCTTGCCATTAATAACGGCGATTTTTACTTGATAGAGCATTCATTTCAAGAGGCGCGGAAAATACCATCCAAGCACTACAAAGATTTACAAACGAGGGTATGCGATCTAACAGATGAAGAAATATATTCGTTTAGCTTGGAAGCAACAAAAACCATTGCTCTTTAGCAGCGAGGTTATGCCATATAAATTAGAAGTTGATGCATTTGCACCTGCAACCGTATATACTGAACACGGAGCAAACAGGAGGCGGTTAAGCGGTTACCCGACAGATGTTGAGTTTATAAAAGGAAATTTGCCATTTTGCTTTGGCTCAGTATATGCCTATGCGAAAATTACGGAAAAATCAATTGCGAAAGCGTGTATTGGTTATTGGCAGTTTTCGTGAATTGGTACACGAACATGACGCGCTTTACTATTTGAGGTTAATATGAAATATTTTCGGCTTTGTCATATATACCCGGGCAAAGGATATATCGATGGTGATGTAAGGTTCACACCCCCTTTTGAAAGGGAATCTGTTACTGGCGGATACTATCAGGTGGGAGTTCCTCTTGATTTATCGCGTCGACATATTTCAGTTACTATGGACAGTCGGTCT
>JGI24705J35276_12237702_pt1 | contig 12647 bp, 6 predicted proteins | sample TergutNt197P4_FD_35276 | JGI IMG/M metagenome (IMG submission 35276)
GGCAAGAAGTGAATACCGGAGGTTGTCCGGTTACTGGAAGCCTTGCATGGTGTGTGGCTGATCTTGAATTTAACAGCAGACCCTAAGTAAAATAATGTTATGACAAATTTTTATAATTTAGTAAATCATTTTAAAATTAATAAAACCATATTTCTTGCTATGAAGTTATCTTTCATACTTACATTGGTTGTTTCCTTAAATGTGTTTGCCATTGGTTATTCTCAAATTGTCAATCTGAATAGCGATATTCGCAACACTTCTATTAAGGAAGTTTTGAAAACAATTGAAACCCAAAGTGGTTTTAGATTCTTTTACAGTGACGATTTCAACGTGCTGGACAAGAAGATAACCCTGAAAGCCCAGGATTCCGATCTCAAGTCAATTCTGGAACAGATTTTTCACGATACCCCGGCTTCTGTAGAATACATGGAAGGGGGCATCGTCATCATTACTCCCTTTGCCCAGCAGGGTATAACGATAACCGGTACAGTGACCGATGCCGGTGAGCCCCTACCAGGTGTAAATGTTTCTGTGAAAGGAACTTCCATTGGCGTGGTATCGGATGTTAGTGGTAAATATCAGATTACAGTGCCCAATACCGATGCCGTGTTGTTGTTTTCTTTTGTGGGTTATGCCACCACCGAGATGTCGGTTGGCGGGCAGCGCGAGATCAATATTCAATTGGCTGAAGACACCCGCCAGATTGAAGAAGTGGTGGTGGTAGGTTACGGTACGCAGAAGAAGGTGAACCTGACGGGAGCCGTTTCTGCAGTGAAAGTGGACGAAACTTTGTCGAGCCGTGCGGTACAGAATGTTTCCACCGGTTTACAGGGTCTCTTGCCCGGTTTGGCAGTATCCCAGAATAGCGCTATGGCTGGTAGAAATGATGTTTCGCTGATGATTCGTGGTATGGGTACTGTGAATAATGCCAACCCACTGATCGTAGTGGACGGTATGCCCGATGTGGACATTAACCGTATCAATATGAATGACATCGAAAGTATATCAGTATTGAAAGACGCAGCTTCCTCGGCGGTATACGGTTCGCGTGCCGCAAATGGTGTGATTTTGGTTACCACCCGGACAGGAAAAGGCTCGGATAAAACCTCTGTGAATCTTTCCGCATCATACGGATGGGGTATGCCAACCAAGTCCTATGAATACATGGCTGATTATCCCCGTGCATTGACCTTGCAGCGGAATGCAGCATTCACAAATACTCTGGAAGCCAATCAGCAATTCAAAAAGGGCACCATCGACGAATGGCTGGCATTGGGAATGATTGATCCCCTGCGTTATCCCAATACCGATTGGTGGGATATCATCCTTCGTACTTCGACGACGCAGAATTACAATCTGTCGGCGACTGGAAGTAGCGACAGGTCAAACTTCTTTGCATCCATAGGAGTGAGAGACGAGAAAGGTTTACAGATCAATAACAACTATACCATCTATACCGCCCGTTTTAACTATGATTTTAAAATCAAGTCCAACATGAATGTGGGTATTCGTTTCAGTGGTAACTGGTGGAAATATGTGTATTATTTACCAGACGGCTTTACCGAAGAAGACAGCACCAGTGGATATGACCTTCAGTATGCCATTGCCGGTATTACGCCATACGACCCCGTAAGTGGTTTATACGGTGGGGTGATGGCTTACGGCGAAGACGCACAGGCCTATAATCCGTTAACGTATATGGTGAACAATCTGAACCGGCAAAACCAACAACAAGTGACGCCAAGCATGTATTTCGACTGGACATTGTTAAAAGGACTGACGGCGCGCGTGGATTATACCATCGACTATTACAACACCTTCCGTTATACAGCCAATATGCCTAATCGTTCCTACAATTTTCAGACAGATTCATGGGGATCGAGAGTTTATGTTGGAGACAATGCCGGAGTAAGTAATAATACTGAGACAGGGTATAAATCAAAATTGTCGGGACGGTTGAACTATGATGTAACTCTTGCCGCGAACCATAATATCAGCGTGATGGCAGCCTACGACGAGGAATATTGGTATCAAAGATGGCAAAGTTCATCGCGAAATGACCGGATACATCCGTTACTAAGCGAAATAGATGCCGCTTTATCTACCATTCAGGGAACAGGCGGAAGAACGGAAACCGAGGGACTTCGTTCATTTATCGGACGTATCAATTATACAGCATTTGACAAGTATCTGTTGGAGATCAACTTACGTGCTGATGGTTCTTCCAAGTTCTTGCCGGGTCATCAGTGGGGATATTTCCCGTCGATTGCCGTGGGTTGGCGCTTCACAGAAGAAAATTTCATTAAATCGTTCACCGGCGAATGGCTCACTCATGGTAAATTAAGAGTTTCCTATGGATCATTAGGAAACAACAGTTCAGTGGGACGTTATGAACAACAGGGAACGCTTACATCCCTTCCTTATATGATCGATAATACTGCTGTCAGAGGTTTTGTCAACAATAAAATGATCAATAAGAATTTAAGTTGGGAGAGCACTACTGTGGCGAATTTGGGTTTGGATTTGGGGTTCCTCAAAAACAAGTTGAATGTAGAACTTGATATCTACAACAAAAAGACCACAGATATGATTCGCCCATCACAAATGTCTATCCATTTAACGGGAGGATATGCAACGCCACGTGCCAATATCGGTACTTTACGCAATCAAGGTGTGGAAGCAAATATTACATGGCGCGATAAAAAGGGGAAATTCAGTTACATGGTCAATGCAAATGCCTCCTACTTCCGTAATGTTCTGTTAGAATGGAACGAGTTCTTAGACAAAGGCTATATTTATGTGGATATGCCCTATCGTTTTACGTATTTGTATTTAGATTACGGAATTGCCCAAACATGGCAAGATATCTACGATCATACGCCACAAAGCGCTTCTCCCGGCGATATCCTTCGGCAAGACGTGAATGGCGACGGGCGGATTGAGAGCAATGACAAAGTAGCCTATCCCAAAAATCTGCGTGATAGACCTACCGCCAATTTCGGCTTGAATGCCAATGCTTCGTGGAGAGGTATTGACTTAGCGGTGATGTTTACAGGCGCTGCCGGACGTAAAAATTTCTGGCTCACTAATTATAACAATGTGAACCCAAATTCTCAGCGTTATGCATTTACGTGGGATCATTGGAATAATCCATGGACGTGGGAAAACCGTAATGGTGAATGGCCACGTATGAACGGAAACGCTAACAGGGAAGAGACCGCTTTTTGGTTGGACAATATGGCATATCTGCGGTTGAAAAATATTCAGTTGGGCTATTCATTACCCAAGCAATGGATGAACGTATTACATATAGACAATATCCGTATCTTTGGTACTGCCGAAAATGTCGCTACCCTCACCAAATTCCGTGGTCTTGACCCTGAACGTGCCGGACGTGGCAATAGCGGTGGAAACGCAAGCAGCGTTTATCCGCTGGTGAAATCTTTCTCATTAGGGATTAATGTTAGATTCTAAATGATTATAATTCAGATGAAAATGAAAAATATGAAATATCAAATAAAATGCTTTTTGATTGTCTGTATGACAAGTGTATTGTTATTTTCGGTTTCATGTGTGAAGGATTTGCTCAACCAAAAGCCCACCACCGAAATGCCCGCCAGCAGTTTTTGGCAAACCGAAGATGACGCCTTGTATGCCTTGTATGGCGCCTATACCGCCGTCAAAAACTGTTTCAACCGTGATTATTATTTAGACGGTCATGGTGAATATACGCGTTGCCGAGGCACCAGTGTTGCTTATAGTGACGGTGCATCCCTCGCCACTAACCTGCGAACAGGTGTTGCGTACCAGAATGGGAAGTTTAATCCGAATGGCTATGGCGATGGTTTCGACAGAATGTATGAGTTTTTGTATGGTGGTGTCAGTCGCACGAATTATGTGATTGATAATGTACGGCTAATGTTGCCAAATGTGGCTACTCCGGCAACGCGTACTCGCCTTGAAGAAGTGATCGGCGAAGCACGCTTGCTTCGTGGAATGTGCTATTTCAAGTTGATTTCCATGTGGGGCGATGTGCCAGGTATATGGAAAACAATGAATGAAAAATCGGAAGCAGAATCCCTTACCCGTACTCCGATTACTGAGATAAAAGATTCCATCATAGCTGATTTCACTTATGCTTTTGAGAAATTACCAACAAAAGCATCCGTTTATGGTCGAGCTTCTAAACCTGCCGCCCTTGCATTCCGTGGCAAAATGCAGTTATATTGGGCAAGTTGGAAAAATTTCGGTTGGCCTGAGCTCAAAGGCTTCACGACGAGCGCTACCGAAGCAAAAACAGCGTATGCCGCAGCCGCAGCTGACTTCAAAGCCGTGGTTGACAATTATGGTTTAACACTGTATAAGAATGGCGAACCGGGAGAATGTGATGAATTGGGGAAAGCTGATAAATTACCCAACTATTATTATCTGTTCACGCCCTTAGCCAACGGTGACAACGAATTTGTCTTTGCATTTACCCATGGCGGAACTGGTACAGGGCAAGGTGAAGAATTAATGCGCGACTTTGCCGGACGTAATCATGAGGGATCTCAAGTCTGGGTGGCACCCCGTTACGAAATTGCCGACCGTTATCAATCCACCATCACTGGCGATTTTTGCGATCCTCTTGTACCAATGGCTCCAAATGCAGCTCATGATGAGTTTTACGCACCCAATTCAGCGTTAAATCCACAAAGTTACGCGAATCGCGACTACCGTATGAAATCGTCTATCCAGTGGGATTACGAAAGAAGTATCGGAATGACTTCGTTGAAATCAACAGGATGGTGTCCGTATGTTTATATGACATGGAATGCAACCATCAGTGCAGATCCGGGAAGCAGTAGTTATTGGGGAAATTTTCCCGGTTTTACAGATGATGATGCGGGATTAATCACCTATAATACTGACGGCACTAATTCTGGTTATATATTTCGTAAATTTGTCCGTAATTACGCCGGTCAGGGCCGTAGCGACGGCGACTACAACTGGCCGGTAATCCGTTTGGCCGATGTATTCCTGATGTATGCCGAAGCCATCAACGAAGCGAATGACGGACCTGATGCGAAGGCAATAGAATTGGTGAATAAGGTGCGTTATCGAGGTAATCTGCCTCCTTTGGCCTCTGAGAAAACCGCTACCAAGGAAGAGTTTTTTAAAGTCATTGAACAAGAACGGATTGTTGAATTATTGGCTGAAGGTCAACGCGGTTTCGACCTTCGCCGCTGGCGTGCCATCGAAAGGGTCTGGTGTCCGCCGCTCACACCTGGTGGTGTCTGGTGTAAGGATACACAAAATCGCAATGCCCAGCAATATTTCGTCAATACGGCTGAGCGCGTATATGAGCAATGTTATATTTTCCAGATTCCAAAGGGCGAACGGAACAGAAATCCGAAATTAACTCAAAATCCCTGTTGGGAATAATTATTAATTTTTTTACTGAATTGATATGAAATTGAATATATTAATAAATCATGTATGGAGAGGGTATGGCTTCGTAACGGTAGTGTTTGTCCTGGCAATTTACGCCGCCACAAGTTGCAACAATTATCCGTTGGATGAGGACAATTTATTGATCACCAAAAGAGGCGAATGTTATGTGAGTGATTTTGACTTACGTGGGGTAGATATGCAAACCGTCAGGATACCATCAACCGCAGATGCCCCAAACCCGAATATTGATACCGTAAATTGTAAAATAGAAGTAAGAGTACATTTCGGAACTGACTTGAAAAACCTTTATCCGGTATTTTCATTAGTAACCGATGCCAAATTGGAACCTAAAGTTACCGGGTTAACTGATTTCTCGAGTTTATCAAAGCAATGGACGGTGGTTTCAGGTAACAGGAAAGTCCGTAAGACTTATACCGTTAACCTCATTGTTCAAACACCTTAAATTTAATTGTTAAAATTTCTGAAAATGAAGTCATTAAAAATTTTTCATGTAATTTGCGTTGTATTCCTGTTGCTTTCGGTAGCTTGTACGGATGATCTCAAAAAGGAAGGACCCATAGGAAACATTCTGAAAAACGATTGTATCAAGAGATCATTGGGACCCAATATTGTAGGGATTGATATTGAATTTGTCTATGCTATGGCTTTACCTCGGGATAAAGGCAAAATTCTTTCGGCCTCAGTAGAAGCATCTATCGCAGGTGCTTCCGAAACCTTTCTGGAAAACCGCTCATTTCACACCAGTGGTAGCGGTGCAGACGTAGGAGTTACTATTGGCAACCCCTCGGTAAATACCGGTGCAAAAACGGAAGTCACTTTCACAGTGGATACCTGCGCTGCTGCACTCCGCTATTTTTACAGGATTCCCGAAGAAGCCAAAGGCAAGGAAGTCACTTTCACCTTCAGTGCCAAGGCTAGCAATGGTGAAACCGTTTCATACAAAATGGGACCTTATCAAATTGCAAAAATGGATATGAAACTCAATATAGCCGTGAACAATGGCGGTTACTGTTACATTTCCATAGCTGATATGACTGTGTATAACGAAACGGAAGCTGCAGCAAATGCTGCTAAAATTGACTTGATATACTTGTACCGAAGCATTCCGGGAATTACCTTCGGACATGCGTATGTATCGCCGGTAGCCGACCAGCAATACCGTCCGGATGTTACCCTGCCGTCAGGTGTGAACAACAATTCTCATATCCGGAAAGTTTATGGATTGCGTGACAGGCATTTGGCCAATTTACAGTACGGCGTTTATGTGGATGATATTGATCTTGAAACGATAGATCTCACCAACATGCCAAACTATGCCCTCAATGTCATAAACGAAGGAGGCTTGTGGGTTGAAACTCAGGACGGCAAATACCGTGCATATATCTACATAAATTCTATCAACGCCGCAGGTAGTGCCGTCATTAGCATGAAGCGGTTGGCCGTGAAGTAATATGTATTATGCTAAAGAGTTATTGCACTATATAGTGCAGTAACTCTTTTCATTTTATAAGATATTGAATAATTATGTGTTATAACTTTATGATGTACCCTATAACTTATCAATTAGTTTTTGTTATATTTGCTTTTTTTATCTGAAAACAATGAAAAATATTATATCTGTTACATTGTTACTGTTTTTTGTAGTTGGAAGTGTTCAAACACAACCATTTCTGCATCCTGGAATCGACATGAACCCCAAAGACCTGGAATACATGAAAAAACAGGCGCTTGCAGGACAAGAACCGTGGAGTGGTGCATTTACGCGACTAAAAGAAAAAACGTCAACGGACATTGAAATTGTTCCGGTAACCCATGTCATACGAGGACCGTACGGCCGCCCAGACGTTGGCGCAAGCGCATTGTTGAGCAATGCCAATACGCTTTATGATTGCGCGCTTATCTGGTTTATTTCCGGCGAAGAAAAATATGCCCGGAAAGCGCTCGAAATCATTGAAAAATGGTCGGGACGTGTGTGGAGTTTCGATGACAACGACGCCAAATTATTGGGCGGCTTATCGTGTCATCCGATGTGCGCCGGAGCGGAAATTCTCCGGTATCATTATCACGGTTGGACAGCTAAACATACCGAAATGTTTTCGCGTATGCTGATGGAAACTTATTACCCGCTGTTACGGTTTTATTTTCCGGAGGCAAACGGGAACTGGGACGGCGTTATTACGAGAGCAATTTTGTCCATGGCTGTTTTTACCGATAACCGTCCACTGTTTGAAGGGGCTATTGACCATTTTCTTCACGCTCCGGCAAACGGTAGCCTGTTCAAGTATATTTACCCCAGTGGGCAATGTCAGGAGACCTCCCGCGATATAGCGCACATTCAAATGGGACTCTTAGAGTTTGGCGGAGCTGCCCGAATCGCATATACGCAGGGAGTAGATTTGTTTTCTTTGGGAAATAACCGGTTGGCTTTGGGAATCGAATATACATTGGATATTATTTTCGGCGGCAATCCGCAATCGTATGGCGCTTTCTCTACACGCGCCATCACAAACCGCCGTAATGATTATGAATATTTCTACCGGCACTATCAGGCAAAAGGCGTCAAAACGCCTTTACTTGAGCGGGTGAGTGGAGAAGTAAGAAATGAGGTCGGACGGGACATATTGATCGCTTTCCGCGAAGAATTTCAAAACCGGGGAACAGTACAACCTACCACTGATCTTCGTCCCAACCCAATAGCATATCCGGCAGGAGCGACCAATCCGGCAGGAAACCTACCGACAAACTGTATTGAAATACAGCCCGGCGATGATTTACAGACAGCGTTGGATCAATCAGCCGGAACAGGACGTTGTGTCGTGGCTAAGGCAGGTATTCACAAGTTAACCAAAACATTGGAGATTCCCAGCGGGACATATCTGGTAGGAGAAGGATTGGAAACTGTACTCATGTTCGAATCTGTAAACTACTACGCCGTTTCCGCCAAGGATACATCCATGCACGATGTTTGTATCAGTAACTTAGTCATTGAAGGCGCTGCAACTCACGAAATACCATCCGATCCCAACACAGGGCGGTTCAACCGAACCGGACGTTTCACAAACTCGTTGACGGGAATAGCCTTTTTAGGCCTTACCCATGGGAACATGAAAAATATTGTACTGGAAAACGTAACCCTTATTCACTTTTCGCGGAATGGTATCATGATAACTGGCGCCGAGAATCTGGAAATCAACAATTGCAATGTCAGCGACAATGGGGCGGGTATCGTACCCGGTCCAAGGCTGCAACACAATCTGTTACTCAGGCATGTATCCAACGCCCGCATACACGATAGTCGGTTCGATACCTCAATTGCAGGATGCGGTATTACTTTGGATAATTGTTCCCATATTACTGTCAATCGTTGCGAAATAGCCCGCAACGCATGGTTCGGTTTGTTGATGTCCACATCGGACAACATCACCATCGCCGGTAATCTGATTGAAGGTAACAATAATAATGGCGTCATTTCGGAATTTCAGTATTCCGGTTGCCGCCATATTAACATTATTAATAATATCATCCAATATAATGGCGGATATGGAGTAGAAGCATTTGGCGCCGAACAAATCACTTTACACGGTAATCAATATGACCTAAACGGGTCATCCACCCAACAGGAAAACATTAGCGCTAAACCGCAAATTATATTGAAATAAAAATGAAACATTTAGTATATATTATTTTTCTGTGGTTGTTTTGCCTGCATATTTTCGCACAATCAACCCATCCTCGTATTCTTGTAAAGCCTTCAGACAAAGAGATCATTTTACAAAAGATGGATCAGCAGCTATGGGCTAAATCCATTTATGATAGCATGGTTTCCAAGTTGCAACCATACGTTGATCGTCATCAATCTGATCCCGAATGGATATTGAGCCGTTACCTGATGAACTGGGCTCCGGGTAAACGGTATACGCAATTTTTCTCTGACGAAGATGGGACAAAACTGATCGACTGGTTAGGCGATGCGCCGGTACCTACAGTACGTGTAACAACACATAAACGTGGTCCGGTGTCAAAAAATGGTTATGCTTTCCGTGTTCCCTCCATTGATAATTTGATTCCTTACGATACAACCTACATGATGAGGTTGCAAACAGATGCCAATGAATGGGAATGGACAGATCCGCAATCAATTATTGGAAGCATCAATGGAAGAATCAATCAATTAGCCCTTGAAGCGGCCATCGTATACTGGCTGACGGGCATGGAAAAATACGCTGTTTTTGCTGCCGACATTCTTAACCAGTGGGCACGAGGATCTATACATCAAAATCCGATTGAAGGACCTTGTCGTACAGGGTTTCTGGATATTCAAACTTTAGGCGACAGAAACTATGAAGATTTAATTTTAGTTTATGATTTCCTGTACGATTTTATGAAATCAAAGGGCTATGAGATGAGTTATTATGAAATTGTTTTCAATAAAATAGCGCATACGATGGCATTTCGTGGTTATTGGAATAACAACTGGTATGCCGCACAAACATCGACGCTGGTATATGCAGCGTTAGCCTTGGAAGACAAAACCCAACGGGATAATTATCTGCAATATGTGCTCACCCGTGATACTATCAATGGTTCATGCGGCCGATATTGTCTGGCATCTACCGTTAAAAACTGGTTGACACACGACGGTCACTGGAAAGAGCCGGGAGGATATCACACTTTTCCGGTCACTCATTTACTTACTGCTTCACTCGCCTTGGAAAACAACGGATATGAAATATTCAAAAAATTTCCGACATTATTTGATGCTTCGTATGTAATGTTGAAATACGCTTTTCCAAATTATCAGGCATCGTCTTTTGGCGATACTGGTCGTCCGAATCAAAGCCCTGCATTGCTTGAAATAGGTATTAAAATGGCAGAAAAATATAACCCTGAAAAAATGAAATCGTTATTATCTGTTATGGATGTGCTAATCGAAAAAGGGTTATACCAGCGTGAGGAGTCGGGATTTATGGGTTTGCTATGTTATATACCGTCAATCCCTTCCGGTAGCAATATTGTATATACGTGGCCTCGTAGTGGTGCGCTTGATTTTGCCCGCTGTTACCTGCAACGTAACAATATGAGTAAAGAACACGGATTAATGTATGTGGTTCAGGGCGCTTCATACAATCACAATCATGCCAACGGTATGTCTATGGAACTGTATGGTGCTGGTTATGTGATGGGTATTGATCCCGGTAATGGATTGAACTACGAGGATACGATGCATATCAATTACTATGCTCAATGGGCTGCACACAATACGGTGGTAGCGGATGCAAGGTCGGCATCAATACCATATTTCAGAGGCGGAGGCGGGACCAAGCATATAGGGCAGGTTGAACTGTCGGCTATGGAGCCATTAGCTGATCGTCAGGCAGTGTCAGCATTTTGCTCGTTCACCGATACCCGTTACACCGATATCTCGACCGGTACCAATCAGCAACGTACAATGACCATCATCCGTACATCGGATACAACTGGCTATTATATAGATATCTATCGTTCAGACAACCAAGAGAGTAATCAATATTTGTATCACAACATCGGTAATAGTATCCGATTAACAGATATGCAAAACAAACAGCTTGCACTCTGGACATGTAATTATCCTATTAGTAAGTTTCCGGCGACTCCGGCTGATCCGTCGGGATTTCGTATGATGAAGGAATATCAAACTTCGGGTATTCGGCAGGAAGCAACTTGTGCGGTATTTACCATGGATGAGCAGTCGCCGAAAGCATACATGCAAGTATTGATGCCGGGAGAAAGTGATCGTGAATACATGATTGCTCAAGCGCCCTCTGCGAGAACTGCCTCACAACAATATAGCCGTAAACCTACACCCACATTTATTTGTCAGCAATATGGCGAAGCATGGTCTCGTCCATTTGTTGCCATATATGAACCTTATCGTGGTGAGAACGGAAGAACTGTGATACAAGTAGAATCGATGAAACAAAAATCGTCAAGCAAGTTTACCTGCCTAAAGGTGATAAACCATTCGGTTACAGAACAGTATATCTTCCAATCTACTGATAGGAATATAGCATACAAAATCGCTTATGGAAATTTCAAGGGTACATTCGCTGTGGTCAGTCTAAAAGGGAAACAACCAGAATATCTTTATCTTGGTGCAGGGCAAGAGTTGTCATTCGGTGAATACAGCATAAAAATTGCATTTCCTGATGGAGCAGCTAACCTTGCCATTGGCAGGGATGGGTATATCATTTCGTGCAACCAACCCACGGATGTGATGATCCCAAACACCAAAATCAAGAAACTGATATGCAAAAAAGGAAACACTGATATGGAACTGAAATATGTTGCAACAAAGTCCGGTATTAGTTTCTCGGTTCCTGCTGGTAGCGAAATGCAATTGAGAATAATTAAATAATTGAATAATTGAAAATACTTATCATGAAAAGGTTAATTATCAGTCAACCATCAAAAATCAAAAATTGTATATTTGTTTTTATTGTAATCTTTTTATCGCTCTTTTTTAGTTCTGTTTACTCGTGGGCAGTCACTAACCAAGATATTGAACTGATCCGTGGAAGAGTTGTTGCCGAAATATTAAAATTAGAAGTTAATGATGTGTATATCAATGGAATAGTTTCAACTATTCGCGGAGACGGTACATGGCCGGAAATTGACTATAAAGATGTACGACGAGAAGCATTCCAGCATACCCGGCATTTATCAAATCTTGTGCAGATGAGTTGTGCATACGTCAAAAAAGGATCAGGTCTGAACGATAAGAAAGAATTGAAGAATGCTATTGATTTAGCGTTAAATTATTGGCTTGCTAATGATTTCATTTGCGAGAACTGGTGGAATAATGAAATAGGAACACCTGATGCACTAACGGCTGTGCTTTTGATAATGGACAAAAATCTAAACAAAACGCAAATTGAAAAGATATCGATAATTACAGGTCGTTCGCATATTAATGCTCCAGGTGCCCGTCAGAGCGGTGATCGGATAAAAATTGCCGGTATTCAGGCGAAAAACGCACTTTTCAATCGTGATGTGAAAACATTCGAGATGTTGGTGAAGGTTATTGAAGGAGAAATACGCTTTGTGCCGACCGACCAACGCGGTATACAGTACGATTACAGTTTTCATCACCGCGACGACCATGTGAATAATACTCTTTCGTATGGGTTGGGCTATGCGGACGCCTTTGTCGAATG
>JGI24705J35276_12237701_pt1 | contig 12637 bp, 11 predicted proteins | sample TergutNt197P4_FD_35276 | JGI IMG/M metagenome (IMG submission 35276)
CGGCACTGCGGAAGTTTTGGGCCGTTTACATTTATTAGATCGTGAAGAACTGCTTCCCGGCGCCAGATGTTTTTGTCAGCTATTACTGGAAAAACCATTGCCACCACTACGCCAAGATAAACTGATACTGCGCAGTTATTCTCCCATGAATGTAGTAGGCGCCGCAACGGTACTTAAAGCAGATGCGGCTCGTCATAAGCGCTACCGGCCCGAAATAATCTGTGCCATGGAGAATAGTCTTTTTGCCGACGCGGGTGATGTATTATTAAACGCCTTGGCGCTAGGAAACTCGCTTTATAGCGCAAATAAGCTGGCGCAAATATGCCAATTACCGCAAAAAGAAATAGCGCCTCTATTGCAAAACTTTGGGAATTCCCATAAGCTGGCTGCCTTTATCATAGATGGCGAAACCCATTATACCACTACTGTTAAGCTAAACGAATGGCGCAATCTTTTACAAAAAGCGGCGGCAGATCATCATCAAAAATACCCGCTCCGTTTGGGGTTGCCTTTAGCCACTGCGCGTGCGCAGTTCTTTCCGGCTTTTAGTTACAAACAGCTTACTATACTCATAGAAAAATGGTGTAGCGAAGGTTATTTTCGCCTGCATAACGCAAGGCTAGCCTGCGCAGATTTTCTTCCTCTACCCTGTTTTGAGCAAAAACAATGGTTGGAAAGTATAGAAGAAGATTATATTAACAATTTATTAGATCCGCCGGAATGGGTAAAAGAAATGGAGCAGCTTAAAATCCCTCTCTTTGAGCAAACAGAGCTTTTGTTATGGTTATGCGAACAAGGCTTACTTATTAAAGTCGCGGAAGGCCTTTATTTCCATAAACAAGCTATAGTCTTCGCATTAGAAGCATTACAGCCTTTGAAAAACACCGGGGGTTTCTCCCTGGCCCAAGCGCGCGATCTCTGGCACACCAGCCGTAAATACGCTTTACCCTTGTTGGAATACTTCGACCAAGAAAAAATCACAAAAAGAATAGCAGACAAACGTATTTTACTCTAGAAAGCAGGGAATAAACATTTAACAGCGAACTAATATGCTGTTTAAATAAATTTTTTTCTTCATATAAATTTACTTCCATCATTACAACTTACTTTCATCATTACAACTTGCTTTTTTCATTACAACTTGCTTTTTTCATTACAACCTACCTTTAACTTTTTTCGGTTCATGTTTTAGAATATGGGGGCGGATCTGGCCTGGTGGCTGGCCCGGACTTCAAATCCGGTTGTGAGGCGGCGACCCCGTCTTTGGTGTGTTCGATTCGCACACGCCCCCGCCATAAATAATATTATGCACCTTATAATAGTTGATGGAGGGAAGCAGTTTGGATAAAATAGATGTTAGATATACCTTTGGGCAGAAAGAATATGCTCGTGCGGTTCGGCAATACTTATTGGCCGGAGGTATAATAAAAAGACGTGATTTCCTTATTTTACCTTTATTACTGATAATTTTGTTAACAGTTTTATTCAATTCGCGCTTCAATCAGTGGATGCTATTCATTACCCTACTCTGTGTAACCGCTATTTTGCTCACCTGCGGTCTTTATTTTATTAAGCCCTGGCAAGATCATCAAAAAAAACCTCAGATACGGGAAGAAATCAAACTCTCTTTCAGCGAGGAAGGCATGATTTTTCCGACAAAAAATCCTGCAATCGTTGCCGTTTGGGATAATACTTTGGAAAATAATACCATAATTGCCAAAATACAGCCAAAAGACGGTACTGCTCCGGCAAATGAATCTGCACCGCCAGAAACATCGGTAGAAGCATCTAAAGAGGAAGGCCAGCTTATCTTAGAAAGAGAAGCGGCAGCCTCAAAAAATGATGAAGCCGCATCCCTTTTACAGGAGAAAATAAATAGCGAAAGCGACGCCGCAATTTTAGCCACATCAAATAAAACAGAAGAAAAGCCGCTTAGCAGAAAAGGTTTATTGGCGCAAAGAAAAAAACAACAAAAAAACCAGGCCGCACCCACTACCAAAAATAAGCAACAAGCTATGATAAAATGGGATAGAATTGCCGAAGCCTGGGAAAATCGTGAATTTATTTATCTTATTTTACAGCGGCATCTATATTATATTGTACCCAAGCGCTCTTTTGCCAATCAAGAAGAACTGCGTTATTTTCAAAGAATACTTTATAGAAGGGTAGGTATAGTAGAAAACGTTGGCCCATATCGTTAAACAAACATTTCCACTTCTTTTTATGATTATTTAAAAATATTTTATCTGCACGTTTTTATTAATAGATTAAAACCACAAAAAAGGAGTCGGAAAAAATGGCTAAAGCTACGCAGGGCATTGCCTGGAAAGATGAATTTAGGCTAGGAAATGACCAAGTGGATGAACAGCATTATCAACTTTTTATTCAAGTTGGCAAGATCATTGAATCTTGCGCTGATGGCAGCGATATGGCAAAACTACGAGAAACTCTGGATTTTTTGATAGATTATACCATCTATCATTTTAACGATGAAGAAGCTTTGCAGCTTCGCTATAATTATCCCGATTATGAGCGGCATAAGCAACTGCATGAAGACTTCAAAGTTACAGCTCTTGATTTGGTGAAGCATTATGAAGAAAGTGGTTCATCGGCTGAACTGAGTAATGATGTTAATAGAATTGTGGTAAAGTGGCTAATTAACCACATCATGCGAGAAGATAAAAAAATAGGTGAACATATTCGTAATATTGAGAAACAAATGTAAAATAATCAAACGCTTTGCCCGAACAATATAGTCTTTTTTACTCATGCTCTGCTAGCATAGAGCGGGCTTCGCCCGCCCTATGCTATATTTTATTCTATATTCTTTCTGCACATCAAGCGCTATATGAATTGAATTCTTCTATCAAAGCATCCACTTCATCAACCTGCATGTGCATAGTATGCCAATAGTTATCATAATCATACCATTGGGCGTTAAGCTCATCAACACTTTTACCCTGCTGCTCTACCCAAGTATAATACTTCAGATTATGGATGCGTTTGCGTGTAATATATGTCAATTCTTCCATATGCTCTACAGAGCTTCCCAAAATATAATGTTCATGGTCGCAAGCAGCCCTTGTTTTATTATAAGCGCCCTTTTCTTCCGCCAGTTCCGCCAAGCGTGAGCCGTACATAGCCGCAGAATCTGTTAATACGGTCAGCACTATATCATGTTCTGTAAGTTCATAGTACTTGGCAAATTTTATAGCGGAAAGCATATTAGCAATGCCTGAAATGCCCAGCCAGGAAAGCTTTTCAATATATTCATCATCTAAGCCCATATGTTGAGATAAATATTGACGCCCTTCTTTCTCATTAAATAAGCGTAAAAGGTTTTGGCTGTATTCATCATCTATATCAATAACAAGATCGCTATTTTTTGTATTATGTATCCATGGCACATGTTTATCGCCAATGCCCTCTATACGGTGCTCACCAAAACCGTTAATAAGCAAAGTGGGGCATTGCAGGGCTTCGCAAACAGCAAGTTTAGCGGCAGGATAATTATCCTTAATATAATCGCCGGCAGAAAGGCTGCCTGCCGAACCGGAAGTAAGGCATAGGCCAGCTAAACGGTCTTTATCTCTGCGTATGCCTTCATAAGCTTCCGCCAAAGCCGGGCCGGTTACATGATAATGCCATAAGCTGTTGGCCAATTCCTGAAATTGATCGAAAACCATTACATCCGGCCTGGTAACACGCAACTCATGCACCTTATCAAAAATTTCCTTTACATTGCTTTCCGTGCCGGGAGTGGCAATGACCTCTCCTGCCATGCCTTGCAGCCATTCAAAACGTTCTCGGCTCATACCTGCGGGCAATATAGCAATAGAAGGGCAGCCCAGTAAAGCAGAATTATAAGCTCCGCCACGGCAATAATTACCGGTAGAAGGCCAAGCCGCTTTATGATAAGTTGGGTCGAACTGACCGGTAACCAAACGCGTTACTAAACAACTATAAGAAGCCCCCACTTTATGGCAGCCGGTGGGAAACCATTTTCCGGCTAAGGCTATTATACGCGCCGGTACACCGGTCAAGGCTGGTAAAAACTCTACCAAATTAACATCACCAAAGCCTCCACCCTGCTCTACCGGCTGATTATGCCAGCTCACACGAAACAAGTTAAGTGGGTCCACATCCCATAAACCAACTTTTGAAAGTTTATCTTTAATGCTTTGCGGAATCAAAGAAGGGTCGCGCATTTGCGCATAGGTGGGTAAAACAATACCGCGTTTGCGTGCATGGCTTATCGCTTTTTGCAGCGTCTCCTTATTAACGGTCAGGTCGATCATCAGTGTATCCTCCTTTATCGGTTTTATTCACACTTTACCGCCCGTCTCCCGTTTCTATTATAGCATGCTAAAGTATTTATGGCTAGTCGCGCTATTAATAAATTCGATAATTTTAACCATAAAATTAAAACTACCTGGTTATTGTTTGATATTTTTTCATTATTTCTACGAATTCTTTTCGTAGTTTCCCATCATCCAGGCCCGTATTTCCTTCTGCTACCTCAACAATTCTCCCTATTTCTACATCACCCTTATATGGTGAATTACGTAAAAGGTGTCCGAAAGCCGCCACGCAGGAAGCAAAATTAAAATCTGCGCTATTTTTTGCCAGTAAACGATCTGTTTTAACCGGCACGGTTATTAATCTGCTGGTATTTTCGCCGGGATTTTTATAACGTATCCTTACTTCAAAAAATTCATCGCCATAATTGCCTACATCTTCTACGATTGTATTGCCGCCATACTTTAAGCCATTGCCATTTTTTATGGTTAGTTCAAAGATCAATACTACATCTGTTCCTGCGCCTATTTCTCCGGCATCCTTAGTGTCGTCGGCAAAATCCCTATTGGCCAAGCTTCTGTTTTCATAACCTATCAACCGGTAATCATCAACCAAAGCCGGATTAAACTCTACTTGGGCTTTTACATCATCCGCAATCACAAATAAATTAGCCGCCAATTCATCCACCAGAACTTTTTTAGCCGTAGCTACAGAATCTAAATAATTGTAATTGCCATTGCCATATTTAGAAAGCGTTTCCATCTTATTATCCTTGATATTATCCGTACCCACTCCCAATACAGAAAGATACACTCCTGTGGCGCGTTTTTCACTGATCAATTTTTCCAATTCTTCTATGCTGGATACTCCTACATTAAAATCGCCGTCTGTTGCCAAGATAACCCGGTTATTACCAGAAGGAATAAAGTTATTTTCCGCAAGCCGGTAGGCGGCTTGTATGCCGCTAGCCCCAGCTGTACTGCCACCGGCTTTTAAACCATTGATCACATCCATGATCTTCTTTTTATCATTGCCATGAGCGCTGTCTAAAACTACAGACGTTTTACCGGCATAAGTTACTATAGAAACGATATCAGCGGGGCTTAGCGTTTCCACCAATAAGCCGAAAGCAGATTTTAGCAGCGGTAACTTATCATATGAATCCATAGAACCGGAAACATCGATAAGAAAAGTCAAATTACTGGGAGGCAATTCCTTATTATCGATATCCTTAGATTTTACACGAATATAAGCCAAATGTTTGTCGGCAAAAAAAGGCGAAGGCCCTAACTCTGTATAAATAGAAAACGGAGTATCATTCGGTAATAGAGGCTGATCGTAGCGAAAATAATTGACCATTTCCTCTATCCTTACCGCATCTATTGGCGGCAAGCTGCCGCTATCAATGTATCTTACAATATTGCGGTAAGAAGCGGTATCTACCTTAAGTGAAAAAGTGAGTAAAGTATTTTCCGTGGTAGGCGTTTTACGGTTCTCATTGATAACCAGGTATTCTTCATCCGAATTACGGAAAGAATAATCATATCTTTCATATAATTGTTCGGAATAGTTTTCTGCAATCACATCTGTGTCGGAAAGCCCCCTATTGCCAATAGGTGAATCACCGGCATAATCACTTGGCGGCGGCGTAGGCAAGGCTGGCAAACTGCTCATGGAATCGGTCATAGGCGTTGTAGGAAAACTATCGGGCGCAGATGCCGGCGAGGAACATCCCTGCAGCATCAGAGCCAAGAACACACCCATATAAATCAACATATTTCTTTTTTTATTCTTTTTCATGATAATCGCCCCTTTTTGATTATTTGGTTTTCATTGATATAAACCCCTTATAATCAAAAAACATTACGCTCTTTCAAATATTTTCTATTATTTCAATTAAATCCCCATATTCATATAAGCCGCTAAGTGTATAAAGCATATCATCTTTCGCATATTTTAATAGGCAGTAATCATTTTTAACCAAAATATAGGCGGTTGTATCATTGACCGTTAATGCGCTAAACCCTTCTTTCACATATTCATGATACAATTCGGTTACCAGTATTATTCTGTTATTCTGCTCATTTTCTATTTCCATAATCGCCGCCCCATGGTCATAATCTACCCCCGAAACACTGTATCCCGTTGGCAAACTGGCGCTTATCAGTTCTATCTTGTTTTCCAAAGTATCCCTAAGCTGCTCCGTGTTAGACGAAAACCCACTTTTCTTATTAGGATTTACTGCTATCATAGGAGTAGTTGGTATAAACATACTTTCACTTGAAGATTGCGGTACAGTTTCTTTAAAATTTGCATATATCAGCACGGCTATGAGAAAAGAAGCTACCAGAGGCAATGCTATTTTGCTATAATTGAAAAATCTATATCCAATTACTTTGTTTTTTATTTTCCTATCAAGCCCCGGGCTGCGTAATTGTATGTTTTCTCGTTTTAATTCTGCCAATTCATTCAATAAATTTTCACCGCTGCGTTTTGCATACGCTTCTGCTAACTCTTTATAAAACCGCTCATCTGCTCTGTTAACCATTTATGTATCCCGCCTCTCTGAACAATTGCGCCAACTTATTTTTGGCCCGGTGTATGCGCACTGTTACATTATTCTCGGAAATTTGCAGTAAAGCGGCAATTTGCTTATGTGATAGATCATGCGCGTATTTCAACAAAAACGGCGCCCGCAAATCTTCTTTAAGCTCATCCACTAACTTCAGCATCTCTTCGGTTATCACGCCGGATAATACCATTCCTTCTATATCAGCTCCGTCGTTTACATCCTCTAAATCATCTGGTGGCAGTACATACTTTTTTCGTTTTTCCAAAATTGTTAAAGCAGTATTTTTAACAATAGTAACCACAAATGAAACTGTACGCGGCGAATCGATATCTTCGATTTTTTGCAAATTTTTGTATATCCTTATATAAGCTTCGCTTACCGCATCTTCAGCTAAAGCATAATCGCCTAAAATACCATAGGCTTTATGCATCAATAACCTTTGATACTTATCAAACAACCTCTCAAATTTTCGCTTCTCATCTTCACTTGTAAAGGTAAGAAAAACTAACATCTCGCTTATTTCTCCCCATAGCTCTCCATAGATATTAACCTATGACTAGCCCTACCATTATTACTCTCACAATCGTAAAAACATTACACCAGGCCAGTAAAACCTTGTTGCCGCAGGGCTTCATACAGTATAATAGCCACAGAATTACCTAAATTAAGCGAACGGATATCTTTGCCCATGGGTATACGAATACAGTTTTCGGCATTAGCCGCCAATAATTTTTCCGGCAAACCGGCAGTTTCTTTACCAAAAACCAAAAAATCATCAACATTGTATTCTTTTTCTGTATAAAATGTTTGAGTTTTAGTGGTAGCAAAAAAGAAACGTCCCTGTTCATATTTTTGCTGTACTTCTTCAAAACTATCATAATAATGCAAATCCAGATACTGCCAATAATCCAAACCGGCTCGTTTAAGATATTTATCATCTGTAGAAAAGCCCAAAGGGCGAACCAGATGCAAGCTACTGCCTGTTACGGCGCAAGTTCGGGAGATATTGCCTGTATTATTGGGAATTTCCGGCTCTACCAAAACAATATGCATAAAGCAACCTCCACAGTTTTAATATAGATAGCATACCGACTTCTTTTAGAATAATAGCATTTAGACATAAATATTTCAAGAGCATAGCAAATATACATTGACAAAAGTACGCCTTTCCGCTAGAATATAATAGTTAACGGGGTGTGGCTCAGCTTGGTAGAGCGCTGCGTTCGGGACGCAGAGGCCGAAGGTTCGAATCCTTTCACCCCGACCACTGCGAGTGTCGTTATGGGATTTGAGAATCCTGTAAGGACACTCGTTTTATCATACGGCTTGTTCGAACTGGGAGTAGCAAAGGGCTACTCCTTTTCGCGTTTCCAGGGTGATATCCAGTTCAGGGATGTTATCCCATCTTGGGGCTTCGAACGCGCCGATGCAATTATAGTAAATCGTTATCCGTTGGCTGGCCAAACCGCTTGTCTTCTCGATGTGATATACGTCGATGTGGACAACAAGCTCCACGACCATACGCTGGGTCAATTCCTGTGCATTGGCATATTTGCGGACGATCTCAAGAAATGTGTCGGCGGTATACATTTGACCGCGCTCTTTTCTTAGTTCGGTTTTGAGCGACTTGACTCGCTTAGAAATCTCGCCCTGCTCCTGCTCGTACTTGCCCGACATTCTGGCAAAACGCTCATCGCTGATTTTCCCGGTCACATTGTCCTCAGACAGCATTTGCCAAGGATGTTTGTCAAAAAACATGGTATATCTCGGCCTCTAATATAAAACCTGTGTGGGTACGTCTGTTGTAGGATTGCTATTATTTCCCTTTCGCGGTATAATAGAGACGACAATCATTAAGCTAAGTGGGGCTTGAGGTATGAAGAAACGTTTTCTGATTATTGGTATTCCCATTGCGGTAGCTGTGCTTGCCGTTATGGGTTGTTTTTTCATGCTCTTTTCGACACAAGAAAAAATCATTGAGCAGGCAAAAGACTATGAATCATACTCTATCTACTTTAATTATGTGCCTCCAATCACCGAACGCGGTACCCCGATGTTGTTCTCACGCTTGTATTGGAGTGAAGATTTTGATGTAAGTGTGCGCGATGGCATGACGCATCTAAGTATCCCAATGCGTGCGAACGAATTTGAGGATTTCCGTTTCAAACTTGAAGTTGATGTAAACGACAATGGGGAATATTGGAAATTGATAAACCGTGAGTTTGTGCTGCTCGACCCGATGGATGTTGAGATAAACATCAATGCGCAGAACATAACAAAAAAGCTGCCAATCCCTATTGGAGCGATGGCAAAGTACCGTGGGTTTTACGCGGATAACACTTGGGTTCCTGATGCCGGAACACCAGACGATGCCGAGATTGCCGCTCTAAGGACTGCTACATATGGCGGTGATTCGTTTGCGCTCATGCGGTTGTATGCGCTTGCCGCCGCTGGGGTTGATGTGGGGGCGAACATTAGCGCGTTGCAGCTTGCTTCGGTGAAGCTTACGGACAACGAAGTTATTTTGAACAGGACGCGGAATAATCCGTTGTTGAAACCCATCGTTTATGCCAAGGGATACAGGGATTTCCCTGCCCAAGAAGCACTCCGTCAGGCGGCTGAAGCTGTGCGCTTTTACAATGAAATACCTTTCCGTGATTACGATAACGTGGAATGGAATATTGATGAAGAACGTAAAATCTCGATTGCTAATTATGATGATTTTTTTAATGATTATGGCGATTATCCAGACCGGATATGGGGCGCGTGGGAACTGGATTTTGACGGCGACGGGCTTATGGAGTTGGTCTATTTCTATGCTGGTGGCACAATGGGTAACGAGTTCTGGAAAATTATCCATTTAGATGCAGATGGTCTAATCACCTCTGTTGATCACGGTATGGATATGCGCAGTTTGATTATGCGGCAGATCGAAGGTCGGTACTTTTTCACAAATTGGGCTTATGATTACAACGATAAGCAATCATGGGGCCTCAACCTGTTCGCCATGAAAAAGGATGGAACCCTTTGGAGGGCTGAAGCGTATTACAAGATTTCTGGTATGCGGACGGTGTTTTCCGACCTATATGACGAGAGCGTGAGACCATTATACGACGATTTATCGGGAAAGCTATTTGATTACTATAATCAGTACAAAGATTACGGCCCCGAAAGCGTATTTGACCGTCCTTTTGAGGGCGATAATGCTGTCAATGACTTATTCCGTAGTGATGGTTATGGGCACTACGGATTAGGACTTATGGACATCGACAATGACAGCGAGGACGAGATCATCGGAGAATGGATGTACTGGCCTTCCAGTGCACACCAGATTTTTTCTTACGACCTGCGCGCACTGAGAAGCGGCGCGGGACACACATTCAACTTGGGGACGTTGCTCACGGGGCCGGACGAACTGCTACATGCTTTTCTTATACCATATGAAGGCAAAAACTATTTTCTCACCATGCAATCGTTCGGGGATTCGCAGTATATATTCAAGCTGCAAGAAATATCGAACGGTACGCCATATGTGTTGGCTGCGTGGCTCGTTACTGCCGAAGATCAAGTACATGTAAACGCCGGGGAGTATGTCGACGAGTGGGGATGGTAATGGCATGGGTTATTCCACGCCATTACCATAATGTATTTACCTTTCAAAATACTGAGTTATTTGTGGCTGCCGTTCCCGTTCCTCTTGTCGCACGATACTGTAAACACTTTTTCTGATTTGCTCGGCTTCTTTGATTCCATCTTTAAGCGCGCCCACCATTTTTATCGGTAGGCGCTGTTTTTAGTTCAGCGAGATATGAACTTCCTTGCCCAAACTTCGTGCGACCTTGGTAATAAAATCCAACGAAGGATTGTATGAACCGCTTTCAAAACGTGAGATATTAGATTTCTGTGTGCCGACCCGTGAAGCTAATTCCTCTTGAGTTATGTTAAGCTCATTGCGGGCGTCAATTATTTGCGCGATCAACTCATAGCGCGGTTTCAGTTTTTCATATTCCACCTTAAATTCTTCATCTTTCATCAGCCTGTTATGGATTTCTTCAAATTTTGCTCCTGCCTTACTCATCTTGACACCTTCTTTCATAGTCAAGTTTGTAGCTCAATGCCTTATCAAGTTCACTTCCAGGCGGTCTATTAGCTTTTTTTATAAAACCGTGCAACAACACAAATTTATTCTTATCAAATAGAAAATAAAATATTCTTGTGATGTCTGTGGAGAATTTAGTTCGTAACTCGAATAAGCCCTTATACGTATCTCCTTTTATTGGTGCGGAATACGGAGCGCGGATGTTGATTCCGAGCCGTTTAAGCAGCATAATATCGCTATATGCCACACCCACACAGTTTGATATTTACAATAGTCTTATCCTATTATTAATCAGAAAAATCTCTAAATAGCACATCTAATTCGCTTTCGTCGTAAATCATTCCATTACTTAAAAATTTTTCCACTTCAATAGTGCCACCTGCACTCTCCCCATATGTGTTATATTCAATTTCCCAACGTTGTCCAGGAACGGCAACTTCAATCATTACTGTGTCACATCTTGTTTTATTAAGCCTATAGTATATTTTTTTTTCTTCGAGCTTTTCTAAAAGCTCAATAAACCAATTTAAACTATACACTTATTATACCCCCCTATTTATTGAAGCGTATCTCATGTAACAATTTCCAAAATGTTTTAAATCCTGTAGCGTTTTGTTGTGCAAGTCGCCGAATTTGCTCCATCGTAAGAGCACCAATTTCAGCCCAACCAGGCGATCCCGGAGGCAAGGGCGCTTTTCTAATATTTCCTTTTTTTGTTTTTAATACTTCATTGACAGTTTTATCTAAATTATCTACATTAGCATATACAATAATGGTTCCGATACCTAGTATTCCCAAACCAATTGCATCCCCAAAAGGAAGTGGTCCGTCTACTGTAGCAGCTATTCCAGCTGCCACAACGAAATTTCCATAGCCATTACTCGTGCTTACTGGTGGATTGTTTTTCTCATATTCAATAAATTTAGCTACATCAACCCATGTTATCCCACTGCTATCTGTGTATTCATATGGTGCTCTATATTTAGCCCTCATTTGTTCAGCTTCAAAACGCCATTCATTTTGCTGCAGAACCGTAACATAATCCCAATTATCCGTCATATATTGCAATCTTTTCAGTTCCCAAACTATTAGATGCGTTCTATCCCAATTACTAACAAAATGTCCACTGGGATCGATAAATCGAATTGGATTATTGTGGCAATATGTATATAAATTTAGACTCAATGGATCATCAGGATCAACATACGCTAAACTGTCTTCCGTCAAAAAGCGGCCAGTAAAAGGTTGATAATATCTGGCGCGTAAATAATAAGCACCAGTGTTAGCATCGAAATATTCAGCACAATACCTAAATGGGTTCGTATCATTCGTGTCAAGATCGCGTTCATTCCCAAAAATATCAAAGTCATATGCCTTCACCACGTTCCCACTGCCATCCGCCAACTGCACCACGTCTCCATGGCCGTTATACAGGTAGAACTTCAGCCCAATACCATCATCGGACAAAAGCAGCCCTATGCCGCGCACATAACGCGTAGTGACGGAATTATTCCCATCCATCTCCGCGACAATATTTGCGCCATCCCAGACAAACTTTGTCTCGCTAACCGGAACAGTTGAACCCATAACCCCCGTTTTTGTGGTTTTATCCCTCAGCCCATCTGCGCGATATGTATAGAAGACTGCTTCGCCGTTTACGTTAGAAT
>JGI24705J35276_12237700_pt1 | contig 12632 bp, 9 predicted proteins | sample TergutNt197P4_FD_35276 | JGI IMG/M metagenome (IMG submission 35276)
CGTCAGCGCTACTACGGCTGTCAAAAAGAATAAATTTTTCATCATGTAAAAGAATTAGTAAGTAAATTTGTTTTGTTGTTAGGGAAAATAGAAACTACTACTGAGCACATTGCAACCGCGACCTACACATGAAACATCCTGCAGACAGAAAGAATGATGAGAGGGTAAGCGCATTTCAGATTAAGTTGGAGCAAAGGTAATAAAAATTTGGAAACCCGAACAAAGTAACTCAAGAGATTAAGGCAAAGCGGACAAACGTTGCGCCTTATCCATAGCGATGGAGATATGCGGACAAATGTACTCCCGACCTATTTGGTCGGCAAAGCCGGAGCGTTCCAAAGTGGCGCGCACCTCTTCGTTAACGCCTGAGAGGATAATTTGAATCCGGTTTGCTTTGGAACGCTTCCAAAGATTTTTGAGGTTGTTTAATCCCGTGGAATCGATAAAGGGGACTTTCCTCATTCGGATGATTCTTATTTTTACCTTTTTGTGCGGCACGTCGTGGGCAACATCGTCAAATTTGTTGGCTAAACCAAAGAAAAAGGGACCATTGATCTCGTACACCTCTACGCCGGAAGGTATCTGCAACACTTCGGGGTCTATGGCCTCTTCGTTTTCGCGCATAAAAAGATGGTGTTGGATCTCCTTAATGCCCGAAGTCTCCGAGACCCGTTTGATAAACGAGACAACGGCCAACACCAAACCCAATTCAATCGCAATCGTCAGGTCAATGACCACTGTTAATCCAAAGGTGACCAGGAGCACCGCCACATCGGTTTTATCTCCTTTGAGCAGGTAACGAAAGGCGCGCCATTCGCTCATGTTGTAGGCTACTACCACCAAAATACCTGCTAAACAGGAGAGGGGAATATAAACGGCATAAGGCATGAGAAAGAGGAGCACCAACAGCAATACTGCCGCGTGGATCAATCCGGCCACCGGGGTTTTTCCGCCGTTGTTGATGTTGGTCATGGTACGGGCAATGGCGCCGGTAGCGGGAATGCCACCAAAAAGGGGGGGAATGAGGTTGGCAATGCCTTGGCCGATCAACTCTGTATTGGAATCGTGCCTTTTACCCGTTACCCCGTCGGCCACCATAGCGGCTAAAAGCGACTCAATGGCGCAGAGGAGGGCAATGGTAAAGGCGGGCTGAAAAAGGCGTCGGATTGCTTCCATGTCAATATGAGGCGCTTCTGCTTTGGGAAGAGGAATGCCTCCGGCTAATGCGGGAAATTTGGTGCCAATTGTATCAATGTGAATATCTGTAAAATGTGCAAGCAACAGGCTGATGAGCGTTACGACTATAAGGGCGATCAATGACCCCGGCAGTTTCTTGTTGTATTTGGGCCAAATAAAGATGATAACAACCGTAGTGAGCGATAACAGGGTTGTCCACACATCAATATGATCGATACGGCTAAAGATTGCGCTCCATTTAGGAATAAAGTCCGCAGGCTGATGGGTAATGCCCAAGCCAAAAAAGTCGTTGATCTGGGTAGAAAAAATGACCACCGCAATTCCGCCGGTAAATCCGACAATAATCGGATAGGGGATGTATTTGATAATCGTACCCAATTTGAGTACGCCCATACACACCAACATGATACCGGCCAAAACGGTAGCAATCATCAATCCGTTCATGCCATATTGCTGTACAATCCCGTATACGATTACAATAAATGCGCCCGTTGGGCCTCCAATCAAAAAGTGACTTCCTCCCAAAAAAGAGATGATAAAACCGGCTACAATGGCCGTGATGATCCCCTGCTGGGGCGATACGCCCGATGCAATCCCAAAAGCAATTGCCAAAGGAAGGGCAACAATCCCCACGATCACGCCGGCAACGAGGTCGGAAGTAAAAGTTTGCCGGTTATAGGGCTCTTTTCCGGTAAAGATGTCCAAAAGTTTGGGACGGAAAAAAGAGGGAAGCTTTAAAGTCATAAGGGTAAGGCTTCTAAAGGTGTATCTGCGTCCAAAATAAGTTCAGGTTGCAGATGGTAAAGTTTTCGACCTTTCTTATAAAGTTTTTCGCCCCCACCGGTTATATTGAGCATGATAATTTTCTTTTTGTCTATCTTGCCTGTAGCCATCTCTTTGCGTAAACCTGCCAAAGCTGCGGCGGCAGCAGGGTGAATATCTATGCCTTCTGTCTCTTCAAAGAGGGCGGAGGCTTGGGCGATTTCCTGATTGGTTACCGAACACATACCCCCTTTGGTGGCCGTCAGGGCGTCAAAAAGACCTCCTGAAATTGCGTAGGGGGGCTGACGGTTAGAGAGTACTTTGGCTTCGATTTCAAGGAGTTGACGGCAGGCCGTATTGCTGTCTGTGGGAAAGAGGGAACGGCTGCCCCTGTTCCATGCTTCATACATAGGAACAAAGGGATGATTTTGTACGGTAATAAGTTTCATGACGCTCTTTCCAAATCGACCATCCTCCAGCAAACGGAGGTTGGCTTCCCACGCTGCAATGGCTCCCGTACCGCTGCCTACTGCCTGTACGTAATAATCGGGAATGACTCCGATATGGGTAGCGGCCGAGAGTACAGTGGTACCCATGCCGTCGCGTCTGGCTATGTTTTTGGCGCCGCCTTCTTCTAAAAATCCTTCTAAAGAACAAATGGTGTTACTCAGGCGGATGGCGTCAAAATAGTCGCTTCCCGGAGGCGTACACACCAAGCGTACACATTTATGAATGGGCCTTCCGAACCAAAGGGTATCTATGTTGGATTGGGGCACACAAAGGAGCAGGGGAATGTGGTTATCCGAACAGATACGGGCAAAAGCGCGGGCGGTGTTGCCTGCAGAGGCTACCACTAAGGTTTTTCCGACATTGCCGTCCAAACGTCCGCAAGCGCTGTATGCTTCGGTCTCTTTAAACGAACAAGTTTCCATCAAGGCACCCCGCTCCGGCCACCAGCCGTTAAAGGTAATGTACAGGTTTTCTAATCCTAACCGTTTGGCCAGCTCCTGACTGCGGAAAGTTACCGGAGGGGTCGAATGTGCTAAAAAGCGCTTAACAGGGAGCCAGTCGGCAAAGCGGTAAAAGCCGTAGCGTTCCTCTTTGAGCGTTAATTGTTTCTTTTGGTAAATGGTCCTAATGAGCGTGGATTGGGAGTATTCGGGGTCGCTCAGCGTCCACCCTTCATCTGTAAATATTCTGCCGGTAGCAATGTTTTGTAATAGATAAGCACTCATAAAAAGAAAAGTAAGGGAATCAATAGGCGCCTGCATCGCGCTCTAAGGCATCCCTGAGGTAATAACTTAATTCGTCTTCAAAAAAGAATTTTTGGGCGCCAAAAGCAGGTTTCAACTGATCGAACCATGTAGCCGTAGCGCTGTATTCGGCAAAAAAGGGCTTGGCCACCCAGTCGGGATTGCGTCCCTGTATAAAACGAAGTACAAAGAGTTTTCGGTTTCCGTCGTCGCTAACCCCCAATATCTGAATTTTGCCGGCGTGGTCGCTCATGCTGGGACCTCGGACTGTGCGGCAAATTCCGCTAACCTTTTGATAAGCTTCCTTAAAAATCAGTTGGCATTGAGCCAAAGGGATTTCAAAATAGTGTTTGGCTCCTGTGTCTCGAGCCACAAACATGTAGTAGGGAATACAGCCAAGCGCTACCTGACGCCTCAGCATATCGGCCCACACTTTGGGGTCATCGTTGATATGCCGGAGTACGGGAGATTGGGTGCGGATTTGTGCTCCGGTACTGCGGATCCGCTTAATGGCCTCTTGAACAGCATCTGTTGAGAGCTCTACAGGGTGGTTAAAGTGTCCCATGATGGAGAGGTGTTTACCGGACTTTACCACATACTCAAAAAGCCTGAGCACCTCGTCGGCATCGGGGTCGGTAGTAAATCGGTATGGCCAATAGGCTAAAGCTTTGGTACCTATTCGGATATTCCTGATTTGCTCCATCTCGGCAGATAACAGGGGGTCAATATACGCCCTGAGCAGGGAGGCGTTCATAGTCATGGGATCTCCTCCGGTAAAGAGGATATCTGTAACCTTTGGATGGGCTTTAATGTAGGCTAAATAGAGTTTATAATCCTCATGGATAGAAAATTTCATTTCTTGGAGGTTAGAAAATTGGGGCCATCTGAAGCAAAAAGTACAATAGGCATGACAGGTCTGTCCGGGGCGGGGAAAAAGCAATACCGTTTCGCGGTATTTGTGCTGCAATCCGTGGAGGCGCACTCCTCTAAATTCGGGAACATTGTATTCCTGCCCCGATGGATTGGGATTGAGTTCCCTGCGAATTTGAGTAAGGGAGGCTTTGAGGGCCTCCTCCCTGCTCTTTGCCATCAACTCTTTTACCTCTTGATAATGATGGGGCAACAACAACGCTCTGCGGGGAAAATTTAGCGTAAAAATGGGGTCATTTTTTAGTTGGCCCCATTGGATTAATTCATCGGTTACGTAATTGTTGGTTTTAAACGGAAGCACGCGGCCTACCACCTCTATGGCCTCTCGGTCTTTGTTGGAAAGTGAAGCAGATTGGGGGATTTCTTGGTAATTCTGAAGGGTGTATGAGCGGTATTCTTTCATTTTAATTTTTAATGGCCGCAATTTCACGCACAGCTTCAATAGCCGTATTAATCTCTTCTATGGTGGTAAAAGCTCCTATACTCATGCGCACGGTGCCGTGCGTAGCAAAGGTACCTATACATTCGTGTGCTTTGGGAGCGCATTGAAGGCCCGTGCGTACGGCAATATGGTAGTCCACGTCCAAAAGGGTACCTACGTCTGAGGCCTCCCAGCCGGAAATATTAAAGCTCAATACAGGATTGTGGTTTTCTTTGTTGGCGGCGCAGTAGAGTTTCACTCCTTTAACCTCAGACAGGGCGTTTCGCAGTTTTTCCCACAAAGCCATGGTGCGGTTGTGGATGTTGCCGATGCCTTCTCGGGTAATCCATTTGATGCCGGCATGCAAACCGGCTACACCCAAAAGATTAAGGGTTCCATTTTCTAAGCGGTAAGGATACTCTTCTAAATGAGCAGGATAGGCTGACCGTACTCCGGTGCCTCCTGCACGGGTATGCTTGATGGTAATTCCTTCGCGCACGTATGAGCCGCCTATTCCGGTAGGCCCCATCAGGCATTTGTGTCCGGTAAATATGTAGCAATCAATATTCCATTCCTGCATATCTACCTCGTTACATCCGGCGCCCTGGCTTCCGTCTACCACAAAGATAATGCCGTTTTTCTTGCATATTGCCCCAATTTCGGACAAAGGCTGAACCGTCCCTAAGGCGTTGGAACAGTGTGTAACAACCATAAATTTGGTGTTGGGACGAATCGCTTTTTCCAACTCCTTAGGGTCAATATATCCGGTTAGGGGGTCAAAAGCTACATGTGTCACTTCTATGGTTCCGGCTTGCTGATGTACATAGAGAGGACGTAATACCGAATTGTGTTCCAGCATAGTAGTCACAACGTGTGTGCCGGGCTCTATCAATCCGTTGATGATCAGATTTAAGGAGTCTGTAGCGTTGTAGCTGAAAGTAAGACGGTTGTAATCTGCCCCTCCGTTAAAGAGTTTGGTGAGCATTTTGCGGGTATTATGCACCACTTCTTCTGTCTCCATGGCGGCATCAAAACCGGAACGGCCGGGGTTTACGCCGTGCTTGCGGTAGAAGGTGTTCATAAAATCGTATACCTCTTCGGGCTTTGGAAAAGAGGTGGCGGAATTGTCTAAATAGATCAGTTTGCTCATATAGTTTTCAGGTTAATATCAATGCATCGGCTACAATTTCGGCTACGGTTTTGATTTCCACGCCCAGCTTATAGGTATGGTTGAGTTGTATCAATTGGTCTACACAATTATGACAGGGAGTAATCACCACCTTGGCTCCGGTTTGGCGAATCTGTTCGGCCTTGATGGCGCCTGTTTTAAGGCGGCGTTCGTTGTATTCGCTCATAGCTAAATTGCCTCCGCCTCCTCCGCAACAAAAGTTGTCGACTCCGTGCGGCGTCATTTCTACCAAATGGACAACCGCATTTTGGACGACAAAGCGTAACTCGTTACATAATCCTCCGTTGCGTACCAAATTACAGGGGTCATGTAAAGTATATATTTTTTGATTTAGGGTTTTATCCAACCGGATACGTCCTTGCCTGATGTATTCACCCATTAGCTCAACGGCGGACAGTACCTCAAAATCGCAGGCGGTTTGTAACCAGTTGGGCCCTTCCCAGCGGGAAGCACGGGTGCCGTGTCCGCATTCGCCCAATACCAAACGATCAGCCTGCAGGCGATGGGTTTCGTCGTAAAGATTGCCGGCGATTTGCCGAGCTGCGCTGTTGTCTCCGCTAAAGAGTCCGTAATTGGTTACGTCGTAAAATTTGGAGGATAGCGTCCAACGCTCCCGGGCCGCATAAAAAATTTTGGCCATGGCGGTAATGGAGAGGGGAAAGAACTTAGGCTCTCTGGGGTTTAAGGTATAGTGAATGTTCTTTTGCGGTTGGTCTAAGGGAATGCAGGCGGCAGGGTCGTTTACTTCGTCCTGTAACTCCTCTTCCATCCATTGGATGGTATCTCTAAATTCATCGGCAGGTATAGCCATATTGTTGCCGCTCCGGAGGGCGGCATCTACGGTAGCCTGAAGGCTTGAAGGCACCTTATCCATGGCGGCCACTATCTCCCGCCCCTTTCTTACGAGGTAAGGAATGTCGACTCCAATAGAACAATGTTTTACGCATCGTCCGCACATAGTGCAGGAACCAAAGAGCAAGTCGACCATCTCTCGGAGCATCTTTTCGCTGATCTTTTTCTTGGGAAAGCGCCGATAGGCAGCAGTGACGATTTTTACTTTAGCGGCAGGAATGTATTTCGCCTCCTTATATGCCTTATAATACATACAACTGTCGGCGCATAATCCGCAGCGGACACAACTGTTCAAGTGGGTTTGTAGCTTGGAATCGGGTGGTGTCGTCATACTATTCACGGGTTATTGGCCAACTGCCGCGGCGTCCATAAAAGAAACCGAGGTGGAACCTTGCAGCAAAAAAGTAGAGTAAATGGCGGGTTTTACCCATCGGAAGCCACAAAAAGAAGAGTGAGGCCACGATGTAGTAAGAGAGCGGCTCGTGGAAAAATAGGTAACCGGCTGTTGCTAACTGAAATAAAGAGGAAATTCCATTGGAAATATAGTCGTCGGCACACGAAAGGGCCCTGAGTTCCCTATTAAAAAGACGTTTAAGCAGGATGGCCATGCCGCACCCGGTCGTTGCCACAAGAAAGCCACCACAGCTATCCGTCACCATTTGCGGCATGGAGCAATCAAAAACAGTGGTAACAATAAACCAAATAAAAGTTAAGATACTGAGAAAGATACCTGCATGAAAAACCAAACCTGCCGTAAAAGTAGGCAGGTGGAGGCGGGCTGATTCTTTATGGTGGGGCAACATAGCTTTTGTGTAGGAATAGACGACTCCTTTGCATACACTCCCCATTGGTTTCGAGAGATCTTTGGGGGCCCCTGCACGGATCAGACTCCATAAACGCACAATAAAGAGCATTTTACATAAAAGCAAGGCTCCCAAAGCCATCCATTGATACCAGCACAAGCTACACACAGCCGTCCGGTTTTGGAAGTCCTGCAATACGACAGGCGCCTCGGGCCGGACCTAAGGGAAAGAGTTCGTATATCTCTTTGAGTTTAAGTCCGGTCTCTTTGCACAATGTGCGCACCATGGGGGCATTCCCATGCTCTTCAAAATGGGAGCGGATCATTCGAATCACCGCCCAATGGTTGTCGGTAAGGGTTTCAATGCCGTCTGCTAAGGCAAATTGCTGTGCGAGCTCATCGTTCCAAATGGCAGGATCAGTCAAAAATCCGTCGCCGTCTACTTCAAAAGTTTTTGCGTTAATGTGTAGGGTTTCCATAATAAACTACAATTGGGGACCGCTTGAAATCAGCGCTTTGGCAGCATCGTTGTCGCAATATTGTTCAAAGTTTTTGATGTACTTGGCAGCCAGCGAACGGGCTTTGGTTTCCCATTCCCCCCTGTCGGCGTAGGTATCGCGCGGATCCAGCAGACCCTCGGAGACATTGTTCAATTTTTTGGGAACGTTAAGATTGAGGATCGGAATGTGGAGTTTTTCAGCCTCTTCAATAGAACCGTCGATAATAGCGTCGATAATGGCGCGGGTGTCTTTGATCGATATACGTTTACCGCTGCCGTTCCATCCGGTATTGACTAAATAGGCTTTGGCTCCGTGTTGGTTCATCTTTTTAACCAAAGCTTGGGCGTACATGGTGGGGTGGAGCGTTAAGAATGCCTCTCCAAAAGCGGGAGAAAAAGAGGGTAGGGGCTCGGTGATGCCTCGCTCTGTTCCCGCTAATTTAGAGGTGTATCCGCACAAAAAGTGGTATTGGGCCTGATTATCGTCTAAGATGGAGACCGGAGGCAATACGCCAAAGGCATCGGCAGACAGATAGACTATTTTTTTGGCATGTCCCGCTTTGGAGGGGAGCACAATTTTGTTTATATGAAAAATAGGGTAGGAGACGCGGGTATTTTCGGTGATGGATCCGTCGGCATAGTCAGGAGTTCCGTCCTCTTTGACCACCACATTCTCCAACAGGGCATCGCGTTTGATGGCGCGCCAAATATCAGGTTCATTTTCCTCGCTCAGGTTGATTACTTTAGCGTAACATCCTCCTTCAAAATTAAAAATGCCCTGATCGTCCCAGCCATGTTCGTCGTCTCCAATGAGGTAGCGTTTGGGGTCGGCGGAGAGGGTGGTTTTGCCGGTGCCCGAAAGTCCAAAGAAGATGGCTACATCTCCCTGTTCGCCCACATTGGCGGAACAGTGCATAGATGCCATACCTTTTAGCGGCAGGTAGTAGTTCATCATAGAAAACATCCCTTTCTTCATCTCTCCTCCGTACCAGGTGCCCCCGATAATCTGCATCCGCTCGGTCAGGTTAAAGAGTACAAAGACTTCGGAATTAAGTTTATGCTCTTTCCAGTTTGGGTCGGTGACTTTTGAACCGTTTAACACCACAAAATCAGGCTCTCCGTAATGCTCCAATTCATATTTGGAGGGGCGGATAAACATATTGGTCACAAAATGGGCCTGCCAGGCAACTTCCATAATAAAACGCACCTTCATGCGGGTATCTTTGTTGGTGCCGCAATAGGTATCCACTACGTAGAGCGTATCTTTATGGGAGAGCTCATTTTGTACCAATCCTTTGAGATCATGCCAAACAGCCTCGTCAGCCGGTTTGTTGATGGTTCCGTCCCACCAAATGGTATCTTGAGAGACCGAATCTTTTACAATAAAGCGATCTTTGGGAGAACGGCCGGTAAAGACCCCTGTTTTTACCGCCACCGCTCCGGTATTGGTGCGTACTCCCTGTTCGAATCCGCGGTTTTGGGTATCCATTTCGGCTTGAAACATACATTCGTAAGAGGGGTTGTGTACGATGGTCTTAATGCCGAAAATACCATATGCACTTAAATCAATATTTTTCATAAATTTTTATTTTGATAAATTTTTACGAAGGTATAAAATTATACGATAGGTTTTCATTTCAATTATGACTAAATTTGCAGAGAAAAATGTCATATTGTCATTATCAATAACCTACAAATGGATGTGTTTAAAAATATATTGAAGGAGTGTTGGGGTTATGTCGATTTTAGACCGGGGCAGGAAGAGATTATTCGGGCGGCATACGCAGGGGATGATTTGCTGGCATTAATGCCTACGGGAGGAGGCAAATCTCTCTGTTTTCAGGTTCCCGCCTTGCTTAAAGAGGGTACCTGCTTAGTAATTACGCCCCTGATTGCGTTGATGAAAGATCAGGTAGAAAATCTTAAAGCCAAAAATATAAGGGCGATTGCCATTCATTCGGGCATGACAGCTAAAGAAATCGATATTGCTTTTGATAATGTGATTTACGGTTCCTATAAATTTTTATACCTTTCTCCGGAACGCATTCATACAGATTTGTTTAGAACAAGAATTGCCAAAATGGAGGTCAACTTGGTGGTGGTAGACGAGGCGCACTGTATTTCTCAGTGGGGGTATGACTTTCGTCCGGCCTATCTCAACATTTCCCGTTTGCGGGAGCTGTTGCCCGGGGTATCGTTTATGGCCCTTACTGCAACAGCCACCCCAAAGGTGGCGCACGATATTATGGAAAAATTGGATTTTAAGCAGCCCAAACTCTTTGTAAACAGTTTTGAACGTAAAAATATTGCTTATGTGGTGCGGCAAGTTGAGGATAAGTTGGGACAAATGGTCAGAATTGCTCAAGGGATTCAAGGTACGGGAATTGTGTACGTGCGGGAGCGCAAAAAGGCAGAAGAAATCTGTAAGTTTTTAGTTGACCATGGAATAGAAGCAGAATCGTATCATGCCGGCATGAGTACGGAGCTCAGGAGCCATAAACAGCAGGCGTGGAAGAGGGGGAATAAAAGAGTGATTGTATCGACCAATGCCTTTGGAATGGGTATTGATAAACCCGATGTTCGATTTGTATGTCACTTTGACCTGCCCGAAAGTGTAGAAGCTTATTTTCAGGAAGCAGGCCGCGCCGGACGAGACGGGCAAAAGTCGTTTGCCGTGTTACTCTATAATCATTCTGATGTCAAACGGTTAAAACAAATCTTTAACCTCTCGTTCCCCGATATTCCCTATATCAAACAGATATATCAGAACCTCTATATCTACCTGAATATTGCCTACGGCTGCGGAAAAGATCAAACGTATGATTTTAATCTTCAAGAATTTTCGCAACGCTTTAAGTTGCAGGTATCTGCCGCCTGGCATGCGCTGCAATGCTTAGCGCAGATCGGGTACTTTAGCCTGAGCGAAGAGGCAGATCATCCCTCAAGGATATTCTTTTCTATCAGCAGAGACGAACTCTACCGCATCCAATTAGACGCTCCTGAAATGGATCGGTTTATCAAATTGTTGCTGCGCCTCTACCCGGGCCTCTTTTCGGGCTTTGTACCTATTGATGAAGAGTACTTAGCCCAACAAAACCGATCCTCATCGGTGCTGATAAAAGAGTATCTGATGCAACTCTCCCGCCGTCATCTCTTGCATTATATTCCCCACAAACGCACCCCTCAAATTTATTTTCACGAAGAGCGATTAGAACCGGCCAATCTCCACCTGTCCGCCCAAAATTATCTATGGAAAAAGGAGCGTTATAAAGAGCGGATGGATTCCATTTTGACGTACGCCCAAACTCATTCGGTATGCCGCAGCCAGCAACTTTTAGCTTATTTTGGAGAAAAGCAAAAATGCCGGTGCGGACAGTGTGATGTTTGTTTGCAAAAAGAAGCACGGAATACCCCTCAGATCTTAGACGCTCTTCGTATAGAAATTTTGGAAAAACTTAAAACAGGCCCTTTAGAAGTGCAAGCCTTAATCCCGCTCTTTGACCGCGACCCCGAACAAATCAAAGAATTGCTAAGGTGGATGGTTGAGCAGGGCGAACTGGAGTATACAATCGATGGAATGTTACGGGCTCACTTGGAGTGAAAATGGATTTTTATTAACTTTGCAGCTAAATCTTAAAAACTATGTCAAACGAAATTTCAAGAAGAAAATTCCTTAAACAGGGAGCCGTTGCTGCTGTCAGCTTAGCAGTAGTCCCCAATGTGGTCTTGGGGAAAAAATTCGGCCACACCCCGCCCAGCGATAAACTCAATGTTTTGGGCGTAGGCATTGGCGGTCGAGGCGCCGGAGTGCTCAGGGCTATCAATAGCGAAAACATTATTGGCCTTTGCGACGTGGACTGGAAATATGCCGACAGGGTATTTAAAGAGTATCCAAACGCCAAAAAATTCAACGACTACCGCCGCATGTACGACGAGATGCTTCAATCGGCCGATGCCGTAGTGGTGGCCACCTCCGACCATTGCCACGCAATTATTGCCGCCGACGCCATGACGGCCGGTAAACATGTTTATGTAGAAAAACCCCTTACCCACACCGTCTATGAGTCGCGTCTGTTGACAAAATTGGCGGCCAGGCATAAAGTCGCTACCCAAATGGGAAATCAGGGATCGTCGGGAGAAGGAGTGCGCAAAGTATGCGAATGGATATGGAACGGCGAAATTGGCGAAGTGCGTAAGGTAGAAACCTTTACCGACCGTCCTATTTGGCCTCAGGGTTTGAACCGTCCCGAGAAGATCGATAAAGTACCGGCCACAATGAATTGGGATGCCTTTATCGGTCCCGCCCCATTCCGCCCCTACAACCAAATATATACCCCCTGGAATTTCCGTGGCTGGTGGGATTTTGGAACGGGCGCTTTGGGCGATATGGCGTGCCATATTCTTCATCCCGTATTCAAAGGATTAAAATTAGGCTATCCAACCAAAGTACAGGGAAGTTCTACCTTACTGCTTACCGATTGTGCGCCTAATGCGCAAATAGTTAAGTTAATTTTCCCTGCCCGCGACAACATGCCCAAAGTGGCCATGCCCGAAGTGGAAGTCTATTGGTATGACGGCGGATTGACGCCGATTCGCCCCCAAGGGCTTCCTGCAGGGGTTGATTTGAATGACGAGGGCGGCTGCGTGATTTTTCACGGAACCAAAGATACGCTGATTTGTGGATGTTACGGTGTACGTCCCTGGTTACTCTCCGGTAGAAACCCCGA
>JGI24705J35276_12237699_pt1 | contig 12619 bp, 11 predicted proteins | sample TergutNt197P4_FD_35276 | JGI IMG/M metagenome (IMG submission 35276)
GCGCATCGGCTGCATCACCTATGCCTACGAACCTATCCATAACGGATGGTTCAGCACATGTATGCAGATGTTTTATTTGAGCTGTTCAAACCCTGTTTTGCTCCTTCCCCTACTGGAGGAAGGTCTGGATGGGGCCAGGCCAGCAGCCAAGTTGCCGCATCCGGTCGCAAGGTTTGCTGGCCCGCGGCATCAAGTTAACGCTTACAGTTGTTACTTGCGCAACATCAAACTAAAAAAAAACCGCACAACGTGAAAAATTTCCCAGTCTGAAAGCACGCTTCGATTATTTCCGCTCCTACGCTGATGGTGCTTACTTTGTTTGCAAACAAGTTGGCGGTTTGACACTTCTATCGGATAAAAGGAGGTTCTCGACATGCTTCGCTTTGTCTTTGGCTTTGGCTTTGCAAAAGCCACATCTGCTCCGGCCTTTCCCCGTCTCCCATTGCGCCGCTTTGCCCGCGCCTTGGGCGCTGTACTTCTGGCCGCCTGCGCCCTGCCCGCGCTGGCCGACATTCCTGCCGTCGAGCGCAATGCACTGATCGACCTGTACAACAGCACCAACGGCGATGGTTGGACCGACAACACCGGCTGGAAGACGGCAGGCAGCTTCAGCGGCGTTGGCACCGAATGCACTTGGTATGGCGTGATCTGCGATGCAATGCAAACGCATATCACATACATCGATCCTCACGACAACCACCTTGCCGGCACCCTGCCACCGACATTGAACACGCTGACCGCGTTGCAGCATTTCAATGTAAGCAACAACCAACTTTATGGCGATATCCCTCCGCTAACCGGACTGACGGCATTGCAGTACTTCAGTGTCTTCAACAACCAACTCGACGGCAGTATTCCTGACTTGACCGGGTTGACAGCACTGAACTATTTTGACGTCAGCACCAATAAACTCATCGGCAGCATCCCTTCGCTGGCCGGGCTGACAGCGTTGCAGGCATTCTTTGCCGATAGCAACCAGCTCACCGGTAGCATTCCCTCGCTGGCCGGGGTGCCAACGCTGCTAACGTTCTGGGCCGACAACAACCGACTTACCGGCAACATTCCCTCGCTGGCCGGACTAACAGCGTTGAATAGCTTCCGCGTCCAGAACAACCAGCTCACCGGCAGCATCCCCTCGCTGTCCGGACTGACGATGCTGGTGATCTTCCGTGTCGAAAACAACCAACTCACCGGCACCCCGCCTGACGCACCTTTCAGTTTGGCGGCAGGCAATTCGCAACTGTGCCCCAATTACCTGAGCGCGCCTTCGCCCACCGACGCGGCATGGGACACCGCCACCGGCACGGCGGACTGGCACGCGACCTGTTCGGCAGCGCCCACCGTCACTCTGAACGCCAGTGCCGCGTTCAGTTCGCCGGTTGCAGGCGCCACGTTGCCGAATTTGACGCTGACCTGCACTCCGGGGGCAACCACGGTCACGCCCGGCAGCATCTGGACGGTGGCAACCGGCGCAGCCTGCACGCTGGCCACCACGGGCGGCACGACGCCGGCAGGTTATGTGGTTGACAGCACGAGCTTCGATGGCCCGGCAAACATCTTCACCAACCCGGCCAGCGGCTCGTTCACAGCCTTCACCGTGCCAGCGGGCGGCACTGCCAACCTCAACGTAACGGTGACGTTGAAAGCCATGCCCGTCGCCACAGTCGCCACAGCCGTGCCGACGCTGGAAACCACTGCCCTGGGCCTGCTGGCCACCCTGTTGGCGCTGACTGCCGCCGCACGGCGACGTCAGCACGGCTGAGGCGCCGCTGGTGGCCCCTATCCCGGCTGCCCCCCATCGAAATCCACCAGCGTGAACAGCTTCAGCCCGGCGGCGCGCAGGCGGGCGGAGCCGCCGAGTTCGGGCAGATCGACGATGGCGGCGCCTTCGATCACGGCGGCGCCGAGTTTCTGGAGCAGCTTCATGCCGGCCATCATGGTGCCGCCGGTGGCGATCAGGTCGTCGATCAGCAGCACGCGCTGGCCATGGGCCACGGCGTCGGTGTGCAACTCGACGGTGGCGCTGCCGTATTCCAGTTCGTAGGTTTCCTCGACGGTGGTAAAAGGCAGCTTGCCTTTCTTGCGGATGGGCACGAAGCCGACGTTCAGCTCGTAGGCGACGACCGACCCCAGGATGAAGCCGCGCGCGTCCAGCCCGGCCACCACGCCAGGGCGCAGGGCGGGGTCCATGTAGCGGTGCACGAAGGCGTCGATCAGCACGCGGAACACGCGCGGGTTTTGCAGCAGCGGCGTGATGTCGCGAAACTGCACGCCGGGCGCTGGCCAATCATGCACGGTACGGATGTGCTGGCGCAGATAGTCGGAGACGGAAAAGGGCGCGCTGGCGGCCCCGGCGTTGACGGCGGTGTTCATGGCTCGGCATTGTGCCGCCTGCGCGGCTCAACTCAACAATTCTTCGGCCCGGGCCAGCGCATCGGCCTTGCCCGCCAGCACCAGTGTCTCGCCGCCTTGCAGCGGAGCGCCGTCGCCGGGCGGCACGGGATGGCCGTCGCGCCGGCGCAGGCCGACGGCGCGCAACTCGCCCGCGCCGGCCAGCAGATCGTCCAGGGCGCGGCCCGCCAGAGCGTCGGGCAGCACGAAGGTTTGCAGACGTTCCTCGGCCATTTCGTCGTCGCTGGCGTCGGCGACGCCGCGAAAGTGGCCGCGCAGCATGTTGTAGCGTTGCCCGCGCTGCTGCTGCATGGCGCGGATGACGCGCCGCATGGGCATACCGGCCAGCGCCAGCGCGTGGCTGGCGAGCATCAGCGAGCCTTCGTGCGATTCGGGCACCACTTCGGTGGCGCCGGCCTGGCGCAGCTTGTCGAGGTCGCGGTCGGTCTGCGTGCGCACCAGCACCGGCACGTGCGGCGCCAGGCTGCGGATCACCGCCAGCGCCTTCAGCACGTTGGGCAGTTCGAGGTAAGTGATGGCGATGGCGCTGGCGCGGTTGATGCCGGCGGCGATCAGCGCCTGCGGCTTGGCGGCGTCGCCAAAGGCCACCGATTGCCCGGCGGCCTGCGCCTGCCGCACGCGGTCGGGGTCGAGGTCGAGCGCGACGTAGGGCACGTCCTGAAGCTCCAGCAAACGGGCCATGGCCTGGCCGCTGCGCCCGTAGCCGCAGATGACCACGTGGCTGCGGGTGTTGATCGACTGGCTGGCGATGCGCGTCATTTGCAGCGATTGCTGCATCCACTCGCCAGCCACCAGCCGCATGACGATGCGGTTGCTGGCCATGATGATGAAGGGCGTGGCCAGCATCGACAGCACCATGGCGGCCAGCACCGGGTGAAACAACTCGGGCGACAGCAGTTCGTAGCGGCGGCTCAGGGTCAGCAGCACGAAGCCGAATTCGCCCGCCTGCGCCAGATACAGGCCGGTGCGCAGCGCCACGCCGCCGCTGGCGCCGGCGATCCTGGCCAGCGCCGCCACCAGCCCCAGCTTGAACAGCACCGGCAGCGTCGCCAGCGCCAGAATCAGCGGCCACTGCGACGCCACCTCGCGCAAATCCAGCAACATGCCGATGGTGATGAAAAACAGGCCCAGCAGCACGTCGTGGAAGGGGCGGATTTCGGCCTCCACCTGCACGCGGTATTCGGTCTCCGAAATCAGCACGCCGCAGATGAACGCGCCCAGCGCCATGCTCAGGCCCGCGCGCTCGGTCAGCCAGGCCAGGCCCAGGGTCATCAGCAGCATGTTGAGGACGAACAGCTCCTCGCTCTTGCGCCGCGCCACCACGGTCAGCCACCAGCGCATCACGCGCTGGCCGCCCCACAGCAGCACGGTAATCAACAGCGCCGCCTTCAGGCCGGCCAGCGCCAGCTCGCGCAGCAGTTCTTCCGGCGGGCTGCCCAGGGCGGGGATCAGCACCAGCAGCGGCACCACCGCCAAGTCTTGCAGCAACAGCACGCCCATCACGCGCTGGCCGGTCTCGGATTCCAGTTCCATCCGGTCGACCATCATCTTGACGACGATGGCGGTGCTGCTCATCGCCATCGCGCCCGACAGCCCCAGCGAAGTCTGCCAGTTCAACGGCCACACCGACGGCGCCAGCCAGGCCAGCAGCATCGACCCCGCCGTGGCCAGCGCCATCGTCAGCGCCACCTGCGCCAAGCCCAGGCCGAACACGTGACGCCGCATGGCCCGCAGCTTGTGCAAATTGAATTCCAGCCCAATGGCGAACATCAAGAACACCACGCCAAACTCGGCCAGGTACTTGATGCTCTCGGCATCCTGCCCGAATGCCGGCCACAGCAAATGCGGCTCCATCAGCACGCCCGCCAGCAGGTAGCCCAGAATCGCCGGCAACTTGAGCCAGCGGCAAGCCGCCACCGCCAGCACGGCGGCCAGCAGGTACAGCAGCGTCAGCTCCAAGGCGGTCATGGGCCGATCCTAGCAGCGCCGCCCGCCTCTACGCCTTCCCCCTTTGGGCATTGGCATCCGCACATCCCATCCGATGTGAAAAGCGGTTTGTCCACTCGACGGTCTGGCCCTTGCGGCGCCCTTGATGTTCTGGCCATCGATGAGCAAACGCCGGAAGCTATTGTTTTTGTAGCGCGCCGGCAAACACCCCGGCGTCCACGTTGGCCTCAGTGAGAACGACGCCGACGCGCTGGCCGCGCAGGGCGGAGCGCTCTTGCATGGCGCCGGCGCCAGCGCCTTCGGCGAGGTTGTGTGTGTCGGCATAAAGGGCGCGCATGGCGGCCTCTACCGCATCGTCGCTGACCTGCGCGACATGATCCAGGCCCGCCGACAGCACGGCCAGAGGGCTTGCGGGTCGGCGCGGCGCGCGGCCATGTCATCGGCAATGCGGGTGGCACAGGGCGCCTCGGCCACGCGGCCAGCAGCCAGCGAGTCGGCGCAGGTGCTGACGTGGCGGCTGACCACGCCGACGATGCGCGCCGCATGGCCCAGCGCCCGCATGGCGGCGTTTTTCTCCACCGCGTTGCCGCGCGGCACGACGATGGTGCCGCGCACGCCGTGCATGCGCGCTGCCCAGCCGATGCTCTGGCCGTGATTGCCGCGAGTAGCGCCTATGGCCTCGCGCGGCAGCGCGCCGCGCGCCCTCAGGCGGTCGAAAAAAGTCAGGCCGCCGCGAGTCTTGAACGCGCCCACCGGCGTGTGGTTCTCGTGCTTGACCCAGCAGTCCGCGCCCAAGCGCCGGGACAGCAGCGCCCAGTGGTATTGCTGCGCGGGCGGAAATTCGCGATGCACCACCGGCGCGGCGGCTTCGATTTCGGCAAGGGAGGGCAGTTCGCTCAAAGGACTGGCGCCGGGAGACGTTGAAGGCATGGTCATGGGCCAGTAGGAGTTGGATTTGGCAACGGAGTTCCACGTCAGACGCCATCTCGCCACCGGCGGTACCCCGCCGCTCTCAGCTCGCAGGCCGGGCAAGCGCCGCAGCCACGGCCCCAATCGTGCCGGCGCCGTCTGTCGCCCTGGTAACAGGTGTGCGTGTCTTCGCGAATGATTTCGATCAGACTGTCGCCGCCCAGATCGGCGGCCAACTGCCAGGTCTGCGCCTTGTCGAGCCACATCAAGGGCGTCTCGATCGCCAGCGGGCGCGCCATGCCCAGACTCAACGCGGTCTGCATCGCTTGCATGGCGTCGTCGCGGCAGTCGGGATAGCCGGAGTAATCGGTCTGGCTCATTCCGCCCACCAGCACGGCGCAGCCCCGGCGATAGGCGAGCGCGGCGGCCAGCGTCAGAAACAGCAGATTGCGGCCAGGCACGAAGGTGTTGGGCAACCCGTCGGCCTGAAGGACGATCCTGGCATCGCCGGTCAGCGCCGTGTCGCTGATTTGGCCGAGCACGCCGATGTCGAGCAGATGATCCTGGCCCAGGCGCGCAGCCCACTGCGCAAAGCCGCCGCGAATGCGCTCCAGCACCGTGCGCCGGCAATCCAGTTCGACCCTGTGCCTCTGCCCATAGTCGAACCCGATGGTTTCCACCTGCGCGTACTTATCCAGCGCCCACGCCAGACAGGTGGTCGAGTCCTGCCCGCCCGAGAAGAGAACGATGGCTTTTGGGGCGGTCACTTGGTCACTCCTTTGGGCATGGCTTGATCGAATGGCGTGGCTGCCTGCCGTTCCAGAAAACGGCGCACCGGCGCGGGCAGGCCCAGGGCGGGCCAGGCCGCGGGCGCGTGCCAGCGGCCTTCGCCTGCCAGCGGCGTTGCCGCCGGCAGGCGGGCGCTGATGACGTGAATCTCCAGATCGCGGTGCGTCAGCGCGTGGGCAAACGGCGGGTGCGCCGCCGCCGTGGCCCGGGCCGGCGCCGGCAGGTCTTGCATCAGCTCGCCGCTGCTGCCGTATTGGGGCAGGCAATGCAGCCGCGCCCAGATGCCGGTGGCAGGCCGCCGCGCCAGCCAGAGCTGGCCCCGGTCATCGACGGCGTGCAACAGCCACAGCGCCTGCTGGCCGCGGCGCAGCCGCCGCGTGTTGACCGGGTAGCGTTCAGGCTGGCCCTGGCGGGCGGCGACGCAGCGGCCGGCCAGCGGGCATGTGGCGCACGCGGGGCGGCGCAGCGTGCAAACCGTGGCGCCCAGGTCCATCAGGCCCTGCGTGTAGATGGGCATGGCCTGCTCGATGTCGCGCGTGGGCAGCAGGCTTTCGGCGCGTTGCTGCAAGGCGCGCACGTGGGCGGCGATGCGCAGGTCGTCGCCGATGCCGAAGGCGCGCGTCAGCACGCGCTTGACGTTGCCGTCCAGAATGGCGGCGCGCTCGCCGAAACAAAAGGCCGCGATGGCGGCAGCGGTGGACGGGCCAATGCCCGGCAGGCGTTGCAGTTCGGCGGCGGTGCGTGGAAAGCCGCCGCCCGGGCGCGCCGTCACTTGGCGCGCGCAGGCGTGCAGGTTGCGCGCGCGCGAGTAGTAGCCCAGGCCGCTCCACAGCGCCAGCACTTCGTCCTGGTGCGCCGCCGCCAGGCTGGCCAGGTCGGGAAAGCGCGCCAGAAAGCGCCGGTAGTAGTCCAGCGCCGTGGCGACCTGGGTTTGTTGCAGCATGACCTCGGACAGCCAGACGCGGTAAGGATCGCGCGTGGCTTGCCAAGGCAGGCCGTGGCGCCCGTGGCGCTGCTGCCAGCCGATGACGCGGGCGCAAAACCAGCCGCTCACGCGATCACGGCTTCGGCTTCGGCAACCGGCGCCGGCTCGTCATGATGGGCATCGCGGATGTGCAGATCGGGCATCAGTTGGTCGAGGCGGTGCTGCGCGGCCTCCAGCGCCGTCTCTTGTTCCCTGATTTCGCCGATGCGCTGGTCCAGCCCGCCGGCGGCGTCCTGGATGCGCCGGATAGCGTCGATGCGGCGTCCGTAGGCGCGCCGGCGCTCGCGCAACTGCGCGCCGAGCTGGCTGGAGCACGATTTGTTCCACAGTTCGATTTCGCCCAGCGCGGCCTCGAAGACCGCGCGCACGCGGGCCGCCAAGGCGCGCAGCAGTTTCTCGCAGAACTCGGGCCGGGCCAGTTGCAGCGCGTTGCCCATGCCCAGGTACTGCATGTGGCTGTGTTCGATGGCCGCCAGGTCTTTTTCGGCTTCGGCCATGTCCGGCGGCGGCGCGATTTGCAGCGCAAAGCCGTATTCGGTATTGAGCCGGCGAAACGAATGGGTCAGCATGTCGTGAATCTCGGCTTCGAGCGCGCGCGCCTTGCGCACCACGGCGCGCAGGTTATCGAAGCCCTCGGCATACGCGCGCTTGATGCCCAGCTTCAGGCCAGGCTCGCGCAGCACGACCGTGAGGCCGACCAGTTCGCGCTTGATCGAGGCGCTGCCCAGCAGCCTGAACAAGTCGCGCAGCAGCTTCATGTGGACCGAACGCACCGCCAGCACGGTGGCCGCGCTGCGGTCGAAGTCGGCTTTTTCCTGCTCGACGCGCAGCCGCATCTGGCGCACCACGGCGTGGTTCTTGCCGCGCAGCCCCTTGAGCTCCAGCAGTTGCTCGGCCAGTTCGCGCCGGCGCACGCTCAGCGTGCGGGCGGCATCGGCCTGCAACCGGCCCATGCCGGAGCGGATGGCGTTCTCCAGCATCGACTGCCTGGCCCCCAGCACCTGCCGGCCCAGCAATTGCTCGAACGCCTGCAGGCGGCTTCGCCTGAGCAGCACATCGTCGCCCCGCACCTTGGCCAGCAGGCCCTTCTGAGCCGACAGGGCCATCACCTGCGTGGCCGGCAGGCCCAGCGTGTGCGCGGTGTCGGCGCACTGGCGCGCGATCTGGGCCTCGATCAGGGCGGCGGAGCTCAAATCGTCCCACAGCGTGTCGATCTTGTTGAGCACTACGAAGCACGCGCCGAAGCTGTTTTCCATCGCGGCCAGATGCTCGCGCCAGATGGCGAGGTCGGACTTGGTCACGCCCGTGTCAGTGCCAAGCACGAACACCGCCGCCTGCGCCTGCGCGATCAGGTTCACGGTGAGTTCGGGTTCGGCGCCGATGGCGTTCAGGCCCGGCGTGTCCAGCACCACCAGCCCCTGCTTGAGCATGGGATGCGGCATGTTGATCAGCGCATGGCGCCAGCGCGGCACCTCGACCGCGCCGGCGGCATTGACGGGCGGGTTGTCGTCCAGCCGGTCGTCGTGCCAGAAGCCTAGCGCGCGCGCCTCGTCCTTGCTGACGTACAGCACCTCGGACACCTTGGTCATGGCGCCGGCCAACTGGGCCGCATCATGCACGTCCAGACTCACCCGGGTCCATTTTTCGGGCATCGTGCGCCATTCCAGCAACGCCTGGGGTTGCAGCCGGGTTTCGATGGGCAGCAGGCGCAGGCAAGGCGGCAGGGCGGGGTCGTAGCCCAGTTCGGCCGGGCACATGGTGGTGCGCCCGGCGCTGGCGGGCATGATGCGGCGGCCATAGCTGGCAAAGAACACCGCGTTGATCAGTTCGGACTTGCCGCGCGAGAACTCGGCCACGAAGGCGACCATCACCTTGTCCGAGCGCAACTGCTCGATCAGCCGCTGCACGCTTTCCTCGGAGCTGTCGTCCAGCAGTTCCTGCTCGCGCAGCCAGTCGGCCTGCACCTTCAGGCGCAGGCCCATCTCGGCGCGCCACGCGCCATGCCGGTCGAACCGTTCGTTGAAATCCGTTCTCACCCGTCGCCTCGCATGCTTCGCATGCATATTACACCGGCCATGCCGCGCACCGGCAGCCTTCAACGCTGACAGCGCGGACAAAAAAAAGTCGACCGCTGCCCCTGGCGGATTTGCCTCAGCGGCGCGCCGCAGCGCACGCAAGGCTGCCCGGCGCGCGCGTAAACCGCCGCCTCGGACTGAAAATGTCCGCGCTCGCCCGCCGCGCTGGAAAAATTGCGCAGCGTGCTGCCGCCGCGCTCCACCGCTCGCGCCAGCACCTCGCGAATGGCCGCGCGCAGGCGGTCGGCGCGCGGGCGCGACAGCCGGCTGGCGCGCACGGTGGGCCGGATGCCGGCCAGAAACAGCGCCTCGGACGCATAAATGTTGCCCACGCCAACCACCACGTCGCCTGCCAGCAACACCTGCTTGATCGGCGCGCGCCTGACCTTCAGGGCGGCATGGAACGCGGCGGGGTCGAACCCGGCATCGTCCAGCGGCTCCACGCCCAGCCCGGCCAGCAGCCGGCGCGCCAGGCCGGCCTCCGCCGACGGCGACCACACCACCGCCCCGAAGCGGCGCGGATCGTGCAGGCGCAGCACGCCCCGCGTGGTATGCAGGTCGAAATGATCGTGCGGACCGGGCGGCGGCTGCGCGGGCCGGAAATCCAGGCTGCCCGACATGCCCAGGTGCAGCAGCAGCACGCCCTCGTCGAGCCGCAGCAGCAAATACTTGCCGCGCCGCCCGACCTCCAGCACCGTGCGGCCCGCCAACTGCCCGGGCGCCAGCCCCAGCGGCCAGCGCAGCGGCTTGCCTTGGTGCGCGGCAAGAATGCGGGCGCCGCAGATGCGGTCGGCAAAGCTGCGCCGCGTGACTTCGACCTCGGGTAATTCGGGCATGGCTTGGATTATTATGACGAGCCCATGAAATCCTATCGTTGCGTTCTGGCCGGCATGGCCCTGACGGCGGCGGTGCCTGCCGCGCTGCCTCAGACGCCGGCTTCGCCCGATGCGCCAGCCTCCGCGGCCCAGGCCGCCGCGCCCGCGGCGCAGTCGGCCATGAGCGCGCGGCTGCTGTACGAACTGCTGCTGGGCGAAATCAGCTTCCGCCAGAACAACGCGCAAAACGGCGTGGGCTACATGCTGAACGCCGCGCGGCGCACCGGCGACGAATCGCTGTTCAGGCGCGCGACCGAGATGGCGATTGCCTCGCGCTCCGGGCCGGCGGCGCTGGAGACCACGCGCGCCTGGCGGCAGGCGTTTCCCCATTCGGTGCAGGCCGCCCGCTTCGAGCTGCAAGTGCTTCTGGTGCTGGGCCGCGTGCCCGAGACCGAAACGCCGGTGCGTGAGTTGCTGGCCGATCTGCCGCAGGCCGAGAAGGAGTCGTTCATCATCGCGCTGCCCGCGCTGTACCAGCGCGCGCCCGACAAGGCGCAAACCGCCCGCATCGTCGAAGCCGCCTTGCTGAACGCCATCAAGGACCCGGCCCTGGCGCCCGCCGCCTGGACCTCCATCGGACGCCTGCGCTTGCAGGCCGGCGACAAAACTGGCGCGCTGTCGGCCGCCACGCTGGGGCAGACCAGCGGCAGCCCCTCGCAGTGGCCGGCGTTGCTGGCGCTGAACCTGCTGGCCGATGCCGACACGCCGGCTGCCGAGCCGCTGCTCCAGCGTTATCTCGAAAACCCGCAGGCCGATCCGGAAGTAGGCGTTGGATACGCCCGTGCGCTGGTCGAACTGGGCCGGATGGCCGACGCTCATACGCAACTGGACGCGCTGACGCGCCAGCACCCCGACTACCCCGAAGGCTGGCTGCTCAAGGGCGCCCTGCTGGCCGACGAACGCCGCGACAGCGAGGCCGAACCGGCGCTGACCCGCTTCCTGCAACTGGCCGACGCGCAGGCCGGCCAGCCCGGCATGGAACGCGATGGCGGACGCAACCAGGCCCGCCTGATGCTGGCCCGCATCGCCGAACGGCGCGGCGACCTGAGCGCCGCCGAGCAACTGCTCCAGCAAGTGGACACGCCCGATCAAACCCTGGCCGTGCAACTGCGGCGCGCCCAGATACTGGCCCGCCAGGGCAAGCTCGACGAGGCCCGCCAGGTCATCCGCGCGGCGCCCGAGCGCCAGAGCGAGGACGCGCGCAACAAACTGCTGGCCGAAGCGCAGTTGCTGCGCGATCACCAGCAGCCCGAACAGGCGTACCAAATGCTGTCGGACGAACTCGCCAACGACCCCGACGACGAAACCCTGCTGTACGAAGCCGGCATGGCCGCCGACCGCGCCGACCGCCTGCAAGACATGGAACGCCTGCTGCGGCGCCTGATCGAAATCAACCCCAAATCCCCCAGCGCCTACAACGCGCTGGGCTACACGCTGGCTGATCGCGGCCTGCGGCTGCAAGAAGCCAAACAGTTGATCGGGCAAGCGGTGCAGCTCGCGCCCGATGACAGCTTCATCCAGGACAGCTTGGCCTGGGTCGAATTCCGGCTCGGCCACCTGGACGAAGCGCGCCGCATCCTCGAAGCCGCCTACAAAAACCGCCCCGACCCCGAAATCGCCGCCCACCTGGGCGAAGTGCTGTGGACGCTGGGCGAGCAAGACGCCGCCCGCGCCATCTGGCGCGACGGCCAGCGCCTGGACCCCGGCAACGAAACCCTGCTCCAGACGCTCAAGCGCCTGCAAGTCACGCCATGACCGCGCCGCTGGCAGCCAGCGCGCCCTCGATTCACGCGCGCGCATCGCGCTGCCTCTCTCCCCCTCGGAGGCCGTCGCAAAAGCCTCTTTACGCCCCTCTCCCCTCGCGAAAGACATGCAAAGAAGCCTTTTGCGACAACCCCGCGGAAAAGAAACGGAACCGGAAAAGAGGTAAAAACGTGTCCAGCTCAATTCAAAACCGTTTCAGCCCACTGCGCGCGGGCGTCTTCCTCCTGATGGGCCTGGCAGCCTTGCTCATGGCCGGCTGCGTAACCCCTCCGAAACCCGAGCGCGCCTTCGAGCCGCCCTCCGGTCACTGGAGCGGTCGCTTCGCGCTGACCGTGGACAGTCAGCCGCCGCAGTCGTATTCGGCCAGTTTCACCCTCGCTGGCGGCCCGCAGGCAGGCGAACTCACGCTGACCTCGCCATTGGGCAGCACGCTCGCCGTCATGCAGTGGCAGCCCGGCCTGGCGCTACTGCGGCAAGGCGAGCAGACTTACAGCTTCGCCTCGCTCGACGAGCTGACCGCCGCCGCCGCCGGCGCCGACTTGCCCGTGCGCGCCCTGTTCGGCTGGCTGGGCGGCAGCGCGCAAACCGTCGAAGGCTGGAGCGCCGACCTGAGCCGCCTGCCCGAGCACCGCCTCACCGCCCGCCGCCTGACCCCCCCGCCCGCCGCCGAACTGCGCCTGGTGCTCGATTACCCTAAAAACGGCAGTTGAGCGCTTATTTACCCTCGTAACCTCTTATGAACACAGAGGTTTTTGACTTCGATCGACCTCGCCATTTGGGTGAGCTCGCTATGCACCCGCCAGCGCCGCGCTCGACGCGCCATGCGGCGTTGCTCGTCCTTGCAGGCACGAGCCTGCCGCGTC
>JGI24705J35276_12237697_pt1 | contig 12610 bp, 12 predicted proteins | sample TergutNt197P4_FD_35276 | JGI IMG/M metagenome (IMG submission 35276)
AGGGTGTTCGGTCTCCCGCCTGCCACCGCTCTGCAAATCCTACCAGAGTCGGCAGTTTTCAAGTTACAAGGGTTGGGGTGAGGGGCTGCATTCGCAAAATCGATGAGCATCAAACCTGCGGAGGTCCCCCCTCACCCGGAATCAAGCTTCGCTTGATTCCGACCTCTCCCCGCAGGCGGGGCGAGGTAAGCCCCCTTGGTCCGCGCTTCGCGGGCCTACGACCGAACGAACCCACATACAGAGAGAATTGATGCTAACGCCGAATACTATCCTCGATAATTTCGAGCGTCTTGGTTGGGTCAAGAATGATCCGATGTCACAAACATTACAGTTGAGACGTGAAAATCCTGCGGCGCTTGCGGAGCTGGTCATGGCTGCGCTCGATGGTGGAGTGCAGAGTTCCACCTTTATCGACGCGGCGCTCGACCTGATGGATGACACGTCGTTTGACAAAGTTGCGGCCAAAGCTTGGCAAATGAGCAAGGACGGAGTCAGGCACGATGTGTTGTCGGACGTGCTGGACACCGCAGCACTGCAGTCCCCGCAGATTTTTGCCGGCGATTGGGATCGCCTCTTGAATATGACGCATAGAGAGCCTCGCCTGCATCTTGAGGATGCGGTGTGGCGGGCACTCGATTCAGCAACAGTCCATGACTGGAGGCACCAACTCGAAGGAGGAAAGATCGACGGTGAAGCCGGCCGTGCGACGGCTGTCGCGCTCCTTAATTCCCGGCAACCGGATGCAGTGCTCTGCGCATGGAAGTGGATGTTCCCGGAAGAATCTGGAGTGGCTCTTGGCTGGCTAATGTCTGCCGGCTACGCATTGGAGCACGGCGCTCTGCGCGCCTTGCATTCCGAATCGCCGTTCCATATCGACTTCGGTCAAAAATCGCGCGAAGCAATTTTTCGTACCCACCCGCAATGGAAGCGGGAGATTTGGGCAAATCATCCAACCTGGCAAGCGGGCGGAGCCACCAGGTTGCGTGGGGACTTCGGTGGCGTCTTGTCCGGTCGATGCGGATTATGTCATGAACCACTGCACCACCTGCTGACCTTGCAGCAACCAGTCACCGTTGGAATTGCGAGCCAAACCTCCATCACGTTCGGCACCTGTCTGTCCTGCCTTGGTTGGGAAAGCGATGGCCCCATGTTCTATCGACATGATGATGTGGGCGTGCCATCTCCTCATCCATGCCAGCTACGCGACGTGGCCGCGACGCCGCAGTTCCCGACCGTTGCTCTCCAAGAGGCCGAAGTTGGGCTGTTCGTTGCGCCGGCAAGATGGAACTGGCAGGACTGGGGCGCATCGAACGATCGGCAAAACTTGAGCCGTGTCGGTGGGCCGCCATCCTGGGTTCAATCCGCCGACCATCCCGAATGTCCGGATTGCGGCTGCCACATGAGCTTCGTCATGCAACTCGACTCCAACCTTCCGCAAGTGAATGGCGACGAATGGCTATGGGGCAGTGGAGGGGTGAACTATACGTTCTGGTGTCAAAAGTGCCGCACCAGCGCGCATCTCTGTCAATGGACCTAGGCAAGGGCGCGGATGATCGGAATTGACCGCAGGTGCTCGAAGGCCCATACCGAAGCAAGAATCTTCTAACTATCTGATGCCTAGCACCAACCGCACACGATCTTGGACTTTTGCCGTTGCCGTCCTCGCGCTCCCCATCGTGCTTGACGCCGCGCGTGCGCTGAGTGCCGATGACATCGTCTGCGCGGCCACAGCGTCCGACCGCGTCCGCACCGCGCCCGAGATCGCCAACACCGTCGCGGCGTGCAGCCGCATCATCGACACCACTTCGGCGTCGCGCGAGGCACGCGCCCGCGCCTATTTTGTCCGCGGCCTGAACCAGTTCCTCGACGCAGTGAACCTGGCACTCACCGAGATGAAACCGGTCGACCAGGCCAGCGGGGCCGCCCAGGCGCGGGTAAAATCAGCGCTCGACGATCTTACCGCGTCCATCGCGGCTGCGCCGCAGCCGAGCGCGCTGCCGTTCAGCCTGCGGGCTACCATTCACACCACCTTCTGGCGCTACGACGAGGCGCTGGCCGACCTCGGCGAGGCGATCAAGGCCAATCCAAATGACTCGGTGCCGCATGTGCAGCGGGCGCTGATCTACGAGCGCCAGGACCGCTTCGCCGAGGCGCGCGCCGACCTCGACGCCGCGCTGTCCCTCGACCCGGCCAATCAGAACGCCCGGATCAACCGTGCGGCCCTGTGGACCCGGTACGGCGACCTCGATCGCGCCTTCGCGGACTACGACCAGGCCGTGATGTTGGGCGGCGTGCAGACCTGGAGTGCACTCAGCGGCCGCGGCAAGCTCGCAGCACGCCTGGGCGACCCGCAACGGGCCTATGCAGACTGGACCCGTGCGGCCGACATGTCGCCGTTGCCGTCTCTAGGGGCACAGCTCCATGTGCGCGCCGGCACTGTGGCGCGTGATTATCTCAAGGATCCGGACAAGGCCATGGCGGCGTACGGTCGCGCCATGGCGGCGACCCCCGCCTCGGCCGAGCCCTACATCCAGCGCGGCATCGCATACGAGCGCGTCGCCCGCACCCAGGAGGCGGGGGACGATTACCGCAAGGCGCTCGATCTCGCCCGCCGCAATCCGCTCGAGGCAGCTTCTGCGGATTATGTCCGCTTCCGCCTCGACGTGCTGCATGCGCGCCAGTCGCGCCGCGCCGGCGATCCGCGGCTTCCGCCCAACATCAATGTGCTGTCGGGCGAGCCGCCGCGTGATCGCAGCCGGCGCATCGCGCTCGTCATCGGCAACGCCACCTATCTGCATGTCACTCCGCTCGACAACACTGACCGCGACGCCGAGAGCGTCGGCGGTGCGCTCGCGGGCGCCGGCTTCGCCAAAGTGACGATCGCGACCAATCTGGAGCGGGACCAGCTCGTGAGCGTGCTGCGACAGTTCGCGTCCGAGACGGCTGCCGCCGACTGGGCGATGATCTATTATGCAGGCCACGGCATTGAGGTTGACGGCCGCAACTACCTGATCCCGACCGATGCCAGCCTTGAGGCACTGCGCAACCCGACCTCCGGCACGGTAGCACTGGACGAAATTCTGGCCACGGTCGGCTCTGCCAAGGCCCTGCGGCTGATCGCGCTGGACGCCTGCCGCGACAACCCATTTGTGCAGGAGGCCCATCTGGTGGCGGCGCGCCAGGACGGCGATGGACGCAACGCCCCGCCCCAGCAGTCGGGGCCAACCCTCGCACCGTCCCTTGCGCCGCCCGGAAAGGACATCGGAGGCGGCTTCGCCGGATTGATGCCGGCCGAGCTCAACACGCTGGTGCTGTACTCGACCCAGCCCGGGCACGTGGCGCTCGACGGCAACGAACTCAATAGCCCGTTCACCCGTGCCTTCATCAGGAACCTACCGGTGCCGGGACAGGACCTCGCGGCGTTCTTCACGCGCCTGGACAACGACGTGATGGCGGCGACCGAGCGCCGGCAGCGGCCGGCGGTCAACGGGCAACTGCGTCAGGGCGACCAGTTCTACTTCTTCCCGCCATAGTGATCAGGCCGCGGGCTGGTGAGCGCTTGCGAACGTGTCGGCTCAGAAATCCTTCAACAGCCGCTCGATGTAGTCGAGCTCGATCTGGGGCCGTTCCGTATCGCCGAGGCGGCGGCGCAGTTCCTCCAGTATCCGCCGCACGCGCTGCACATCGATCTCGCCCGGGATCTTCACCGTGTAGTCGTCGCTGAATTCACGCCCATGTAGCGGCCGCCCCAGCGGATCGGTCTGGTTGCCACCGCCCTGCTGACGGCCGACCCGGTTGCCCTGCTGGCCGTCGCCTTCACCCTGCTGCATCGCTTCCGCAAGGCTCTGCGCGCCCTTGCGCAGCGCATCCAGTGCTTTGCCCTGCGCATCGACCGCGCCATCCGCATTACCTTCGCCGAGCTTGCTGCCGGCGTCGCCCATGGCATTGTCGGCTGCGTCGAGGCCCTCCTCGTCGTTGCCCTGATCATCGGCGTCCTGGTCGCCGCCCTGCCCCGGCATTTGTCCCTGCGCGCCCTTCTGCCCGTGCTGGCCCTTCTGACCATTCTGCGCGAACCCGCGTCTGGCGAGCTCTTCCTGAAGCTTCTTCAGGCGGTCGCGCAGCCCCTGCTGGTCCTGCTGCAGGTCGGACATAGACTGGTCGCCCTGCTTGCCGCGCATGTGGTCATGGCGCGAATTCTGGCCCTGCTTGAAGGTCTTGTCGCGCAACTGCTGTTGCTTGCGGATCACGTCGCCCAGCTCATTGAGTGCCTGCTCCATGTCGCTGTCCTCGCCGGGCTGCGCCATCTGCAAGTTCTCAAGCATCTGCTGCATCTGTTCGAGCAACTGCCTCGCCGCGTCCTTGTCACCGGAACGCGACAGGCGCTCCATGCGATCGATCATGTTCTGGAGATCCTGCTCACGCAGGACCTTTGTATTGGGATCAAGCGGGCGAGCGAGCTGCTGCGGGTTGTTGCGGAGCTGCTCGGCAAGCTGCCGCATGAAATTCTCCAGCGCCTGGCGCAGGTCCTGCGTAAGCTTCTTGATCTCCTCATCGCTCGCGCCGCGCTCCAGCGCCTGCTTGAGCGCGTCCTGGGCCGCCCGCAGCGCCTTGTCCACGTCGGTGATGTTGCCGTCCTCGATTGTCACCGCAAACGCCCACAGGCTCGCGACAACTTCCCGCAGCGCATCGTCGGTACGCGCTGCCTCGAGCTGATGCGCAACGCTGCGCAGCCCGAGATATTGCCCAGTCTCGGGCATGAACAGCTCCGGCGCAATCAGCAGCGCATCCAGCGCGGCACGGACGTCGGAGTTCTTGTTGGCATCGAGCGCAAGAATGCGCCGCTGCTCGATCAGCGCCCGCGCCAGCGGCTTGGTGAACAGCCGCTCCGGCAGCCGCATGTTGAATGGCTCGCTCCTGCCCTCGTTGCCAGCCTCGTCCCTGGCGGTCAGCGTGAGCGTAACCTCGGCGCCGGCATAGGGATCTTCGCTAAGATCCTTCACAGTCTGGCCGACGCCGTTGCGCGTGCGTACATTCGGCAGCACCAGCGGAAACTGCGGCGGGTTGAACAGCGGCCGAGCCGGCTGCGCACCGTCTGGCACGTCACCGGGTCGCGCAGCGAAACGTGCTTCGGCTTTCGCCACGCCGTAGTCGTCCTCAAGCTTGTAGGACAGCTGCAGCGCGCCACGGGCCTGGCGTTCGGGATCCTTGGCAAGCGCAATCGTCGGCGGACGGTCGGGGATTGCGGTGAATTTCCAAAGCGGCTGGCCGGATGGCGAGCGCACATGCACGGTACCGTCCCCGGTAATCGCAAAATGCCGCTCGTTGCCCTTCGGCGCCTGATCGGCCGACGCAGCTTCCTTGATGCCGCCGACAGTCACCACATCGAGGCTGCCGCCGCTCGAGCGCACGGCCAGCGTGCTGCCCGTCGGCACCGCCAACGGGCCGTTGACCAACGGCCCGGCTTCCTTATTGCCGGCTGAAAGAATGATGGGGGGCTTGGCGGTATAGAGTGGTGGCTTCACCCAGGCATCGACCCGGACGTTGACCGGCGTAAGCACGCCGTCCCAGTCGAAGGCCGCTCCCACACGCATGGCGCGTTCCTCGCCTGCGGCAACAAAGGTCGCTACCATCATCACGACCACCAGTGCACGCAGCGCCAAGGGATCATGGATGGCCAGCCGTGGCGACGGCAGGCCGGCCCGGATGCGCTTGAGCGAGGCGAGTGTACGCTCGCGCTGTACCCGCCAAAGCGCCTGGGCAACCGGATCCTGAGAGGCCAGCGTGTCGGTCAGTTCGGTGGCCGGACGATGGCGGATACCGGAACCATGGTCGAGCCGGCTCAAGCCCTGCTCACGGCTGGGCCAACGGAAGCGAATGAAGGGGAAAAGTGCCGCCAGGCCCATCACGACGAACAGGGCAAACCCGACGGCACGCGCCATCGCTGGCAGGGAGAGCCACAGCCCCGCCCAGGACAACGCGAGAAACAACCCGACAACGGTCAACAATCGCGCCAGATGCGGCCAGGCGCGTTCCCAGGCGATGGCGTATTGGGCACGTTGCAGGGCCTGCGTCAGCTTCAGCCGCGCCAAAGTATTGGCATCACGTTTCGGCTCTGACGGGTCGGGAGTGGCGCCGGTCATCAATTCTCCAGTTTACCAACCAACAATCTAACACAACGGCGGCAGTGAGGCATCCCGGTCCCGCACGGCCCCCTGCACCCTAAAGGCGCATAACACGAACGCGTGACTAGGTCTCCTCGAGCCCGTAAATATCCCTGCCATCCAGACTTCCAGGAACAGTTAACGGGGACACCATGGACAAGAAGACGCAAGACAAAGGGCTTGAAATTCGCAAGGCCGTGCTCGGCGAGGCCTATGTCAGCAATGCGCTGAAGAATGTCGACGATTTCAATCAGCCGTTTCAGGAACTTCTGAACGAATATTGCTGGGGGACGATATGGGGTCGCGAGGAACTGCCGCGCAAGACCCGCAGCATGCTCAATATCGCGATGATCTCGATCCTCAACCGGCAGCACGAATTGCGCGCCCATCTGAAAGGCGCTCTGACCAACGGCGTGACGCGCGAGGAGATCCGCGAGATTCTGATGCAGGTCGCGATCTATGCCGGCGTCCCGGCCGCGGTCGACAGCTTCCGCATCGCGCGCGAGGTGTTCGCGGAAATCGATAAGGCGTAACACTCGACATATTGCTTCGTCATTGCGAGCGACGCGAAGCAGTCCGGAAACCCTTTCGTGGAAAGTCTGGATTGCTTCGAAGCTCACGCTTCCCGCAATAACGGAGGAGAGGAAGCGAAACTATGGAGATTGGATTTATCGGCCTGGGGAACATGGGTTTCCCGATGGCGCGACGCCTGATCGAGGCCGGGCATCAGCTCGTCGTGTTCGATCCACGAAAGGAAGTCGTCGACAAGCTCGTGGCGCGGGGAGCGAAGCCCGCCACCTCACCGAAGGATGTCGCCGATCAGGCCGAGACCGTGATGGCGAGCCTGCCGTCGCTGCAGGCCTCGCTCGAGGTCGCGACCGGCACGGGCGGCGTGATCGAGGGCAAGCGCGTCAAACGCTTCGTCGATCTCTCTACCGTCGGCTCGCAGATGGCGGTGAAAATTCACGACCTGCTGAAGAAGCGGAACATCCTCCAGATCGACAGCCCCGTCAGCGGCGGCGTCGGCGGCGCCGAGAAGGGCACGCTGGCGGTGATGGTCTCGGGCCCGAAGGCGGAGTTCGAAGCGATCAGCGAGGCGCTCGGCATCATCGGCAAAGTATTTTTCATCGGCGAAAAGCCGGGCTCAGCGCAGACCATGAAGCTCACCAACAACTTCCTGTCGGCAACCGCGATCGTGGCGACCTCGGAAGCGGTGGTGATGGGTGTCAAGGCGGGCCTGGATCCTCATGTGATGATCGACGTCATCAATGCGGGCTCGGGCCAGAACACCGCGAGCCGCGACAAGTTTCCGCGCTCGGTGCTGCCGCGCAGCTTTGATTTCGGCTTTGTGACCGGGCTGATGGTGAAAGACGTCCGGCTATGCCTCGAAGAGATGAAATCGCTCGGCCTGTCGATGGAGGTGGCTGATGCGGTTGGCCACCTCTGGGAGACCGTGATCCGTGAAGAGGGCCCGGAGTCGGACTTCACCGCCGCGATCAAGCCAATCGAGAAAGCAGCCGGCGTAGTGGTCGGCAAGAAAGGTGAAGCAGCGGAAAAGTAGCGAGGCCTTCATCCTTCGAGGCGCCCGCATTTGGCGGGCTCCTCAGGACCCGTTCGGGTAAAACGGAGCGGTATCCCGTACCCCAACTGACCGGACGCACCGAAATGCGGATGTCGCGCCGGTGCAGCCGCCTTTGAAAGCGGCCCGTCGAGCAGGCAAAGGTGCGCCACCACATCGCAACCGAAACGAGCGTTGCGGTTGATCACGTGCCAGAGAACCGTGGTGAGGAGAGATCGACATGAACAACGACGATCCCGATGACGGCACCGCGCTGTGGGCCTTGCGTCATCGTCCGAAGAACCCACCGAAGGACAAGCCGGTTGACGCGCAAATGCTTGCCTAGCTGGAGGCCGAACTGGCCAAGACCTGCGCGCACATCATCGAGCTGGACAAGAAGCGCTGCGAGCTGATTAAGCAACTGGAGCGAGGCAAGCCGTTCGTGTGCGTGTGTGGCGTCGAGGGCGACCCGAATGATCCGGAATTCGCGCGCATCCATCAAGAGCACGTCATGCTCGCCGGGCTCGACAAGCGACAAGCTCGTGAAGTGAGACTCCAGAAAGCGTCGGCCACCGTTCCCAGCGGCAAGATTCTGTCCTTGTCTCCCGGAAGACATCGGGCATTGAAGCCCAGTGCGCTGGAAAGAAAAGCCACGCCTCGCGACGCAGATCGCTTTTCACCGAGGTTCTGACTGAAACGACATTGCATCGAACCTGGAGGGAGCGGTGCGGTGCCGGTTTTGTTGGCTCGCTCTAAGTGAATTAGTCCATCAAGTAAGCGACGCCGACTGCGAACGGTGTTTCGACCGCGACCACAATTGCATTGATGATGTACGTTTCGTATTGCCGCCGAAGCGGAAAGAAAAGAGATAAGCCGTTCTGCCAAAACACAAGGCTTAGGTTGAAGATCAACAACAAGATGAACGTAACACCGAACACTTTCCATAACGGCCAAACGATGTGTGGTATTTCAATTTGAGACGCATCCATATTCTTCATTCAGCCAAGCGATAGAGACATTCCTTTTCGTCCCAGCGCAGCTTGTCGCGGTGCTCGTTGAGCCATGCGCGAACATCGGCTTGAACTTGTGAACCGGCAAGCCATGTTTCGCCGGGAAACTCTTTTAACGTTTTCGGCAGTGGTAATATGGCAGCAGTGCCATTTTGAGGCAGCACCACACAATAACCAGCGCCATGGTCGATTCTATACGGCTCGGCAGGAAGATTATCGATGATTACATCAGCGGCATCGAGATCGCCTGAAAGCAATCGTGCTAGCGCCAACAGCGACAGACCGTAGCCGTGGCTCTGAGTATGAAATTCCTCCCAGATTCGTACTGCATAATTGCGATAAGCCGTGAAGATGTCGATGTCTTCAGGAGGATAAAAATAGGCTGGTGAAAGTTTATATCCGCCGCCCGTGCATCCAAGTGACCTTATGCGAAGAAATCCAAGCGGCCGGAGTCGTTCTTCCATCCGCTTTCTCTCTGCCTCTTCCTGTTCCGCTGCCTGCAACTCCATCGTTCTCGCCCTGCGTCTTTCCAACCATTGTGAAAACGTACCTAGCATGTGACTAATCCCAAGGCGATGGACTTCATTTTTTTGCTCTTGGCCCTACAGAATAACCGGGTACAACGCGTCCGGTTTCCCGATCTATTGTCAGCGCCGGAACGCCTAATTCTTTGCGCGAGAAAACCTGCAGAATGGAACCTGGAGGTATCCTCCCAATGACGCCGTGTTCATATTCCAGCTTATTCTCGGCAAATCCCCTGGCCAGAACCATTTTGTCTTTTGGCATGCGCAGTAGATAGATCACTCCATCCTCGCCCGGTGCGAAGCCAGCAGCAATACCAATCTTTGTCGTAGTTGGTAAACTAAGTCCGCCCCCAGGGGTGCCTGCGGCTGGCCCGCCATAAGCTGGGTGTAAGTCAGTATCATGAAATTTAGCCATCCATTCCCGAATCTGGTCGTCAGATATTTCGAGGTCCTGTAGGCGTTGATAAAATGCGTCAGCCTCTTTTGCTCCGTGCTTGCGTTCATAGGGGCTGACAACTGGGTCGGTGAATCTGTCTTGGCCTCTATAACCGACGATTAACCCACGACGGTTTATCCACCTCAATGCGATACGACCTTTGAGACCGTAAGCATTCAGCATCATCTCTGCTTCCTCGACAGTCTGTGGGACATGCTCGGCCATGGCTCTGGCAATTCTTATATCTTCTTTAAGAAGGCCGTATTGCGCCAACGTGTCGATCTTCTCCAGATAAGGACGGGCTATAAGTTTAACACCCCCACCCATAACGAAACCAAGCAAGGCTCCAGTTACAGTGTCAAAAAGATAGTAGCTTGGCGGGGACAGGCGACGATCATTAAAGTCGTGGTAAGCTCGAATTGAGGGAAGTGTGAGCGCATTGGCAAATACTGAGTTTCTCAGGAAGCCGAAACCAAGCCGACCACCTATCGAAAAAGCTCCAGCCGGTACTGCAAACATAAGAATCGCATCGCCATAGGGCTGGAGGTCATTTTTTCGTGGAAGAACTTTTTCTTTGGGGCCAGGAGCATTCGCTGGAGTCGAATCTGTGCAGATGTATGCAACTATCATCGCGCCCACGATGATCGGCACCCAAAAGATCGGATGGGCCTGATGCGGATGTGCGCCGAACTGTGCGGGTAAGGCGACCGGCAAGGCGCTAATGTCTTCGGCTTCCTGCTCGACTTTTGCGGATGGGGCTATGCGGCCGGTCTGCCGCGCGAGCTGCACTTGCGCGAGATGGACAAGCTCATGGCGCAAGACCGGCTCTCGGATGTTTGGCGACATGTCACCGAGGAAAATGTGGCCGCTCAGAACAAAGGCGGGGACGCCGAGCTTGGCGGCGGCTTCGTGTGCCGCCCGGTCGCTGTGAACCTGGAAGCGCTTCGGAAGTTGCGGTGTGAGCCCGCCGAGCCATTGCTGTGTTTCGGGCGAGAGCCATTTGCCGCCGTCACAGCCTTGCGACTGGGCAATGAGTTGGTCGATCTCTTGATTATTTTGCACCGTGGCTCCCGCATCTAATCAGAAGAGGCCGCCGCGCTGTGTCACCACCACGGCGGCCCGCCAATGCCGCGCCCCGAAGGATTGGCGCGAGTCGGCTCGTCATCATTCAGCAAGATTCAAGGCGAGGTTGTGTCAATAGTCACACACACGGCCGATTTCGGCAGCACATTCCGCCACGCGGGAAGTGCAGCTAAAGTCGTATTGGCTGAAATGACCGAGTCTTGGCTTGCTGCTCTCGTGTGGCGATAGGCCTTGGGCACACGCGCGAGGGCCGGCTTATTTTCCAAGACGGTCGGCCCTTCGTTGTGCGTCTCGTTGTGCCGAGTTCGCTGGCGAGCCACGCGATCAGGCCGTCCTACCACGTGAAAAGCGGCGAAGCGACGATGACGAACGACCAAGATATCTACAGGAGGCGAGCAGAAGCTGCCTATCAATCCAGCTCTGACCACTTGAAAATTGCTCGATCAGCTCAGATTGACTATGGTCGATGGCTGATAAACACGCTTTGGCTCATGCATTCAGGGGCCATTGTCGGCTTGCTCTTTAAGGCACATGCAGGCGAGCACCCTCCGCCTTATACAGATGCGTTGTTCTGGTTTGTGGCCGGGATCGTTCTGGCTTTCGGAGCGGCTTTCGCTATTTGGTGGAATTTTACCTTCGCGGCTGTGCTGTTTCAGCAGTGGTCAGATGTCAAGGATGCTCAGCGATCCACAACATTGGCCTGCGGGAGGACCGGGAAAAGGACTCCATATCACCATGTGGATAGCAATAGTTTGCGGAGTCGCATCGCTGGCCTGCCTAGTTGGCGGTAGCTTTGCAGTTTGGCGCTCTTGGGTCTGAGACTGGCGAAGCCTTCGAACTCTCTTTCGATCTTCAAACGCCGTCGCTTTGTCCACCCTGGCGCTGATCGCGCGGCGGGATGCGACCTGACCAAGGTAGAATGAAGGCGAGACATCGCCCTTCCGCACTTCGAAGCTTTCTGCACATTGGAATAAGCGCGACTCGTTTCGACAGCGAACCATGGTCGCGAGTAAACCTTGTGGCAGCCTTTTCGATTAACCAAATCAAGCCAGAAATAGCGCAATGATCGAGACGCCCCGCCTTCTGCTGCGTCCATGGCGAGATTCGGACCGGCAACCGTTCGCTGCAATGAACGCCGATCCCGAAGTGGCGCGCCACCAGAAGCTGGATCGGTACACGTCGGCGTTTGAAAGCGATGGCCTAAGTCGCTGGGTTATCGAGGGGCGCGAGAGCGCAGAATTCCTCGGCTATGCCGGACTCCTGCACCACACGGACGACCATCCGGCAGGCGACCATTTTGATCTTGCTTGGCGGCTAAGGCGAACGGCGTGGGGACAAGGTTATGCGACCGAGGCGGCGTCGGCAGCGTTGAAGGATGCCTCCCTGCGCGTCGGCCTCATCGAGGCGCTTGCCTACACGTCGCCAGACAACCTTCGTTCTCAATCTGTCATGGCGCGGCTGGGTCTACATCGGGACCCATCGCGAGACTTCACAGCCACCGATGAACGTCTCAGAACATGGATTGGCCTAGTCTGGGTTACACGACGGGCCGCTAGTAGCTGCGAAAGTGACAATGACGAGGCTGTGCAGCTCGCGCAGGATCGATGCTTCGCGCCACACCCGCTTGCCGTCTGTAAAAAACTGCACACTTAGTCAGAAAGCGCGACCGATTGAGTCGCTCGCCATACCTTCGAGTCACCTCGGCCCGCAATCACCGCGTAGGAAGCGAGCTTCATCCGGCACGATGAGCCAGTCGGCCGTGAAGAACCTCTCAAGTCATTGAGCTGGAGTCGATTTTCCCGGGAGGACGAGAGTTGAGATTGCAGGATTTTGGGGCT
>JGI24705J35276_12237698_pt1 | contig 12610 bp, 7 predicted proteins | sample TergutNt197P4_FD_35276 | JGI IMG/M metagenome (IMG submission 35276)
GGCAAAACTACCCGTCATAAAAGCGGCAAAACCATATTCGAGATTGCCGATATTGTTGTGGACTCCTGCGTACCGGTGGTGGATGCTTCAGTGGCGCTGAAAAACCATCAGGATAAAATCGGTCCTGTTTCTACTTTGTCGTTTGTTACATTAGTATGGATGACCATCACTACCTGCGCCGAAATTCTTGCCGAACGCGGCGTGAAACTGTATATTCATCCATCGCACAATGTTCCGGGCGATACCACCGCCCACGAACGTCTCGACGCTTGCCTTGCCGAGTATAAAAAACGGGTTTCGGGGATATAATCAAATATTTGATTTCTTGCCCAAATTATTTGTATTTCCCCTTCCACAACCTGTCCATACGCTCCTTGATTTCTTGTTCGCGAGCATTAGTTCCCGCATGATAAAACGTTGAACCACTAATTTCCGGTGGCAGAAATTCCTGTTTAACAAAATTTCCTTCAAAACTGTGGGCATATTGATAACCTTTATGATATCCAAGTTCTTTCATCAGTTTGGTGGGCGCATTGCGAATATGCAGCGGAACGGGCAAATTACCTGTCTCTTTCACTAATGCAACAGCATGATCAATGGCTTCGATGGACGAGTTGCTTTTGGGTGAACCGGCTAAATAGATAGTGGTTTCCGATAATACAATGCGTCCTTCCGGCATCCCGATGGCATGTACAGCGTTGAAACAACTCTGCGCCATCAGGAAAGCGTTTGGATTTGCCAGACCGATATCTTCCGAAGCCAGAATGATCAACCTTCGCGCGATGAACAGCGGGTCTTCGCCTCCTTCAATCATTCGCGCAAGATAATAAACGGCTGCGTTTGGGTCGCTGCCGCGGACCGATTTGATGAACGCTGAAATAATGTCGTAGTGCATCTCGCCATTTTTGTCGTACAGCGCAATGTTCTGCTGTACGCGCTGCAAAACTTTGTCGTCTGTGATAACAATTTCGGAAGTGGCTTGCCCACCAGCGTCAAGTTCGGCAACGATGACCAATTCGAGCGCATTGAGCAATTTACGGGCGTCGCCTCCCGACACGCGCAGCAGGGCGTCTGTTTCCTCAATTCGTACCGGAAGAGTTTTCATAAGATGGTCATTTTTCAACGCATGTTCGATAATTTCCAGCAAATCATCCTTTCCAAGCGATTGAAGCGTATATACCTGACATCGCGAAAGTAAAGGCGATATAACCTCAAACGACGGGTTTTCGGTAGTTGCACCGATAAGCGCCACAATACCCTGTTCCACGGCAGACAATAGCGAATCCTGTTGTGATTTACTGAAGCGATGAATTTCATCAATGAACAGCACCGGGCATGGTGCACTGAAGAATTTCTGTTTCTTAGCGCTTTCAATGGTTTCGCGGACATCTTTCACGCCCGAATTTACAGCGCTGAGACTGTAAAACGGTCGTTTTAGTCTGTTGGCAATGATTTGTGCAAGTGTGGTTTTTCCTACTCCGGGAGGTCCCCAGAGAATAAATGACGAAATATTGCCCGACTCAATCATACGGCGCAGCACGGCATTTTCACCCACCAAATGCTTTTGTCCGGTGTAATCGTCGAGAGTGGTTGGTCGCAATCGGTCTGCCAATGGTTGGCTGCTGGTTTGCATGGTTTTGAAAATTTTCTTTTACAAAAGTAACAAATATTTAAAAGGATGATATCTTTTTATATTTTTGCAAAATATGTTTTTAATCAATCCAAAGAAACATCAAAACAGTGAATAACAAAAGATTAGATTTTTGCATCAGGATACAGCCATTTATATTTCTCTTTATATTTTTATTAGCAGGTTGCGGCGGAGGTTCCTCCACTTTTGATTTTTCAGGCGATGCGAATTGGCAGTTATTTCGCGGCGATGCTGCCTTGAGCGGATACACGGACACACGCATACCGAAAACCCCGTATTTGCTATGGACTTTCAAAAGCGATGCACGAACGACCTCATCGCCTGTCATCGCCAACGGCATGACATACTGGAGCGACGAACGCGGGCACATACGCGGTGTAGATTTCAACGGAGTACAGGTTTTCGATTGCGATTTTAAAACCGCTGTGAAGGCAACACCAATGCTTTATGATTCCATCATGTACATCGGGCGTATTGACGGTTTCATGTGCGCCATATCGCTTTCGCGGAAGGATATTTTGTGGGAATATGAAACCATGGGACAGATTTCCGCCTCAGCCAATTGTGTGAACTTCAAGGGCAGGCAAGCGGTCGTTTTCGGAAGTTACGACAATTACCTTTATTGCTTGGACAGCAAAACTGGCGCGGAAATCAACCGTTTCGAGTCTGGATATTACATCAATGGCGCTGTGGCGCTGTGGAAGCAATACGTGATATTCGGCGGATGCGACGGATGGCTGCGCGTGATTGACAGTCAAACGGGTATTGCAAGCGATTCGCTGCTGGTGGAGACCTACATACCAGCTTCCCCTGCCATCATGGACGATTATTGCTATGTGGGTGACCATTCGGGAAATATTTATGAGATATATCTTAAAGAAGGAAAAATTATTCGTCATCAAATCATTATGGAAGCGATTGGCGATGGCGCCAATGTTTCGGTGCCTGCTCTTTCGTCAGGCAATCTATTTGTCCTCGCAAACGATCAGCACTTGTATTCTATTAACCGCAAAGATGGAAGCGTTCAATGGAAATATCTGCTGAAAGGCAACACGGGAGAAAGTTCGCCGGTTGTTTGCAGGGATAAAATTATCGTTTGCACGAAAACCGGTATCGTAACTATCCTTGATACAAAAACCGGAAACCTTGAGTGGGAATACGATACGGGTGAACAGATTGTTGCTTCACCGGCGATCATCAAGGACAGATTTTACATTCTTACCGCCAAAGGAACACTGATTTGTTTTGGAGAGAGGAAAATCTAAAATCGTAAATCTAAAATTGTCAATTGATTAGTTTACTTCAAAATCACATTCAATTCCTTGATCAGTTTTTCTTTGTAGAGTTTCCCGATAGGAATATCATTCGTTGGTTTAACGTTTGTTTTGATATTAATCGTATTATCTTCGATACTGTGGATGTTATTCAGATTAATAATATACGATCTGTGTACGCGCATGAATTGTTTCGGAGGGAGTTTATCTTCTAATGCACGCATCGTAAAATGGATCATGTATTTTTCGTTAAATGTATTGATAACCACATAGTTTTCCATCGCTTCGATCCATAAGATTTCGGCATATTTTAATTTCATCAGCGAGGAGTTGTGTTTGATAAAAATTTCGTCATTTTTAGCGTGCATCCTGCTTTTCTCCTGACGCGCCAACGCCTTAGTCACGGCTTTGATAAACCGGCTGTAATCAAATGGTTTCAATAAATAATCGGTAACATCGTAATCGAATGCTTTAATAGCGTATTGTTCTTTTGATGATATGATGATGACCTGAGGCAATACACTCAGCGAATTAAGAAAATCAATACCTGTCATTTCCGGCATTTCGATATCCAGAAAAATCAAATCAATATCTTCATTTGCGTTCAATAAATCAATAGCCTTTAGTGGATTGGAAAGGGAATGTAACAAATTAAGCGATTCTGTTTTTTTAACAAAATCCTCAACGATCTTTCTAACAAAACCATCGTCATCAATAATGATGCAGTTCATTTTTTTCTTTTAAATAATACGTACAAAAATAATCAAAAAAATTGAATTTTTGACAGTTTTTTTATTTTTTGTCTATTTATTTCTAAAAAACAATTGCAAGGGTGCACCTGAAAAATTGAAATTTTCGCGAAGTTTGTTTTCGAGGTAACGTTTGTAGGGATCTCGGATGTATTGAGGCAAATTGCAGAAAAAGACAAACGACGGCGCCAGCGTTGGAAGCTGTGTTACATATTTGATTTTGATATACTTACCCTTAACAGATGGCGGTGGATAGGCGTTCATGACCTGTTGCATGATTTCATTGAGTTGATGCGTAGGAATCCGTTTGATGCGGTTTTGATATACATCCACAGCGGTATCAAGAACCTTTTGCAGTCTCTGTTTGGTCTTTACCGAAGTAAAAATAATCGGCACATCGGTAAACGGTGCAATGCGCGAACGGATAGCTTCTTCGCACAGTTTGGCGGTGTGGCTGTCTTTTTCAATCAAATCCCATTTATTCACCAATATCACCACACCTTTACGGTTGCGCTGTATCAGGCGGAAAATATTCAAATCCTGCGCTTCCAAGCCTTGTGTAGCATCCAACATGAGCAGGCATACATCGGAGTTTTCGATAGCGCGAATAGCTCGCATCACAGAATAAAATTCAATATCTTCGCTTACTTTGCCTTTTTTGCGTAAACCTGCCGTATCTACCAAATAAAACAAGTGTCCGAATTTGTTGTAGAGCGTATCGGTAGTATCGCGGGTGGTTCCTGCCAGCGGTGTAACGATATGACGGTCTTCTCCGGTCAGTGCATTGATGAGCGACGATTTTCCTACATTGGGACGTCCAACAATGGTAATACGCGGCAGTTCGTCGCGTTCTTCAGGCATTTGCCCTTTTGCAGGAAACTGTTCGAGGATGGCGTCGAGCAAATCACCTGTTCCGCTGCCGTTAATGGACGATATGGAATAATAATCGCCCAGCCCGAGACTGTAAAACGCCGCCGCATCGTATTGCCGTTCATTGGTATCCACCTTATTGACCACCAACAGCACTTTTTTATTGGTACGGCGCAAAATATCGGCGATGTTTTCCTCAAGATCGGTAACACCGCAGGTTACATCCACCAAAAAAAGGATTAAATCGGCTTCTTCGATAGCCAACATTACTTGTTTGCGAATTTCCTCTTCGAAAATATCATCCGAGTTGGTTACGTATCCGCCGGTATCAATCAATGAAAATTCCTGTCCGTTCCATTCCACTTTTCCGTAATGACGGTCGCGCGTAACGCCTGCCTGCTCGTCAACAATGGCGTTCTTACTGCCCGTCAAACGATTGAACAGGGTTGATTTTCCTACATTCGGACGACCGATGATGGCTGCTATGTTTCCCATTTTTATTAATGATTTTCTCTGAATGCTTTCAATCGTGTTTCCAAATCGGCAAACTGCGCCGGTAGGGTTTGCGACACGCAGGCGCGTAAACCTTCGCTGCGCTCGCTTCCGGTGATGTCCAACGCTATGGCGCTGATGCCGTAGTACAATAATTCCTCAAGTAAAGCGCTTCCCGAAAAACCCGGATACGAAATGGTGAAATAAAATCCATCGGCAAGCGGGGCGTCCTCATCGCGGTCGTACACGATTTGAAAGCCGTAGCGGGTAAACAATTCTTTCATAACGCGGGCTTTGTCGCCGTATACCTTTACCTGCTCAATAAATGCAAAACTTCCGTCGTTGGCGGCTTTTAGCATTGCCGCAAGGGCGTATTGAGCCGAATGTCCCGTTCCGGACGAAATGGCGTATAATGCGCCATATATGGCAGCGCGTCCGTAAATATCGGATGAATAGAAACGTTTCAGGTCAGGATAACAACGGGTAAATAGTTGGTTACCAATCATCATCAGGGCGATGCGTTCGCCGGCGTAACTAAAAACTTTCGAGCCGGAAAAAAGCAAAACGTAATTATCCGTATAATGCGCTACCGACGGCTGATAGGGCGGTGTTCCCGAGTTTCCGTAATCGCGGCGAAAATCCATACCGAAATAGGCAAGGTCTTCCAACACAATAACATCGTATTGATTGGCTAATTCGCCGATGATTTTCAGTTCGTTATCCGAAAAGCAAATCCACGAGGGATTGTTGGGATTAGAATAAACGATGGTGTGAACGTTTCCTTGTGTAAGGTATTCTTCAAGTTTTGCCCTGAGTTTGCCACCGCGATAATTGTACACATCAAACGTTTTGTATTTTAAACCCAAAACATGATGCTGTTGTTTTTGCACCGGAAATCCGGGATCAATAAATAATGTATACTCTTTTCCCGTTTGGCATCGGCTATTGACCATAAACGAAGTGAGACTTCCCTGCATAGAACCCACTGTTGGCACGCATCCGGCAGGGTCAATATCAATATTCAGGAAAAGTTTGGCAAAACGCGACGCTTCATCCTTTAAGCCCTGAAATCCTTCGATTGCCGGATAAATGGGCGCAACGCCATTTTGCAGCGCTTTTATTTGCGCGTCAATCCCAACCTGTGCGGCAGGCAATCCCGGCACGCCCATTTCCATTTTAATGAATTGTTGGCCCGAAACCTTTTCGATATTTGACACTAAACGAACTACTTCTCGAATCGAAGCCTTTCCGATATCGCCCAAGCCGCTTTCTTTTTTCGCTTGATCTACAATATGTCGTGGTATTGGTGTTTCCATTTGATTATGATGAATAATTTTCGGCAAAGGTACGATTTTTTTTACTCCAATCAATTCGCTGCTCTCTTCTTCCTCTTCTTCGTTTTCAAAAGGATCAGTAGGTTTTTGAGGTCCATATTTCCTGAAAAGCGAAGCACAAAAAAAACCGCTGAAAGCGCCTGAAAGATGTCCTTCCCATGAAATATTTTCTTCGATCAGTTCCCAAACGGGCAGCATATTCCAAACCATGCTTCCGTAAAGAAAAACGACTATTAACGATAACGCCATCAATGGGATATACCGTCTGAACACACCGCTAAAAAAAAGAAAAAACGACAAACCATAAATCAATCCACTGGCGCCGATGTGGTACGATTCGCGTCCGATGCACCATGTGAATAATCCGGAAAATACCCAAAGCATTGGAAAGACAGCATATCCCAAATCCTTATAAAAATAAAACAGACACCAACTCAGCACAAATAACGGAATCGAATTGGACAACAAGTGTTGCCCGCCGGCATGAACAAGCGGTTCCGTCAAGATGCCCAATAATCCTGCGGCAGTGCGGGGATATACGCCCATCCAGTATAAATCCGTATGAAAATTCCATTCCCATAAACGTATCAACCACAATATCATTAACAAAATAAAAGGAAAAAAGGCGGCATAAAACATCCGCCTTAATTCAAATTCAGTATTGGTTTTAGGTGTCATTTGAACATCACAATTCGCGCTTCAAGAAATCCAGCAAGTCTTTCCGCATTTCAGGGGTTTCGTGATGTCCTATTTCGTAAATATTTAACTTCCATTTATCGCCTGCGCCCAATGCTTCATATTCTTTTTTAAGCGCCTGGTCAATTTTGTGCAGCCCCGGCACTGGGGTTAGCCTGTCGAGATTTCCGGCAATGGCAAGATGTGCGCGGGGTGCAATCAGCGCATTAATGTCGGCGGTTGAAAAATATTTCAGCAACGACGGTACATAATAGAAAATTCCATGCAGGTCGAGACCGCCGTCTTCAATTAACGCATCAAAGTCGGTAAGACAACATATATCCACGCATACTTTAACCCGCGTGTCCAATGCGGCTACCCACCACGACATCGTACTGCCCATGGACATGCCGATCGCGCCAATTTTTGTTGCGTCAACTTCCGGTCGTTGGCAAAGATAATCCATTGCCTTAAGACTGTCGTACACCATCATACCCCACATACACTGACCTCTCCAAAGCGTTTCCTTGAAAAATTCCGACTCTCTGCGACCGCTTCGTTCCCCGAATACCCAATGATCAATGCACAAAACGCAGTAGCCCATTTGCGTAAGCGCTTCCGCGTAGGGAGTTTCGGGCATGTAGACGTTGCCTTTGATCAATTCGTCTTTGCCTAATTTATAAAATCCTCCATGGGAATGTGAAAACAATATCGCCGGAACTTTGCCTTCGGTTTTATCAGGTCTTGCAAACCATGCGGGAACTTGCTGTTGCCCGTTTAAATCTAATAACAGTTTTTCAAGTATAAAGCCGTCTTTTTGCTCAATGTTTACCACTTCTGCGCTGATTTTACGATCGCGGGGGGGAAGATCGCAAAGCAATCCGTAAAGTTGTTCTCTTTGCTCCTCTTGAACGCTATCGGACGTTTTTTTCTTTTCGATGTTGTTACATGCTCCTGTTACAAGGCTTAACCCTGCAGCCGCCATGGTTGACGTTTTGATAAAGTCGCGTCGTGATGTTGGTTGCTTCATTGTATTATTTTAATTCTTTAATTCTCAAATTGCGGAATGCCACCCATGAGTCGTGTCCAAGAAAGCCGATATGCCCGCTTTTGTTTTCAATTCCGGGATGATTATAACCGTCCATGGTTTTGGTGAAGTTATTGCTCGCTTCTTTGAGATCGCCATCAAGAATCACCGTACCATTGAGCGTTACTTTGACGTGGTATTCTTTCACATAGATTTCCTGTACATTCCACTCGCCTACAGGTTTTAAATATCCTCTTTTTGCCGGTATAATTCCATAAGCCGATCCGTGATACTGGTATGGTTGCAGATTACGGTATACTTCGGCTTCGCTGTCGAGTACCTGTATTTCTGTGCCACCGTATGCGGCATCGCCGGTAAGTGGCGCGCGTATTCCGATGCCGTTGTTGGCGGCAGGCGTCAATAGAAACTCAAAACGCATGACGAAATCTGCATATTCCTTGTCGGTATAGAGGTTGCCGCCACTGCCGGTACTGCGCGAAGGGTCGCACACGATAATGCCGTCCTGCGGGAAATAGGTTTTCAGGTTACCCACCCAGCCCGACATGTCTATACCATTAAACATCGGTACGAAACCTTCTGCTTTCTCGGCGTCGGATACGCGATAAGGCTCAGGGCGAGGTATTTCGCGAACATATAAATCGCGATATTCTACCCTGTCGCCATGCGCTTGCAACTCAATGGCATCCTTCTCGAAAATGGGCAATTTGCGATCCCAGTAGTTTTCGAGCGTTACGTTATCCACCACTAATTGACCGTTGAAATATACAATTACTTTCTCACCAATCATCTTGATATAAAAAGAGTTCCACTCATTGACGGGATTGTCGGCTACAACAAGCGGATTTGCGGGATGTTTCTGGTTATTGAACAGTCCTCCGGAGCCGACCGATGCGCCCCTGTTGGCAGTATCCCAAATCTGCACCTGCGGCGAACCGCGAAGATAAATACCGGCGTCGCCTTTTTCGGTAATCCGCCAGTCCACATACATCTCAAAATCTGCGTAATCTTTCGCTGAGCAAAGATTATCGTAACCCTTGCCTTCATATACCAGCATACCGTCAATGACTTTCCAGTTTTTATTCATCAATTCGTCGGCTTTTGCCTGATTATCCGCCAACTGTTTCGGAGTCATTTTCGCGCGGGCAATCGGGTTTTCCACCAATCCTTTCCAACCGTTAAGGTCTTTGCCGTTGAACATCGAAACGAAACCGCCATCCGTCGGTAATTCAGTCAAATGTTTCAAAATGGCTTGCTTCTGGTAATCGGCTTCTTGGTCTTTATTGACCGCCATCGCTTTGTTGAGCAGCGCGGTTATTTCCGGTCCGTAATATTCAGGATGTGCAAGCGCGATGGTACGAACGGCTTGAACGGCAGCCTGTTGCACGTCGTTGTTGCTGTCGTCCAAATATTTGCCTGCCGTGAGTAATCCCACGAAAGTTCCTGTACGCGCAATCTGACGCAGTATGGTCTGTTTTTGTTCCGATGTTTTGGCAATATCCAACGCATTTCGCAGCATGATGAGTTTCTGTTCGGGCGTGTTTCTTGACGCTCCCGTTTTTGAAACGTAAGCGGTCAGCGCTTTGTCGAAATAGGCGCCCGAAGGATCGTCGGCGGCTATTTTGTAAAGTTGCGGAATTGCCAGACCATCGCTCCAGTTGAGCAATGCTTCAAAAGCGACATCATTATATTGTGTGTTTCCACTTTTGAAACTTTCGTTCATCATTAAGTCCAATGCCTTTTTCCCGCCAATCATCGCCAAAACATTACAATATACGCCGGGGTTGCGGCTTGCTGCGGCTTGCTCCACAACAAGATCGGTCTGTTCGTCTTGAGTTTTTCCCGATACGGCTGCAAACAACGCCTTCTGCAACGTTGCAATTTCGTCCTTACCGGATGCGGCATTCAGCAATTGTGCAATGCGCGGAACGTCCTTTTCGTCCGCAACCGCTGCAAGGGCTTTGCAGGCAGCCAAACGCACGGTAGCGTCAGAGGATGAAGTCTGCGCAAAAATAGTTCCTGCTTGCGATGTTGCCCGTCGCGCTGCCAGAATTTCCAGAAAAGCAACTTTCGCCGGCGTAGAAGTTTGAGGTATGGCTGCGGCAACTTCATTTACCACAAATTCTACGGCGGAAACTCCATCAAATTTTCCTTTTATTTGTGGGGTTGATGTATCAATAAACAATTCACCGCCAATGGACAAAAGTGTATTTTTTCCTGAGGCAACTACTTGTTCATCACCTGTGTTCATTGATTTAACGATGGGTGACACAACATTTTCTTTACCCGAAATCCCACCAAAGTTAATTTCAGCTAACTTGCCTACAGCTACAATAGCCGCAGCACGCACATTGCCATTGTTATCTGCCAAACATTCCTTTACAAATGGCATGGCAGCATTGTCGCGTCGTTCACCAAATGCGGCAATGATTTCGGCTTTTACTTCCGGACGTTTTTCTTTTTTGGCAACCTTCAACAATTCATCTAACATCTTTGAAGATTTGATACTTTCCGAAAATTTCAGCGCAGCCTGACGATATGGCTTGTTGTTGCTTTTCAAAGCGCCGGTTACATCGCTAATGGATTTTTCGCCCGCCGATAAGGTAAGAAGTTCCAATGCAGCGGTTTTGGCTGCAATCTGCGTATCTTCATTCGTGGCTTTCAGCATTTTTTGGGCTGATTTTGTAACCATATCTTTATTGTGAAGATTATTATTCAGGAACAGCACATACGAACTCAGCGCATCGGTCGGTTCATATTTGTAGTTTGCTGATTCTGCACATTGGGACAATATTCTTTCCGAAGACAGATCGGCTATCTGTGCCAAACTGTACAACATGGTTTTACGAAGTTTCATATCGCCGCTTGCAATTAAAGTATTGATGACACCGCTTGCCGGTTGGTAGCGCATGTTACCCAATGCTTGCACGATTGTGATTTGTTGCGCACCTGTTGTTTTGGCGAGCGCCGTTTGCAGCGCTTTCCCGGCAGCATCGTTACCTATGCGTACCAACACACGAGCTGCGGCATCGGCAAGCCGGTCATTGTCCAAATATTGCGCTGCTGTCTCCACTGATTCTTCCCCAGCCACATATTGCAACTGTATGAGCAGGAAATCTCGTATTTCATCCGACTTTGCTTTTGGTATAGCGTTGCATAGCGATTTTGCCACTGGCTTTTTCAGGTTTGCATCCTTCGAGGCGTACATGGTTAATCCGCTGATAGCGTAACGTATCTGTGCGTCATTGCCACCCGGATCGGCAAGTCTTGGCGCCAAGTCGGAAATGACGTCGCCCAACTCGTACAGACTGCCCATCAACTTGTTGAAAGTTGCCGTATTGCTTGCAGGCAATTGCATCACGATGTCCGCGATTTTCGTTTCGCGAGTTCTTTGGTCGGTTTGGGCAAATGTTGCCGATAATAAACCGATCGCTAATATAAATGATATGAATACTTTTTTCATTTTCAATTCTCCATTTTCAATTTTTAATTATATACTCCAAGGCGCTCTCATGGGTTGGTTAATCAAAGCGTTGGCGCCGTCGTCGTCAATGAATTGCAACTTTTCGGGGTCGAACTTCAACGAACGTCCCAGACGAACAGCAATAATCGCCATATTGACCAAAGTGCACGAACGGAAACCGTTTTGCTCGTTCAACGCAAAAGTGGTGCGGGTACGCACGGCTTCGGCGAAATCGGTCATTTGCGGTTCCGGGTCAGGAAAAGCGGCTAATTTCTTTTCCAGATCAGGAATATCTGAACGAAAACCGGGGAAGAGTTTTCCATTGGGACCTTCGATATACGCTGCCCTTTTATCGCGGTTTTCGCCGTCGAGGATGATACGGCAACCGTCGGCATACACTAATTCAATGCGTTTCCAAGTGCCGCAGGCGTCTGAATCCTGTTGTTCTCCGTCTACAATCACTTCCACAGGATTGGTGTTGTCCTTGCCGAGGAAATATTGAACGGGGTCGAGATAGTGTTGTCCCATATCGCCAAGACCACCACCGTCGTAATCCCAGTATCCGCGAAACGTACCGTGCGTGCGGTGTACGTTGTAAGGTTTGAATGGCGCCGGACCGAGCCAAAAATCATAATCAAGTTCGGCGGGAACAGGCTGTACCTCCAATCCTGTTTTTCCCACCCAGAAGAATTTCCAGTCGAAACCGGTAGTGGCGCTAACGGTAACTTTCAGGGGCCAGCCGAGCAATCCGCTCTGAACGAGTTTCTTGATGGGTTTCACAGTGGTTCCCATTCCGTAAAAGTTATCGTCGAAACGGAACCAAGTATTCAGTCGGAAGATACGTCCGTGTTGCCGGACGGCTTCCTTCACGCGGATACCTTCACCAATGGTGCGCGTCATGGGTTTTTCACACCAGATATCCTTGCCTGCTTTTGCTGCATCTACAGCCATCAAGCCATGCCAATGTGGCGGCGTGGCGATATGCACGACGTCAATAGACGAATCTTGCAAGATCTCACGATAATCGTGATATGTTTTGACGCCTGCCGGACACGCT
>JGI24705J35276_12237696_pt1 | contig 12609 bp, 15 predicted proteins | sample TergutNt197P4_FD_35276 | JGI IMG/M metagenome (IMG submission 35276)
GAAAACTACTCACCATCCTCAACGCAATCCTACGAGACAATCGCCCATGGCAGCCAAAAACCACTTGACTGCAAAGACAGTCGCTCTCCGGCGACCTCCTCCGCGATGGTCTTGAGCTTTTCGGAGACGAGACTGTCGAGCAGCGCAACATCTTCGAGATAGCCGCCATTATCTGCCTCGAACAGATCGCGCAACACGGGACCGCCGGCCGCGACATAGGCTTCGAGGCCGATGAACCGCGCCCGCTTGTCCGATGCGGCAACAGTGGTCTCTGTCAGCATCCTGCGAATCTGCCAAGGCTGCTGGTTATGGGAGTTCTGGACTGCCTGCCAGACCTGCTCTTGACGTGCGTGGTCCGGATTCACGGTGAACGCTTCCAGCATGGCGAGCGTCATGCCATCCTCCGCATACGCTTCGAGCAACACCGGAGAAACAGCAGCAAGGCGAAGTCTCTGCTTCACGAACTCGGCTGTCGTGAAATACGCAGCTGCGATCTCCTCCTGGCTCATGCCCTTGTCGTGCATGTCCTTGAATGCGCGATACTGATCCAGCGGGTGGATGCCCACGCGCTGGCTGTTCTCGGCCAGCGAGTCGTCCTCGGCAAGGATCTTTGTCTTTGGATCACGCACAATGCAGGGGACGAGGCCGTTCTTTGGAAAACGCTTGGCCTTCACCAGTCTTTCGATGGCGCGGTAGCGCCGTCCGCCAGCGGGGATCTCGAACATGCCGGTCTCGTTGCCCTCCTCATCCAGAATCGGGCGGACGTTGAGGCCCTGGATCAGATCCTCGCGCCGGGCGATATCCTCAGCCAGTTCCTCGACATTGGCATCGGGCCTCACGCGCCGAATATTCGCCTCCGACGGTACGAGCTTGTCGAAGGGGATGTCACGCGAACGCGAGAAGACGATCTTCTTGGCTGCTTTTGCCATGTTGGTTCTCCACGACGGGCGATCGAGAACCTTTCCCGATCTTCCAACCCGTCAATGCGAACAGCGCCGCCCTCGAACTTCGAGAGCGGCGCCGATAGACATGATGTGAGAGAACCCTGAAGACAGACAGCCACTGATCAGGAGCAATTACGCGGCCTGCTCGAGCAACTTCCTGGCCCTGCCTTCCATCTCCAGCCGAACATCCTGGTGAGGCTTGTCGCGCGCGACCCTGGTGATGCCCTGAACGAAGTCGAAGATGCTCGATGCTGGATGGCCTTCTTCGTTTAGCACGGCATCGATGACCTTGGCGGTCTCGGTCTTGGAGAACCCGCGCTTGCGTAAGAACTCGGTACGATCGTCGTCCGTCCTTGCAACAATACGTTCGCGCGCCGCTTTGATGCCGTTGACGAACGGGAGAGCCGAGGAATTCGCGAAGTTCGTGAGCGCTGGCGCCGCCTCATGAGCGAAGCGGCGAGCTGCAAACTTCGAATGCCTAATCGTGATCTCCTCGAACCTTTCGGCGCCCCAGATGTTGCGGTTCTGACACACGGCCCGCAGATAGAAGGATGCGATGCCAAGCGTTCTTGAGCCGACCTCGCTGTTCCAAGCGTAGAAGCCGCGGAAAAACAGATCGGGGTCTCCGTTCGGCAGGCGCCCCGCCTCAATGGGATTGAGGTCATCGACCAGGAACAGAAAGACATCTCTGTCCGACGCATAGAGCGTGGTCGACTCCTTCGTGACTTCCGCATGCGGATTGTAGATGTTGGTCGCCCAGTTCAGGACACCGGGGATTTTCCAGCGCGTGTCGCCCGTGCCGTTGCCAGCGATACGCTGCACGGCCTCGACAAGCTCATAGTCGAAAATCCGGCCGTAGTCCGGCCCGGTCGCCGCCCGTAGTTCAACACGGCCCCCCTCTGTTTCGAGAGTCTTGATCTGCTCGGCTCGGTTTGAGGTCAGACCGTATTGCAGATTGATACCGGCCAGCGGTGCCGGAAGCTGACGCAGATAGGCCGCCGGAGCGCCGACCAAGCTCACAAGCTGACCGAAGGACCAGTGCGTCGGCGCAACCGGCTTGTCCACGCCCGGCAACAAGAGCGCCAGCCGTTCATGATCGCTACGGTTCGCTTCGACGTGGATCAGCGCGCTGTCCACGACGCGCGTTCGGCTCCGCTCGGCACGGGCACGCACCGCGTCGGCCAACTCGTTGAGCGACAGGAAGCGCTCGTCGTCTGGCCGCGAAAACCACTCCGACGAGACGCGGCCGATACGTTGGCCTCGACTCGGATCGACCTTGTAGCCGCCGCTCACATCGCGACGCCCTTCGAGAATCTGCATGTTCATGGGACATCTCCACGACGGACGCCGGAGGCCTCCCTCCCGGCTCTCAATCCGTCTGGAAACTCAGAACACCCCTCTTCCTCTCCAGCCTCTCCACCAGCAAGCTCCTCAACGGGTCTCTTTCCTGGCGGGAATTCCCACTCGTCCCGCACAACCCCAAGGAGCAAAGAGAACAAGGGCGCGGCGTCAACCGCGGCAAAGCTTCCGTTGCCGCCCCCCAGTTCGCAGGCGGCACGCCGCGCGCAACGCGTTAGTTCATTTCAGTGAGATTGAAGGCCGTTTTTCGGCTCTTTGCGCAGGCGATCGTTGCCGGAGGCGGAGCCCCGCTGGGGGGCTCCGTGGAGCCGCTTGCCAAGCGGCGGAGCAGAGCGCGGTCCGAAATATGCGCCCTCCGGGGATATGAAATTAATGGCGACCTCCGTCGCTCTTGCGCAAAGCGACGGGACCACAAGGACGCCATACCGACGCACTTCCGACTTATAGTGGATTGATCTCTGCACTCCTTGATTTGACCTCGCGTCGTCATTAGGGCATCGACGATGCCAACTCTGACACGCCAGGAACTTTATGACCTCGTATGGTCAACGCCCATGACGAAGCTTGCCGTAGATTTTAGTTTATCAGATGTAGGTCTTGCCAAAATCTGCGAGCGCCATCGCGTTCCAACACCGCCTCGTGGGTATTGGGCAAAGAAGGAGGCCGGCAAAAAGGTCAAACAGACGATTTTCATTCAGGTTGACGACCCTCTTCTCGATAAGGTCGAGATCGTTGCCTCCCACGATAAGTTGTCAGATCCTGTGCGTGAAATCGTTGAGCAGCGCCGGGCCGAACGAAAGGCATCGGCACGGCCTCCCCGAACGTCAATGATGACGCCGCCTGCCCTAAATCCAGTTGAAGCGCCGCATCCGGTGATCGAAGCCACAGCAAGGGCTTTGCGACGAGCAAGGCCGGCCAACGGAGACGCCGTCGTCGCGATTGGCCCGGGTCTCTGCGGAATATCCATTGGCAACGACTGCGTGAAGCGTGTCATCGCAATACTCGACCGTCTGGCCCGCGCTTGCGACAAACGCGGGAAAGCCTTGTCGCCTGCCAACAACCGCTTATCCGCAGGGATCGGGCCGAATTCGGTAACGTTTGGGATCAAGGAAAAGACAAAACAGATTCCTCATGCCCCAACCGCGGCAGAGATCCGGGAGGAAGAAAACCGACGAAGGCGCAGAGAGAGTTGGTCTGCTCACAGGGCTGATCGGATTGACTGGGAGATATTCTTCCCATCCCGGGCCTATTGCTTTGGCACCCTACCCGAACACCTACACAAACCATCTGTGAACGTCGACCCTGTCGACTCTCCCTCACGCCATGGCGCCGACGCAAGGACAGACGCCGCTGCCCTGTATGGACTGCGGCTGACGTCCCGTCATCGCGATCTCCGAAGTCCTGAAAGAAATCGGCGATACCCGCCTAGAATGCCCGCTCGATAGAGACGCCTGAACCATCGACACCGGTAGTGACCCCGACTAAACCTGCCTATTCATGGCGGCACACCGAGGCACGGAAAAGCGCATGGACGATGATAGAAATCTTTGTTCGCTATGCATGGAGGACGGACCACTCCGGAAGTGGCTCGACAAGGTAGGTACCGAAGGCGATCGCGATTTTGATGCCAACCACACCTCAGTACCTTGCGTGAGCGTCGACGAGTTCGCCGAAGAGGCAGATCGCTGGTTCCAGAAGCACTACCAACCGGGCGGGGAAACATTCGAAGTTGATCCGGATCCCGACAGCGACAAAGTCTACCACGGCACCGAGGGACTGCCGTACGAAGAGATCTTCGCCGAAGAGCTCGGCGCGTCCGTCGACGTTCGCGGCGCGGTGATCGATGCCCTGCCCGACGTTTCTGATCACGATATCGCGCAGGGTGCGGAGCCCTACTACACGGATGTGCACAATTTCGAATCGATCGAAGCCGCCCGCGCGCGAAAAGGCCGACAGGACGAATATTGGTTCGCGAATAGGTACACGTTCGAATGGGAGGACTTCTGCGCGCAGGTGCTGTTCTCCTCACGCTTCTTCGGCATCAAGGAGAAGTTGGATGCTCTCTTCGGCAGGCCGGAGGAATACGGCGAGGGACCGGTCAAGCCGCTCTATGAATTGGCTGCGGGCCAAGAACTGTTTCGCGCGCGCCTGATGGGCGGCGATTTGACTGAACAAGCGCTGCAAGCGGACGGCGCAGCGCTTCTGGGAGCACCTCCGTCCACGCGAACGCTGAGCGGTCGAATGAACGTGGAGTTCATCCCGGTCTTCTACGCTGCCTTCGCGGGCACCACGGCGATCGCCGAGTTGAGGCCGGGCATCGGCGACTCGATCGCGATCGAGCTTGTCCGCCCCCACCGTGCTGCCGGGTCTGGCATTGTCATCAATCATTTCCAACCCGGTTTCACGCTCGGCCGTGCCGGTGGCCTCGGTTACCTGCGCATCGACAATGAGCCCGTTGCGGTTCTCAGTCATCAGATGCCCCATATGACAAAGCTTGGCCTCCTTGCCGGCGCCCTTGCGAAACAGCCGGGCATCAGGGTCGGTGATCGAGGAATGCGTGTCGTTCGTGCGCTTTTCGCCATGGAAGTTGCGCTCCGCGTTGCGCCCGCCGCTCTGGCCTTTGTTGGAGGGCGGATCGCCGCCATCCTTCGACACAAAGCTCTTCATGCTGGCCCAGGCCTCGATCAACGTGCCGTCGACCGTGAAGTGGTCGCAGGAGAGCAGCTTGCGCACCTGCGGCAGGTTCAAAATTGCACCGAAGAACTTAGTTGCAACGTCGCCGTCGAGGAGCCGATCGCGGTTCTTGCAAAACACCGTCGCGTCCCACACCGGCTCGTCGATCGACAGTCCGACAAACCAACGGAACAGCAAATTGTAATCGAGTTGCTCCATCAATTGCCGTTCCGAGCGCACGGTGTAAAACGCCTGCAGCAACAGCGCCCGCAACAACCGCTCCGGTGGGATCGATGGTCGGCCATGTCGCGCGTAAAGCTTACTAAAGTCGCGCGACAGATCTTGCAGGCCCGCGTCAACCAGAGTGCGGACCGCCCTCAGCGGATGATCGGCCGGAACGCGCTGTTCCAATCGCACGTAGCTGAAAATACCTTCCGACCGCTGATCTTCTCCGCGCATCACCCACCCCAGCCCAAAGGACTCAGTCATATGCACGGAATCACACTCCAACCGCTTCGCCAAACCACTTTTTCAGCAACCTGCTAGAGTACCATTCATGCGAAGTTTGTATTTTGGTCCGTCCGGAACAATTGAGAGCACAACGCCTTTTTGCGTAATGGAAGCGACTCCGGACTTGTCCGTGGACCATCGGCAGGATGAAACGAAGCGAGTGCGACGCACGATGTGCTTCATTTGCTTGGTCCCGTAGTCACTTGAGGTTAGGTGGTCGCAGCAAACTTCGCCAACTTCCATCGTCCCCCACTTTGCGTGATAGACAGGGAAGACTTAGCGGATTGCGGTTCCGCAAAGTTCGCATTCTCCATCAGGAGCGCCCAGATCGTCATAATCGCCGAAGTGCTCCCATCCAGATTGCGGCATGATTCTTCCGTGTTCTTCCGCATGGCAGCCTTTGCACAGAACCTCGCATGCTTCAGGCGGGTACTCCCACGGCAGGCGTCCCCGTATGTAGATTTTATGATGGACCTGAAGTACCACGCCTTCGGGCTGCCCACGGTAGCAGCGGCCGCAAACGCCATCGTGCAGCCGAAGGAGCTCCTCTCGGAAGGTGCGCCACTCTGTGCGGTTATAATGCTTCATCGGCATCCTCCCTACCAATCATGCATCTTAGCGGTCGTGCGACTCAATCGTTAGAGGACACCGAAATCCAACGTCGCGGTGGACTCGTAGCCAAGCGCCCCTTCCTAGCGAACCGGCATCTGACCATTCCGCACGAAATGGTCGAAGACATCCGTCTCCTTTTCTTCCGCCTGGAAGCGCGGGGCATCCGTCTCAAACTGCAGTATCGTGATTTCCTGATCATACCGATCAGAGCGAAAGCACATCTCATGCACGGGCTCAGGAAACCAGACTCCAGCTTGCTGCATGACACCGGTCAACGCCGTGCCTGAGTAATCGCGTCTTGCGGCAAAGGCCTGCAGAGGGAGTTCGAATACGGTATCCCTGGTACGGATATAGCGCCCTGATTTAAGTGCTGCGGCACTCGGTTTTGCCCAATGAGCGAACCCCTCATTCGACACCACCATGATCGCGCGCGTCTCTGTGAATTCGAGCCAGCGCAAGATTGCGGCGGTCAGCGAAACGCCGTAGCGCTTTGCAAGTCGGCTGAGTGTCTCGAAATTAGCGCGGGCCTTGGCCGGCAACTGGCGGCGGAAGTCATGAAACGGCATCAGCAGTGCGGCGGCGAACTCGTCAGCTTCCTGTTCGATGCCCGAGCCACCGCGACGAACCACCGTGTTCTCGTCGCAATAGATGCCGCCGTCGAAACTCCCCTCCTCCTCGATCAACTGGCGATGCAGGACGTAGTGGGCGAACTCATGTCCCACCGTGAACGAGCGGCGTCCGTCGGACTGGCCGACATGGTACATGATCGCCCACTGGCGCGGCCGCGCCTGCCCATAGACCAATGCGCCGACGCAGCCCGGGATGTTGCGCTCGACGACCTCATGGATGGGACTGTCGGGCGCGACTTGGCGGGAGTACTCCTGCGCGAGGCCGATCACGTCAACCGGCGCACGATCAAATCGATCTGCTCCAAAGACCAGGTCGAGCATCTGAGTGATGCGTGCCGCCTCCTTCAGCGGCCGGAGGCGGCTCGGCTCGTTCATTTGCGAGTCTTCGTGTCCAGGATGCGGGCCATCTCTCGAATCTGCCGACGCGTCTCTTCCGGCAGACCGCTATACTGTCGAAAGAAGGCGGTATCCTCTGCCTCGCTGAGTGTCTGCGTGTCGGCACCGATCAGGTAGTCGACGGTCACCCCCAAGGCGCCTGCAATCGCGGACAGTTTCTCTGCAGACGGCCTGGGCGGATTCTTGTTCTCAAGCTCCCAGATATAGCTCTTCGACGAGCCGGTATCCTGCGCAAGCTGATCGAGGGTCAGACCTTTCTTTGTTCTCAAGTCTTTGATTCGGCTTCCAAATTTCATAGCCGGTCCTTCCAACCGATCCGCTCGCCCCTGTTCGGAGTAGCTATATTTTAGGTCCCTTGACAGACGCATTCAAGCCCCCCATCTTGTTCGGAGTAGACGCACGTCGATTTATGTCATCCCGAACATCGCGCGGGCGGTGGCGAGATGCAAAAAGGCAGCCAAACCCGCCGTGGAGATCGATATGAACATCCAACTCGCACCGACCGGCCTCAATCCATTCGATGATCCTCTTGACCGCATCCTCGCCGAGATCGCGCTCAGCGTTCAGCTGCCGCCCTCGCTGCATGGCAAAGCGAAATCGCGCTACGAGGCGGTGCGCCGCCATCTCGAAGCCACGACCGCCTTCTTTGACCAGATAGAGTACTTCTACCTGCAGGGATCTATGGCAATCGATGCCACGATTTCGACGCGGGGCACTGACGACGAGTACGATCTCGACATCGTCTCGCAGCTCGGAGGCCGGTTTCGCGGCATGGCGCCTCTTGGAGTCCTGACCGAACTTGAAGCCGCGCTCACTGACTATCCTGTGCAGCGGGTGTTACGGCAGACGCGCTGTGTCACTTTGTTCTATGCGGACAAGATGCATCTCGACGTCACGCCGTCCCTGCGCGTCCACGGCACGCTCGATCGCGAAAGCCTGATCGCCCATGCCAAGGGTCCGCGCCATTCGGCCGACGATCACCTCGTCGACATGAATGCCTTTGGCTTCGCGCAGTGGTATGCGAGCAAGACACCACTCGAGCTGCGCATGGCCAGGGAGTTCCACCGGCGGTGGCTCGACGATGCCGGCCTTGCTGCGCGTGCCGATGCCGACGTCGACGACGTTCCGGATCAGTGTGATTTCGTTGTCAAGAACACAGCGACGCTCGCTCTCCAGCTCCTCAAGCGCTTCCGTAACATCCGCTATGCCAATTATAGCGGCCGTATTCCGCCGTCGGTGATGCTCTCTTACTACGCCGGGCTCGCCGCGCAGCCAAATATGTCACTCGGCACTATGCTTGTTCGCCTTGCAAGCTGGATCATCCGCGACATCGAGCAGGCTTCGCTCTACGGGCGGCTTCTGCATGTCGCCAATCCGGTTTGCAAAGCCGATGTTTTCACAGACCGATGGCCGGAATCAATTACTCAGCAGGACAAATTCGCAGGGCATCTGCGCGAGCTCGTCCAATCGCTCGACGCCATGCGCAAGGGCGAGATGCTCCCCAACACAATGATGGACACGTTGCGCGGCAACTTCGGAGATGGCGTCGTGACTCGGGCCGCCGACCGCATCGCCACCGAGGTCGGTGGCGGCATCCAGCAATCGCGTCAGCTCTACACGCGTCGGGGCGGGGTGCTGTTGCCCTCCACCGCGGCAGTCGCGTCGCCGTTCGCAAATCCAGCGATCGCGGCCGCGCGGCCGCATACCTTCTTTGGGCGCAAGATCTGATGATGGTGACGAGACTCTCCATCGACGAGCAGGTCGCCGCCATGAAGGCGGCTTGGCCGCAGTTCGCGGCGCGCCGGGTCAACCGTCGCGCGCAGTCTGCAAGGTGGATGGGGAGCGTGAGGCCGCAATATGCGAGTTACTCGCTGGAAATCCGTTACGAGCTTGGGTCGTTCCCCGAGGTGCGGGTGCTCTCACCCGAGCTGGTTCGGTTGCCGGGTAATTCCGAGGGGGACCTGCCCCATGTCTATCCACCGGCCGAGGATCTGACCCTTTGCCTGTTCGACCCCCGTAAGAGGGAATGGACAGCTGCGATGACCATCGCGGGCACCACGGTGCCTTGGGCACTCGACTGGCTCGCCTGCTACGAACTCTGGTTGATGACGGGGCGCTGGATCGGCGGCGGGTGCCACGCCGGGCAGGACCTCACCGAGGCTGAGGAGACAACGCAATGAATTATGTTCCGCCGCGGCGATCGGACGGCACCATCCAACACACTCGTTTGAAACAGCCATGGCCCCAAGGCCGTCCTTTTCGCATCCTGTCGATCGACGGTGGCGGAATTCGCGGAGTCTTTCCTGCAGCCGTGCTGGCCGAACTCGAAGGCCGCTTCCTGGGCAGCGCCTCCATCACCAATCACTTCGACATGATCGCTGGCACCTCAACGGGCGGCATTATTGCGCTCGCCCTTGCGCACGGGATGACGGCCCGACAAGCCTTGAACATCTACCTCGATCGCGGCGAACGCATCTTTCCGCCAGCGGCTGGGCTAGGCAAAGTGTCGAGGGTACTGCGCTGGCTGTCCAAACCGAAGCACAACCAAGCTCCCCTCAAGGAGGAGCTGCTGCGGATCTTTGGCGACAAAGTGCTCGACGATGCCGTCACTCGGATCGTGATCCCGAGCTTCGAAGGGCGCCACGGCGAACCGTTCCTCTACAAGACGCCTCACCACCCGGACTACCAGAAGGACCGCCACAAGAAGTTCGCGCATGTGGCGCTCCACACCACAGCAGCCCCGTCCTATTACCCCGGTGTCGAGGATGACGGTTACATCATGATCGACGGCGGTATCTGGGCCAACAATCCGGTCATGAACGCCTTGGTCGACGCGCTGGCCTGCTTCGACGTTGCGCGCGAGGATGTGCGAATCCTGAGCCTGGGAACGGGCGAGTCCACCTTTACCGTCGATGACCGGGCTCGCAACGGCGGCATCAAGGATTGGGCGTTCCTACGCTCCTTCAATGCAGCTGCCCGGGCGCAATCGCACAATGCCCTCGGCCAAGCCTATCTGCTGGTTGGTAAGAACAACGTCACGCGGATCGACGTCCCCGAAAGCGACACGCCGATTGCGCTGGATGACGTGCGGCGCTCGATCCGGGAGCTGCCTATGGTGGCACGCAGTCTCGTCGAGGGCGCCGGACATCACATCGAGCGGATGTTTCTTGACGGCGCAGTTGAGAAATTCATTCGTTGCCCATCAGCATAAGAGCCCCGAGCGGAGCTACGAACTGGTCTCCCTCATGCAGCTCTACGAGCCCTTCTGACGGCAAGGCCAACCTCAAAAGCCTGCCCATTGATCAGTGTTGGGAGATTGCCGCCGCGGAGCCAGTCCGGCACCCCCGCAAATCTGCCCCGGTCAAATGGACGAACGCAATGGACGCAAATATCGCTCCTACGAAAGCGACTCCTCCGATGCCGAACAGCACCAAGCGATGCCAGACGATCCGCCTCAACAAGCCCGCAAAGATATCTAGGAATTGATCGCTAATCGCAGCATATTCGGCGGTCAGCCTCTCTCTTTGCCGTTCGATCTCATCTGAGACTGACGACAGCGTGAGCCATTGATTAACGATGGCAATCAGTAGCAATCCGAAGAATACCCAGGCGCCGCTCAGGATCGCAACGTTGGTCCATAGCTCCACTCCGCAACTATTGGCAATTTTGAACTGAGAGGCCACGATGATAGTTGCGACGGGAACGCCGAGTAACTGCCCCTGAATATCAATCAAGGTCTTGTGGATCTTGCTGATGTACTCCACCCTCGCAGCCTCGAGATCACTTCGAATTTTTGCATAGGAAAAACTGGAGGCAAACAATCGATAACCATTGCGCACCTCGTCCGTCACGGCAGCAATGTTATCCAGCAAGTAGGCAAAGCGGCTTGCCAACGGTTGCGACTCGCAGGTATATGCTATCGCTTCCGCTAAACCGGCCGTCACGCTTGCCGCGATTCACATCCACCTTATAGCCGCTAGGCAAATCACGGCGAGAATCCAGCACTTGCATGTTCATGAGATCAATCTCCATGACGGGTGCCGGAAGCCTCTCTCCCGGCACTCAACCCGTCACGGAATTTCGGTCCGCCCTCTCACTCTAAAAGGGGATTCCGAAGTTGCCCCGTTCAAGAGAGGCGACGAAGACTACAGCTTGGCGGCAGGGAACGAGGCCTCTTCTTTCTATGATTGTTGTCCGCACGCCACTCCGGGTCTTTCCTCAACGGGTCTCGTTCCCGCGGAAATTCCCAGGAAACCCGTTCCGGCACGGCCGCGAAGAGCAAAAGGAGCAAGGGACGGCGTCAGCCGCGGCAAGATTTCTCTCGCCGACGCCAGCTCGCGGCACGCCACGCACAACGTGTTGGTTCATTTCAGTGATACCGATGCTGTACAAAGGTCGTTCTCAGCTCTTTGGGCAAGCGATCGTTGCCGAAGGCGGAGACCCGCTGGGGGCTCCGTGGAGCCGTTTGCCAAGCGGCGGAGCTGAGCGCGGTCCGAAGGATGCGCCCTTCTACATCTTAACGCGAAGGATCGTTTACCGAAGGCGGAGCCCTTTCTTCAAGGGCCCCGCGAGCCGGCATACCGGCCAGAGCTTGGTCCAGAAGACGCGCTCCACACCTACGTCTCGTTCACCTGCATCCGCCGCCACGGTAAGCGGGACGGCTCGATCTGACGCAGGAAGTTCACAATGTCACGACGACCGAAAAGCCGGTGCCGGCGCGCCCCCAGGAGTACCACGGGACGCTCCAACTGGCCGTGCCACCACGCGGTTAGTCGGTTCCGCTCGTGTGAGCTTTCAACGACATCGTCCCGCACGCAAACCACAGCAAATTCGACACTTTGCGCCTTCACGAGCGCTACTTGCCAACTGCTCATCACCCCCTCCTCAGCCACCGACCTTCACATTACAACCGCTCGGCGTATAGGCGTTGAGGTACCGCTTAAGCAGATCGGTCTCCTCGGCGAGGCGATTTCTCTCATTGCCATTCAAGTGCATGTGCACGTGAGTGGCCTGCTTGGTGTCGATGCAAGCCCGTTGATGATGGCTATTGCTGCAACGAACGGAGAGATCACCCTCGCCGATATATACCGGTATCCACGCCCCATCCCCGTTCTTCTTGGCGTAGATGTAATTGCCGTGCTGATCGGGGTTGATCTTAGGATGGCGGAGATAGATGTAATATGTGTATCCGGTCCCGGAAGCCCCAGTCCACGTACAGGTCTCTTGAGCGGCCATTTGGCCCTCCTTCACAAAGGCAGGAGCCGGGTTGACCGCAGCCGACGACCAGCTAAAATTAGTCGCCTGTTACAGGGCCTGTCCCACGCTGGCTCCTATTCGGCGCGGGGCGGTTACCGGGCCGTCGGGTGTAGCAACACTCGACGGCCTTTTCTTTGTTATCTAGAGCATCGGGCGTGATTTCAGAATCTGGATTTCGCTGATTTCATATTTGTGATTCATTTGGCCATTGGGGGTGTCTGATGGCCAGA
>JGI24705J35276_12237695_pt1 | contig 12604 bp, 11 predicted proteins | sample TergutNt197P4_FD_35276 | JGI IMG/M metagenome (IMG submission 35276)
CGATGGCCTGAATTCTGCGATTCGGTCACCGACAATTTTCGTGTCATCAATCCGAAAGATTTTCGGGTTCTCGCGTGAACGAGGGATACAAGAAATCGCGTCTCAGATCGCCTCGCCGCGCGCGCTGGCGGCAGCAGAGCGGATCGCTGCAATGTTGGCCTTGTAAGCGTCCAGCGTGCCGCCCCTGAACACCGAGGTGCCGGCTACGAACGCATTCGCACCGGCGGCGGCCAATGGACCCGCGACGTCGGGCGTCACGCCGCCATCGACCTCGATATCAATCGGGCGTCCTGCGGTCATCGCGCGGATGTCGCGGATCTTGTCAAGCGCGGAGGGGATGAAGGTCTGGCCGCCGAAGCCAGGATTGACCGACATGACGAGCACGAGGTCGATCAGGTCGATTACGTATTCCAGTGCGGTGATGGGCGTTGCGGGATTGAGCGAGACGCCGGCCTTCTTGCCGAGCGCCCGGATCGCCTGCAGTGAGCGATGCAGATGCGGCCCCGCTTCGGCATGTACCGTGATGTGATCGCAGCCAGCCTTGGCGAAGGCCTCAAGATAGGGATCGCAGGGCGAGATCATCAAATGCGCGTCAAAGACCTTCTTGGTGTGCGGGCGCATCGCCTTGATGACATCAGGGCCATAGGAGATGTTTGGCACGAAATGCCCATCCATCACGTCGAGATGGATCCAGTCGGCGCCTGCCGCATCGACTGCGCGAACTTCTTCGCCGAGCTTGGAAAAGTCGGAGGCAAGGATCGACGGAGCGATTGCCAGGGGGCGAGAGGCAAAGAGCTGGGTCATGAAGGCGTTTCCCGAAAGGCTGTTGTGACCGTATTAAGGACAGACCTCGCCTAACACGCGCGGCTCTACGGAGCAATGCGTGTGAGGCGAGCAACGGTCTTTCGCGGCGAGTCTGGCTGACGACGGCGTTTGCCGATCACGTCACCGCGGCCTAGGCCAACAACATGACGAGCACCATGCCCCAGACCGTCAGAAGTGTGTTTCCAACGGCATAAGTCACCGTATAGCCCAGCCCGGGGATCTGGCTGCTGGCGCGATCATTGATCATGCCAAGCGAAGCGGTCGTCGTGCGGGCTCCCGAACAACATCCCAGCAAGATCGCGTCGTGGAAATGGAACACATACTTGCCCACGTACATCGCCAGGATCAATGGCACGGTCGTCACCGCAACGCCCCACAGGAACAGGCTGAAGCCAAGTTGCTGCAAGCCGGCGATGAAGCCGGGGCCGGACGATATGCCCACCACCGCGATGAACACATTCAGACCGACTGAGTTCATGAACCACAGGGTCGATGATGGGATGCGCCCGAAGGTCGGGCGCACTGAGCGTAGCCACCCGAAGAAAAGACCGGAGATCAATGCTCCGCCCGAAGTAGACAGCGTGAGTGGCACGCCGCCGATTTTGTAGACGACTGCGCCGAGCAATGCACCGATCGCGATCGCCGCGCCGATAAAGGCGACGTCCGCGATATCCGTCGCGCGATCCGGATAGCCCAACATCTTGGTCGCTGAGGCAACGTCAGGAGTGCGACCAACGAGGGTAACGATGTCGCCCCGCTCCAGCTTGGTGTTCGGAAGGATTGGGATGTTGGTCGCGGTCGCTCCTCGGGCGATCTTGCGCAAGAACACTCCGCGCACCTCCGGGGTCTGGGCCAGTTCGGCCAGCGTTTTTCCGTCGGCGTTCTTGCTTGTCACATAGACGTCCAGGCCTTCTATGGGCACGGCAAGCAGCTCGCGATCATCAACCTCTTCCGCGGCGCTGCCGATCAGATTCAAAAGCACATCACGCCGGCCTGCCACCGCCACGATGTCCCCCGCGTGAATGACGGCATCGGCCGTGGCGTCTACAATCTTCCCGCTCTGTCGCATCCGCAGGATAAAAACCCGTTGCTCGGGAATGAGTGCTTCGGCTTCTTGTACCTTCTTGCCTACGGCCAGTCCGTGCTCTTGGACGCGGTAGGCGCGCAACTCGAACTGGTGCCACGCTGTGCCGGGGCCTCCCAATTGCTTCTTGCCCCCGAACTCCTCCTCGTAGCGCTTGCATGCAACTTCAAGATCAATGCCAAGCAGGGCCGGACCGACCAAAGCCAGCACGATAGCCGACCCAAGCGTGCCGAAGATGTAAGTGACCGCATAGGCAACCGGCATGGCATCCAGAAGCTTCTTGGTTTCATCAGGCGACAGCCCAAGCCGATTGATGGCATCGGTCGCAAGACCCATGGACGCCGAAATCGTCTGTGAACCGGCATAAAGTCCCGCGGCGGAACCGACGTCATAGCCGGCGAACCTGGCGCCAAGATAGGCGGCCGCGAGACAGAATACGCACACCACGGCGGCGAACAGCGCCTGTGGAATGCCATCCTGTGCAATGCCGCGCACGAATTGCGGTCCCACCCCGTAGCCGATAGCGAACAGGAACATCAGGAAGAAGAACGGCTTGATCGGTGTCGAAATCTTGATCTCGAGCTGGCCGATGATAACAGCTGCGATCAGCGTCGCTGTGACCGCGCCAAGGCCAAGACCTTTGTAGGTGAAGGACCCGAAATAGTATCCGGCCGCCAAAGCCAGGAAGATCGCGATTTCCGGATAGCTACGAAGCGTTTGGACGAACCAGTTGATCATGACATCACCCATTCATGCGCTGATCATCGCGGTCTCGTATTCCGTACTCAGCAAACGACTCCCTTGCAGTAGTATTGATTTATATCAAACGTTTCTCACGCGAGGATCGCCGCAGTGCGAAAGATCCTTTTCGGGCAAATGCCTTGAGGCCGCCCGTCTTGCCGTAATGTTGCCTGTTTCGCCTTAAGGCCGCACGCTTCGTCGCAAGGGTCGCGTGCCGGAGGCTTGAGATAGATCAAAGGTGCTCCTTCGCTCTCGCCGATCCTTAAACCGGATCTTCGTCTTCGAAACGGGATCCTTCAGCAGTTCGCGTCATGCCATGCAGATTTGCCATGCAGATTTGGGAGCGTGAAATGGCCGATATCTTAACGTTGCAAAAATTCGAGGCGCTGAGCCCGTTCGAGATCAAGGACGAGTTGATCAAGCTTGCCAGGAGTACTTCGAAGAGAACTCAGTCGGCGTTTCTGAATGCTGGGCGGGGTAATCCAAACTGGGTTTCGACCACTCCGCGCGAAGGCTTCTTCCTGCTGGGACAATTCGCCATCACCGAAAGCAAGCGCGTCATGACGCATGAGGCGGGCATCGCGGGCATGCCCCAGGCGAAAGGCATTGCCGGGCGGTTTGAGGCCTGGCTCGCAAAGCACGCAGAGATGCCCGGTGCGGGCTTCCTCTCGGCGATGCTACCCTTTGCAGTGAAGAAATTCGGTTTCGAGCCGGATGCATTCGTTCACGAACTAGTCGATTCGATCATCGGCGACAACTATCCGGTGCCGGATCGCATCCTGGTGCACAACGAACGCATCGTGCAGGAGTATCTGATGTGGGCGATGTGCGGCAATCCCCCACCAACCGGCAAGTTCGATCTCTATGCGGTTGAGGGCGGCACCGCTGCGATGTGTTACATCTTCAAGTCGTTGAAGGCCAATCGCTTGCTGCTCCCGGGCGATACGATTGCTCTGGGGACGCCGATCTTCACGCCATATATCGAGATGACGCATCTGGAGGACTACGGCCTGAAGGCTGTGCACATCGAATCGCCGCAGGAAAATCGCTTCCAGTACACCGATGAGGAAATCAAGAAACTGGAGGATCCGAAGATCAAGGCCTTCTTCATCGTCAATCCCGCCAATCCCTCGGGAATGGGGATGAGCAGCGAAACGCTTGCCAAGCTTACCAAGCTCGTGAAGACAAAGCGGCCAGACCTCATGCTGCTGACGGACGATGTCTACGGAACGTTCGTGCACGGCTTCAGGTCGCTGCTTGGCGAACTGCCGCACAACACGATAGGGGTCTACTCCTTTTCGAAATACTTCGGGTGCACTGGCTGGAGGCTGGGCGTCATTGCGGTGCATGAGGACAACATCTTTGACAAGATGATCGCCAAGCTGCCTGCGAATGAAATGAAAGCGCTCGACACCCGTTACGGCCCGCTGACACTGGAGCCACGCAAGCTGAAATTTATCGACCGTATCGTCGCCGATAGCCGGGATGTGGCGCTCAATCACACCGCGGGGTTGTCGTTGCCGCAGCAGGTGATGATGAGCCTGTTCTCGCTCGCCGAAATGCTGGACGAGAAGAGGGCTTATCAAACTGCCTGCATGGAGATCGTCAGCAGGCGTCTGGGGACGCTACTCGATAGTTTGGGCCTCGCGGACAAGCTCAGTCCGAATCCGAACTATGACGCCTATTACGGCTTGATCGACTTCGAGTTCTGGGCCCGGAAAAACATAGGCGACGAGGCGGTCGACTACCTGAAGGCGCATGTTCATCCGCTCGACCTTGCGTTTCGTTTGGCGGAAGACCACGGGGTCGTGTTGTTGAACGGTGGCGGGTTCGAAGCACCTGACTGGTCGCTGCGTATCTCTCTGGCGAATCTGCCTGACGAGGCTTACGACGATATCGGACGGGGTGTTCGAACGATTGCACGCGGCTATCGTGATGCATACGAAGCAGCGACAAGGAGCGGAGGAGTCGCGGCGGCGGAATAAACGGTCACGGAATCCCGCACGATGTTACGTCAATTGCTTGTGGCCACAGCGGTGAGTGCCTGTAACATCGCGATCCATGCGTTGATCATGGTGGCATTGGTCGAGATCGCGCGAAAGGCAAGCACCATAGCCCCCTCGCGCCCATCACTGCGTTTAATCGCCGTGATGATCGTGACCGTTTCGATTCTGATGGTATCTCACGCCTCCGAGGTCCTTGTTTGGTCGCTGGTCTATGCAAGTGTCGACGCGGCGCCATCTGGTACCGATCTTATCTATTTTGCCTTCGTGAACTACACGACACTGGGGTATGGAGATGTACTGCCAGTTGAGCGTTGGCGGCTTCTTGGACCGCTCACGGCGATGAACGGCGTACTGCTGTTTGGTTGGTCAACGGCCGTCATTTTCGAGGTTATGCGGCGCACAGTACGTCCTGAAGTTGAAGCGGTCACGGCCAAATAGGACCCGTGTGACCTCGTTTTTGCGAGAACCGGGTCTTGCCCGCTTGCAATGAGGCTCCAGACGAACGAGCTGGCGTCCGCGCAGCAGTGGCGATCAGCTTGATCAATTGCGCCTCCTCATAAGCACGCGCTGCGCCGTCAACAGGCTGCCGACGCCATCACTGGGAGTCTTGAGATAAGTCAAGGTTCGCACCAGGGCATGGCAGCGCGGAGGGCCGCGCTCGCGCGTTAGCCGAACCGGTCACTCCATGCGGGCGGTGCGTCGGGGAAGGGCAGTGCAGTGGCGGAGTACACACCGCGTGCGATCGCGCGTGCCACCACATTGGCGGCAACCATGCCAAGTTCTGTGAGGCCGACCAGCGGATCGATGTCCTTCTCGCAGGTGGCGGCGGCAAACAGCACGTCGCCGTCAAGCGGTGCGTGAACGGGATAGATGGCACGGGCAAATCCCGTCTGCGCGATCATCGCGAGGCGTTTGGCCTGCGCCTTTGTCAGCGTGGCATCAGTGACAACAACGGCGAGCGTGGTGTTCTCCTGTGAGCTCGCGGTCGGGCCTCCCTTGAGGCGCATCGCCAGCATGTCCGGAGTGAATGCTGGCGGCAGGCCGCGTCCGCCGAACTCACTCTCGACTTCGAAAGGTGCGGCCCAGAACCACGGTCCGTCGCCGACGGTGACGCTGCCTGCCGCATTGACAACCGCAAGCGCTGCGACCTTGACGCCGCCGCAGGCGACTGCGGAAGCTGAGCCAAGTCCGCCTTTGAAGTTCGCGGTGGTTGCGCCAAGGCCGGCCCCCACGCTGCCGAGCGCGAAGTCATCGTCGGCGGAGCCTGCTGCGGCAAAGCCGAGATCGCGATAGGGCGAGAACCGGCCCCACGCCTTGTCGCCACCATTGAGAAGATCGAAAATAATGGCGCCGGGTACGATCGGGATCACCGCGTCGCGGATGCGAAAGCCGCGGCCCTGTTCGGCGAGCCAGGCCTGGATACCGCCGCCGGCCTCGAGCCCAAAGGCGGAACCGCCCGACAACGCGATCGCATTGATGCGCTCGACCGTGTTGGCGAGATCGAGCAACGCGCCCTCGCGCGTGCCGGGGCCGCCGCCGCGGACATCAATCGCCGCTACCGGCGGCTCGTCAAAGAGGATTGCTGTCGCGCCAGAGGCAAGCTTCGCATCGGCGGCATGACCGACGCGCACCCCCGCAATATCGGTGAGCAGGTTTTTCACGACACAACTCCAGCGCAATTGGTCTCAGTGATATCGCAGCCGTGCTGCAGTCTCAACCGTCAACGAGCGTTGCGGGTTTTTTGGGAGCACATAAGGTGTTCTCTGCATGCGACAGCGAGATCGAGGCATAAGAAAAAACGCCCCGGTAGGCCGGGGCGTTTGTGGCTGCAGCCGAAGGCTTAAGAGCCCTTTTCGCCGATCTCGGTGTAGCCGCCCTTGCTGTCCCACTTATAGACGACATAGTCGATCTGCTTGATGTCGCCCTTGGCGTCAAACTCTATGGGACCGATCACGGTGTCCCACTTGCCGCCCTTGATCGCAGCCATGACCTTCTTGGGATCAGTGGTGCCGGCTTTCTTTGCCGCTTCTGACCAAACCTGCATCGCGGCGTAGGTGTAAAGCGTGTAGCCCTCCGGGTCGATATTCTCGGCCTTGAAGCGGTCGACGATCGCCTTGGCGGTCGGCTTCTTGCGTGGGTCGGGACCAAAGGTGAACAGCGTGCCTTCGGCGGCGGGGCCAGTGATCGAGGCAAACGCCACATCGGTGATTGCATCGCCGGACATCATCACGGTCTTCAGACCCTGATCGCGCATCTGGCGAAGGATCAGGCCGGCTTCCTGATAGTAGCCGCCCACATACACGAGATCGATATTGTCGCGCTTCAGGCGTGAGACGATCGCGTTGAAGTCCTTGTCGCCTTTGTTGTAGGACTCGTACATCTTCTCGGTGATGCCCGCCTTGTTGAGCGCCTTTTTGGTCTCGTCAGCGAGACCCTTGCCGTAGGTGGTCTTGTCATTGAGGATGGCGATATTCTTGCCCTGGAAGTTCTTGGCGATGTATTGGGCGGCAACCATGCCCTGCTGATCATCGCGTCCGCAAACGCGCGCGACGTTCCACAACTTCCGCTCAGTTAGAAGCGGGTTGGTGGAGCCCGGCGAGATCTGCAGGACGTTGCCATCTGCATAGGCCTCGGATGCCGGGATCGATGAGGCCGAGCAATAGTGCCCCGCGACGAATGGGATCTTTGAGTTCCCGATCTTCTGCGCAACTGAAACGGCCTGCTTGGGATCGCAGGCATCATCCTCGACATCAAGTGCAAGCTTCTTACCGAGCACGCCGCCAGCGGCGTTGATGTCCACGACCGCCATTTCGGCGCCATTTCTCATCTCGCGACCGATGGCGGATTCGCTGCCCGTCATCGGACCTGCAACTGCGACGGTGATATCCTGCGCGACTGCCGCGCTCGATAGCGCGAACGCCGCACCAAATACTACGCCGATGAGCTTGAGTGTTTTCATGAGATGCCTCGCGGGGGGAGTTCCTGGGTGAAGACCGATTGAGACCGAAGCCATCTTGAATGAATTTATGGAGAAGTCACCGGCAAATTTGGGGCGGTTGCGAAGATATCCCGCTTCTGCCAATCACGTTCGCCGGCCGCCTTCCAGATATGCGGCACGAATCTCGGCGCGCTGCAGCAACTCCGAGCCGCTTCCGGCCATCGTGATCAGGCCGTTGACCATGACATAGCCGCGATGGGCAAGCTTCAGCGCATGATTGGCGTTCTGTTCCACAATCAGTACGGTCAGGCCGTCCTGCCGGTTCAGGGCGCGGATCGCATCGAAGATCTGGCGGGTGATCAGGGGGGCCAGCCCCAGCGAGGGTTCATCAAGCATCAAAAGGCGAGGGCGGCTCATCAGAGCGCGCCCGATCGCCAGCATTTGTTGCTCGCCGCCGGACAGGGTTCCGCCACGCTGCGTAAGCCGCTCCTTCAGTCTGGGGAACAGCGAGAATACCCGTTCGAGGCCGCTTTCCCGTTCGGCTTCAGTGCAGTCTGTGGCATCGGCGCCCATCTGCAGATTTTCCGCCACACTCATGCGCGGGAAGATGCGGCGGCCCTCCGGCGATTGCGCGATGCGCAACCGCGCGATCTGATGGGTAGGGACCCCGGCAATGTCTTTGCCTTCGAACAGGATCTGGCCGGAACGGGCGCGCGGCTTGCCAAAGATCGTCATCATCAGGGTCGATTTGCCGGCACCGTTGGCGCCGATCAGCGCAACGATTTCCCCGGCATTGATCTCAATGTCGACACCCTTCAAAGCCTCGATCTTGCCGTAAGCCGCGCGCAAGCCGCGGATCGCGAGCAGGGGCGGGGGAGGGGAAGCGGATGCCGCCGTCATGATCCGCTCTCCATCACCGCCACCGCTTCCTCTTCGTCGGCGCCGAGATAGGCGGCGATCACCTTGGGATCGTCACGCACGTTGCGCGGCGTGCCTTCGGCGATCTTCACGCCGTGGTCCATCACGATGATGTGGTCGGAAATCTCCATCACGACCGACATGTCATGCTCGATCAGGAGAATTGATGTGCCCTGCTCATCACGGATTGAGAGCAATAGCTCGCTCAAGGCGGCGCTCTCGCGTGCGTTCAGGCCAGCGGCAGGCTCGTCCAGACACAACAACACAGGTTCGGTACACATCGCGCGTGCGATCTCGAGCCGGCGCTGGTCGCCATAGGCGAGGTTGCCCGCGGCGTCGTCAGCGCGCTCCAGGAGTCCGACACGTTTCAGCCATTCGGTCGCGAGCTCGATGGCCCGCCTCTCGGCGGCGCGATAGGAGGGCGCGCCGATCAGGCCGAGAAAGGTGAAACCCGAGGCGCGCATCAGCGCATTGTGCTGCGCCACCATCAGGTTTTCCAGCGCGGTCATGCCGGGAAACAGGCGGACATTCTGGAAGGTCCGTGCAACCTTCGCTCTCTTGGTGATCCGGGAATCGTTCAGCCTATGGAGCGCGATGTGTTTGCCGTCCTCATGCGTCAGTCGAATGGAGCCGTGGCTCGGTCTGTAGAAGCCGGTGATGCAGTTGAAGACGGTGGTCTTACCCGCACCGTTCGGCCCGATCAGCGCAGTGATGTCGCGCCGTCGGGCCGAAAATGACAGGTCCTGCACGGCAACGATGCCGCCAAAGCGCATGGCGAGTTGATCTACCCTCAGAATCCGGTCGTCGCTCATCCCTGTCCTTCCTTCACAAGGTCGGATGAGATCGTCTCCGCTTTCTTCAGATAGACTGTTGGCGAGCGATGGCCGATCAGGCCGCGCGGTCGCCAGATCATGATCAGCACCATCGCCATGCCGAACACCAGCATGCGATAGGTGCCGAGGTCACGGAACCATTCAGAGAAGAAGATCATGATTGCCGCTGCCACCGCCACGCCAAGTTGCGAGCCCATGCCGCCGAGCACGACGATCGCGAGCACCCGCGCCGATTCCTGGAAGGTGAACGATTCCGGGCTGATGAAGCCCTGCCGGGTCGCGAAGAAGGCGCCGGCGAAGCCGCCGAACATCGCGCCGGTGGCGAACGCCGTGAGCTTGGTCGTCGTGATATTGATGCCGAGCGCGCGGCAGGCGACCTCGTCCTCGCGCAAGGCTTCCCAGGCGCGGCCGATCGGCAAGCGGCGTAAGCGGATCGTCACCCAATTGGTGATGAGCGCCAGCGCCAGGATCAGATAGTAAAGGAAGATCATCCGGTGGATCGGTGAAAACTCGATGCCGAGCAGTGCCGCCAATCCGTCGTCGCTGTTGTCAAGCGGGATGCCGAACAGGGTGGGGCGCGGAATGCCGGGCACGCCGTTCGGGCCGCCGGTCAGGCTGTCCCAGTTTGTGATGACAAGCCGAATGATTTCGCCGAAGGCAAGTGTGACGATGGCGAGATAGTCACCACGCAGCCGCAACACCGGGAAGCCGAGCATCACGCCCCACAGTGCGGCAAGGATGCCGGCGAGTGGCAGGCACATCCAGAACGACCAGCCAAAATTGGTGGCGAGCAGTGCGTAGGAATAGGCGCCGACTGCGTAGAAGGCAACGTAGCCGAGGTCCAGGAGGCCGGCGAGCCCGACCACCACGTTCAAACCCCAACCCAGCATGACATAGGTGAGGACAAGGATCGCGGTGTCCAGTGTGTACTGGTCATGAAAGAAGATGATCGGCACGAGGAAAGCGAAGACGAGAAGCAAAGCCGCCAGGATACGGCTTCCGGACGAACTGGCGCGCTGTAACCCAGCCGGCATCCATGTCATGGGGTCTATTGATTTGAACCGCTGCCTCAGCAGTTCGATGACGATGCTGCCGCCAAACACAATGCCGACGAGGGAAGCGAGTTCGCCGAAGCGCGTCCAATAGATCATTCGCGCGTCGTAGCCGGCCTCTGTGCGGATGCCGACCATCAGCGAGAACAGTACGAGCGCGATCACCGCATTGAGGAAGGCTCTTTTCAGGATGGACGGGATGCCCGCCAAATTTGTTGGCTTTTGACTTGTCGGTTTTGTTTCGGTCGGAGACACGGTCACGTCTGGTGCTCGCTAGACTTTTTCGACTTCGGGGCGGCCGAGCAGGCCGGTCGGCATGAAGATCAGGACCACGATCAGGATCGAGAACGCCGCGACGTCCTTGTATTCGACTGAGAAATAGGCGGACCAGAGGGTCTCGATCAGGCCGATTGCAAGTCCCCCCAGCATCGCGCCGGGAAGCGATCCAATGCCGCCGAGGACCGCCGCCGTGAACGCCTTGATGCCTGCGACGAAACCCATGAAGAAATCCACCTGACCGTAATAGAGAAGGTACATCAGGCCGGCGACCGCCGCGAGCGCCGCTCCGATGACGAATGTCATGGAAATGGTGCGGTCGACGTCGACCCCGAGCAATGCCGCCATGGTCTGGTCCTGCTCGCAGGCGCGCATGTCGCGCCCAAGCCGCGTGCGCGCCACTATCCAGGTGAAGATCGACAGGAGTACGATGGTGGTGATCATAACCACGATCTGGACGTTGGAAAGCTGGATCACAAAACCGTCGGCGCTCTCATGCAGGGTGTAGCCGCCGGTGATGATCGGCGGCACAGATTTGGGGCGGGCGCCTTGTGCCACTTGCGAGAAGTTCGACAGGACGAAGGACATGCCGATCGCCGAGAGCATCGGCGCCAGCCGGAACGAGTGGCGCAACGGCCGATAGGCGACGCGCTCGATTGTCCAGCCGTAGAGTGAAGTGATCGCCATCGATACCAGGAGCACGATCAAGAGGATGATCGGGACCGAGGCCAGGCCGAACGAGACCAGGATGACGAAGCTGATCATCGCGATGAACCCACCGATCATGAAGATGTCGCCGTGGGCGAAATTGATCATGCCGACGATGCCATAGACCATGGTGTAGCCGATGGCGATCAGCCCGTAGATCGAACCGAGAACGAGGCCGTTGATGAGTTGCTGGGCGAAATAAGGGAGCTGTTGGCCGAAGTAAGAGAGTTGTTGGACAAAATCATCCATGGGCTGCCTCATCAAAGCTGGCCCGTGGTGGGCCCCGGCGATCCTTCAGCGGCGCCTCATTGTGACATTTTTAACAGGAGGGAACCGGCTGCCGCAATGGTCCTGACCTCCGATTTCGATATGGCCCAAAGGCTTGCGCCTGAGTTAGGGCCAAGAGGCTGTGTTGCTGTCACTTTTCGAACTTCCGGTTCCACGGCGGAAGGCTGCGAGGAACCGGGCTCCATCGGCAACCAAATACCAGGCGAGGTGGTTATCTCGGCGGACGTCCAACAAGGAGTTTTCGCCAATGACCAAGCAGCAGAGTCAAAATCCGGGCCAGCAGAGTCAAAACCCTGGCCAGCGCCCCGGTCAGCAACAGCAGCAGGGTGGTGGCCAGAAACCCGGACAGCAGCAACAGCAGGATCAGCGTCAGGGCAACAAGCCCGGTCAGCAGGGCCAGGAGAAGCGGTAGAGAGAAGCGGTAGAGTAGATTTCAACCGAGACTTCTAAGCTCTGAAAAAGTCCCGCCGCAAGGCGGGACATTTTTTGCCTCCTCACCATTGATAGCGCAGACCGGCGGTGCCTTTGACGCCGTTGCGCTGTCCGCCGCCCTCGTTGCTCACCGCAAACCGATATCCCGCTTCGGCAAAGGCTGCGAGATGAGCGTTGATCTTCGTGGCGAAGCCGGCGTCGACATCCATGTACTGTGCATGCGTGATTACCGGCACAATATCCCCGCCAAACACCGTCGTGTCGTTGCCGCCAAAATCGTTCCAGTAATTGGCGCGCACATAGGGTTGCCACAGTTGCCCGCCATCGGTGACGATGCTCCACCTGCCCATCAGCCCCAGCCGGGCGGTCGTGGTTGAGGTCGTACCCAGCGCCACCGGGCCGAGCCCGTCATTGGAAGGATCAAAGCTGACCCACTGCCATAGAACTTGCGCCTGCGGCTCCAGCACAAAGCCCGGACCCAACTGCGGCAACGCGATCGGATA
>JGI24705J35276_12237693_pt1 | contig 12594 bp, 10 predicted proteins | sample TergutNt197P4_FD_35276 | JGI IMG/M metagenome (IMG submission 35276)
CTCGACATCGAAATCATCGCCCCACAACACGGCGCGTTCTTTTCGGGCAAGGAGATGGTTCGCCGATTCATTGATTGGTGTGCCGATCTCGAATGCGGCGTCGACCTCATTACTCCGCTCTTTAAAGTTCCCGTTGAATAACGATCGCCCAAATGCGTTCATGTCGAAAGCATAACGAATTCTAAAATTTGGCTCGACGATCATCCGGAATCGACCTGGTCGCAGCGATGAAAGTGTCGGGCACTACTGACCTTCACCGTTTGGTCGGTGACGATGGAAGACCAGCCCATCCCGTTGAGGAAGATGACAGCTACGAAGCCGAACGCGCGATGGAAAGACGATGACGACTCTTGCAATCCTGACTGGACTTGGTGCCGTTGTTGGTGCCGTGCTGTTTGCGGCAGGTTATCTCGTCTGCTTGTATCGCGGGACGCACGAGAGAGAGGATATCAATAAGGCAGTCCGGCGACCGGAGGAGCCCGTCAAGCAGCCAAGTCAGCAATCTGCCGATCCGCACGTCAAGCCCGAACGTCCCTCGCTGGAGTTGGAGGAGTCCGGTGCAAACGCTGTTCAACGCCGCGACCTTACGCCTCTGATGGACAAGATCGCCGCCTCTGGACGCTTCACTATGGTGTTCTTGAGCGATGACGCGGGATTGCCGCTCGCCCATACCAGCACATACAACGACCTGGAACGGCTGGTAGCGGCCCCAACGCGTCTGGCGATCGTCGCGGATCAGATATCTGGAGAGGAAGGCGCAGATCCTCACTCAATCATGCTTCGCGATGCATCCGGCACGACAATGCTTTGCAGAATATTCCGTATAAGGGGACAAAGATTATCTTTGACGGCCTTGTCCAATGACCTCCGCCTGACGTCGGTCGCCCTCGACCCGGCCCTCTTGAAAATTGAAGCAGCTCTAGCGACGTGGCCGTAAGGCTTCAAATCTCCTAACCAGTTTAATGCTGGCAATAGCTCGACACGGTACAATCAGGCAAAGTCTGTCTCCTGATCAGTGTTATAACCATATCGACAAAATCTCACAACTAAACATCATTATGGCTTTACGGTGGCGCGCTCTAGATGTGCGATTCCACATCGTTCGCGCGGCGGAAGTGCCTTGAATTTGGCGAAGGTCTTCGATCGACTCGAGGTCTTCTCGATGTGATCGCATAAACGTCTTAGATACCCCTGGCATACCGCATTTAAAATCGGCGTTGCATATTGACCGGGGCGGCTGAAGAATTGACAAGGGACTAGACTTTATGATGACGCAAGCTTCAGTTGCGTCTCGTCCAATTGCTTGTCCGCCAGTTCTTGGTTCTTGATATAGGCGCGGATCATCTCTTCATCCCGCCCGACGGTCGCAACGAAGTAACCCTCGCCCAGAAATTGCGTGGCTTGCACAGAATGTCGAGCGCAATCCAAATCGACTCTTTCCTCTCAGATATCCGATCACATCTGAAATCGAATATTTCGGTGGAATCGAGATCAGTATGTGGACGTGGTTCGGGCATCAAGCAGATCCTGTGACATCGCTACCTTTCTCCCACAGCCGTAGAATTGCCTCTATTCGCTCCGGCAGAGCCGGAGGTCTAGGCAGGTAAACTATAGGTTTGGTGGCCCTGTCGTTGCGAGATATTGATCGATAAACGGTACGTTAGAACCCCCCGGCCGTCATTGGGCGGTGTGAAAGCGGCTTTGAGGCTCTGTTTTGACCGGAGCCTCTTTCTTTCGAGCAAGAACTGCGTTGATGTCCGTGGCGAACGTGACCTCGTAGCGGCGGTCGGTGTTGATGACGTGCACGGCCTCTTTGTAGACCGCGTCCCACGCCAATCGTCGACGTCCCGCACCACAAGCTTCCTCGGCAAGACCATCTCGCGGGTGGCCATGCGCACAGCCGAAAATTTCCACATTCGTGTCGACTGAACGTCCGCAGGAGGAAGCAAGCGCGCTTTCACCATCCGCGTCTTTCGACCATGAGGCGTGGCTTTGGTTAGCTCCCTCACGCAGGTGTTCGAACGAGCGGACTTGTTGCCCGTCGAGGCTCATCCATGCGCAATTTCTTTGTTGGATTTGATGAACTCTGTTTTGATTCGCATCAATTACAACGCCACGTGGTCCCATAACGCGACTTTTCACACCTTCGTCTAAAGGCGAGAATTTGAATCGCCGGAGAGAAAACCATTTCCAATTCCTGATTTTTTTACGCCCACGCCCTTTCTCGCAAGTGCCGCTATGCTCTGGCCGCCTCATTGTGAAAATTTGAAACAAAAAACCAATTTCAACGAGAGTGGTGCTGGCACCTCTGACACATGAGTGAATCGTTACAGTCATTTAGAATTGCGTGGTCGTCCTCGTTTTGACGAGTACTTGAGAAAATAGCCACATCGCACAACAACTCGAAAATTGCCACATTCATGGCGCCTATCCGTTGCCAATCCAAAAATACCCAACAAGCGCACCGGCCGACAAAGTCGCAACGTTGCATTACCCCGATTTGAACTTATTCTTGACGCTCGAAGCTCATATCAAGAATTAACATGGGAAGCTGCGACGATGCTTGGTGGTAGGAATAGGGCGAGAATGACGTCGTTTCTCGAACGCTTTGTTGAGCTCCGACCCAGTCGGGTGAGCCTCTAGGCCGTGCCCAGCCGGATCGACATATCGCCTCATCGGGGGACGGAGCAACATCATGAAATCGGCATACTCCCAGTTTCGGTTGACTTTTGTCTTGAGTGACAGGGATTAGGCCGTGACACGTGAGCAATCCGAGTGGCTGATCCGCAGTTTGCAGAGCTGCGCCAGATTTGCACCCCACATCCGCAATTCAAAAACTCACCACGAGAGAAGGTGAAGATAACGACAATGAATCGTTGCACGTCCGCTATCACTCACGCGCGAAGCTCGCGCTGGCTCGCACGTTGGGCGACAGCTATCTTCAGCGCTCTTCTCACGACCGCCGTGTGCGCAGCACCGGCCGACGACATAAATACGGCACGCGATGTCGCAAGTCGGGTCGGACCAGTCGTCGGCTCGGCCCTGGCCTGCCCGAACATTACGCCGTCCCATATCCAAAGTGTCATCGTAAGGTTCCGTGCCGTCATAAAGTTCATCTCCTCCAACGAGGCCGACCGCGAGAACTTGACACAGCTGTTCGAGCGCTCCGTTACCGATGGCCGCACAGACGTCACAACGGGAAAGGTCACTTGTGAAGCGGCTGAGCGCCAGTTCACGGATCTCGAACAAGCCATCTCCATCTCCACCGTGCCTGCACCATCCAGCGTCCCTTCGACACCATCCAACGTAACCACCGCGACCGCACCCGCGGCCGGACCGGCAGCTCCAACCGCAGCGCCGATGCCGCAAGCCGTCGCCGTGCGCGGCATTACCGATGACGAGATCCGGTTTGGTATTGCAGCGCCGTTCTCCGGTACTTCACGCGCCCTCGGACACCAGATGGAAATTGGTGTCACAACCGCCTTCAACCGTATCAACGACGCCGGCGGCGTGAACGGCAGGATGTTGCGACTAATTTCTGCCGATGACGGCTACGAGCCGACACGAACGCTCGCCGCAATGAAGCAGCTCTACGAAAAGGACCAAGTTTTTGCCAACATCGGCAATGTCGGAACGCCAACTGCGGTGGTTGCTCTGCCCTACGTGCTCGAACATCGCGTGCTGTTTTTCGGCGCCTTTACGGGCGCCGGTATTCTCCGCAACACGCCTCCCGATCGCTACGTCTTCAACTATCGCGCTTCCTACGAGGAAGAAACCGACGCGGTGGTGCGCTATCTCCTGAAGGTTCGCCACCTCCAGCCGAGCCAAATCGCGGTCTTTGCACAACAGGACGCTTACGGCGACGCAGGGTTCGCGGGTGTTGCCAAGGCATTTCGTTCGCTTGGGTTGAACGACGCTGGGATCCTGCGTGTCAACTACAAGCGGAACACGATTGATGTAGACGACGCAATCAATACGTTGCGAGAACAGAGGCCGCGCATCGGGGCTGTGGTTATGGTCGCGGCCTATCGGGCTGCTGCAAAATTCATCGAGAAGACTCGCGACCTCTTTCCCCGCATGATCTACACCAACGTCTCGTTCGTAGGCTCGACTGAGCTTGCAAACGAGCTGATGTTGCTAGGACCGCGTTTTGCCAATGGCGTAATCGTGACTCAGGTCGTCCCAGCGGTCGGCGGCTATTCGAGCGCAGTCCTCGAGTACAAGAATGCGCTAGCCAAGTATTTTCCGGCTGAAGCGCCCGACTATGTCTCTCTCGAAGGCTATGTTACGGCCAACCTCCTGATCGAGGGACTGAAGCGGACGGGCCCGCAGATCAACACCGAGAAGCTGACCGACACGCTCGAAAACATGCGCGATGTCGACCTCGGCCTCGGGACGCTCCTCAGTTTTGGACGCGCAGAGCACCAAGCCTCGCATAAGGTTTGGGCAACCGTAATAGACGACAAAGGCAATTTCCAGCATCTCGATCTCGAATAGGCTCGTCAATTGTCGTGACTCGAACTGTCACTCTCAAATAGCGCGCATCGCCTTCGTTCAGGCAGGAACGCACGGGGTTGCCGGGCCTGCACTCAATTCGAGCGCGCTGCTATATATTCCAGACTTGGATTCTCCGCGGGATAGATGAGCGGAAGAAAGCCGCCGCCACGAGTCACACATCAAAACAAAACAAAACTATCCGTTTCTAAGAGTCGTTTTTCAGATGCTCCGGAGCATGGCTTCGGAGCTGTCTTGGAAGGCACATTTAAACTCTGAAATCCACCTTCTCGGCATATTTCAGGAGCATCATTAAACCGTCGAATCAGACATGGCATCGGCCGAAACTATCGGGCTGTTGCCTAAAGGGGGTTTAAATGACAACTGCTGAAACTGCCGGTATCTTATCCGGCACGGGGTTAGGTATTCTTGATCGTGCGCACACGGTGGCCAAGCCAGGCTTCAACCGCTGGCTGGTGCCTCCTGCGGCATTGTGCATCCACTTGTGTATTGGCATGGCCTACGGCTTCTCGGTGTTCTGGCTGCCATTGTCGCGCGCAATAGGCATAACCCAGAGCAACGCTTGTCCAGACATGTCGCTATGGGATGAGTTGTTCACCACCACTTGCGATTGGCGCGTCGCAAGCATGGGCTGGATGTTCACGTTGTTCTTTGTGCTGCTTGGTGTCTCCGCCGCGATCTGGGGCGGTTGGCTCGAGCGCGCTGGCCCGCGGAAAGCGGGCGTTGTTGCGGCACTGTGCTGGGGCATTGGCCTCATGGTGTCTGCGTTTGGTATCTACGTGCATCAACTCTGGCTTATGTGGCTTGGAGCCGGCGTCATCGGCGGCGTCGGTCTCGGCCTCGGCTACATTTCACCTGTGTCCACGCTGGTCAGATGGTTCCCCGATCGCCGCGGTATGGCAACCGGCATGGCGATCATGGGATTTGGCGGGGGCGCCATGATCGGCGCGCCACTCGCGGACGTCCTGATGAGCTATTTCAAGACGCCGACCTCGGTTGGTGTCTGGGAAACCTTCGTCGCTTTGGGCGTGATTTATTTCGTCTTCATGATGATCGGCGCCTTTGCTTACCGGGTGACTCCGACGGGCTGGCAACCGGACGGCTGGACGCCGCCAAGCCAGAAGAAATCGATGATCTCGGAACATAACGTTCATCTCAACAATGCGCACAAGACCCCGCAGTTCTGGCTCATCTGGTGGGTGTTGTGCCTGAACGTCTCAGCCGGCATCGGTGTGCTCGGGATGGCTTCACCGATGCTGCAGGAGATTTTCGCCGGGGACCTGATCGGTCTTACGGGCGTCAAATTCAACGCACTGAGTGTCGATCAGAAGACTGCAATTGCCGCGATTGCTGCCGGCTTTACGGGATTGCTTTCGTTATTCAACATTGGTGGCCGCTTCTTTTGGGCGTCGCTATCGGACTATGTCGGTCGCAAGAATACCTACTACGCCTTCTTTTTGCTCGGCATCCTTCTCTACGCGTTGGCGCCGACCTTTGCGACGATGGGTTCAAAACTCCTGTTTGTACTCGGTTTTGGTATCATCCTATCGATGTATGGCGGCGGCTTCGCAACCGTCCCTGCCTATCTGGCCGACATGTTTGGCACGCAGTTTGTCGGCGCCATTCACGGTCGGCTTCTTACGGCCTGGTCGACCGCTGGCATCATCGGCCCGGTGGTCGTGAATTACATCCGCGAATTCCAGCTCAATGCCGGCGTGCCGCGAGACCTGCTCTACAACTCAACCATGTATATTCTGTGTGCGATGCTGTTGGCTGGCCTGATCTGTAACTTTCTTGTCAAGCCAGTGAATCCGAAGTGGTATATGAGCGAGGCAGAGGTGGCGAAGCTGCGGGCAGCAAGCGCCGAAGGCGAGGCGGCGATCCAGCACGGCTCGTTCGGCATCGGCAAGGGCGGTCTCGATGTGAAGGCGGCGCTGTTCTGGGCTTTCGTCGGCATTCCTCTCGTTTGGGGCGCATGGAAGACGATCCTGATCGCACGCAATATCTTCTGACCGAAACTTGCGCGACGAGAGAGGGCGCGCGTTTTACGCGCGTCCAACATGCACCTTACTCACGCCGCCGTTCCAGATCCTAAGCCGATTGTAATTACAGCAGGACGATGACGGCCAAGTTCCTTCTGCAACAGGGAAGCACCAGCAAACGAGCCGCGGCGACGTTAGTAAGTACTACAAACCAAAATTCTTTCATGCAAAACAGGCCTTGTGCCGCCCATATTTGCCTCCAACAACAAGCAGATGGATGAATTGCGTCTTGGTCCAGATAGGATGAGGAGATCATTTTTTTGGCCAGTATGATTTATCTGTCGCAATAACACTTGCTTAAGTTCCGAATTCGGGAATGGATTCGGCGTTCCGGGGCAGTCGACCGGCGCACCACCCGCCACGCACCTCGCCTGCACATCCGCGAGCGCATCAAGCAAATCATCGACTGGATTAAATCCACCCGAGGCCTTGGCCAGCTCAAGGTTCATGGCTTTGAGAAGGTAAGAGCCGCATTCGCTCTTGCCTTGGCCGGCATATAATCTCATTCGCCTGACTGGCGCACCCTGAGGGGAAGTTTCCCAGTGAAAAAAACCGCCTTGTTTTCAACCTCGGCATTAACTTTGGCGGTCCTGACCGCTCAGATATAGCTTGACGCGAACGAGTCACGCGAAAGTCGAAAATCTGCCCCTAGGAGAACCAAGTTCGATCCGAAAACGAAGCCACCTTAACGCTTGGTAGTTTTTGCTTGTGGGGTGCGCCATGCTTTTCTCAATCAATACTGATCTTGCCATCCGCCTCCTCATCTACCTGGCCGCTCAGCCAACAGACCGCTTCGTTACCTTGGCTGAACTCGCCGCGGCACTCGATCACAAACGACGGCCGCTGCGGTTATTGACTCCTCAGCTTGTGCGTTATGGCTTGATTGAATCTGCGTGTGGGCCTGCGGGCGGTCTTCGACTTGCACGTGCGGCCGCATGCATTCGGATCTCGGAAATTGTACAAATTGGCAAGCAGATCATAGGGCAAGAATTTTCAGTGAAAGACCGCAGACCCGAGACGGCCTGTGTTGTTTCTTTGAATGCACCGGTGTTGGACGTGATGTATGACAAAGCGCAAGCTGCCATCATCAATATATTTTCGATCTTTACGATCAAGGAACTTTGCACCCAGGAAGTGACGCTCGCTGTCGCGAACTTCTCAGCACGATGGGATAGATACAGGGAAGCGGATCGAGTGGTCTGGCGACGAGGCTTTATGTGATCGAAAGGACGAGGCTCTGACATCTTCGCACCTGACTCTTAATTGAGTGGACGTCGGTCTTTGAAGAGCGTTAGCAGGGTGACCTCACGGCTTGTCATTTTCTGGCCAAAGACACACCCTTGGCTTGGGCATAGATGGCCATGCCTTCGCCAAGACCAAGGCCATCCCAAGAGCGCCTGGTAACACGAGTAAGGATTCTGCACCCGGCACCGTCCGCCCCAAGTCCGAGCACGGCAACCATCTCGTACTCACCTGCGCGTGTTACCGATAGAATCCGGGCGGGTAGAATGTTGAGCACCGTTGTTGCCTGCGGCGGCTTGCGCGTCAGGCTCACATCACTGGCAGCAATCGTCAGTCGGCGGTGTTCGCCAACGGCTGACTGCGCCATGGGCACCGAGAAGCGACCACCTTCAACGTCCAGGGTTGCAAGTCCATAGGTCGGATCATAGGCGCTCACAACGGCGTCAAGCGTAACTGCAGCAGCGCGCTCACCAGCCAGGGAAAGCGCCGGGTCGCTCTGCAATTTGCTCAACGGTCCGGCCGCCAGCACCTGTCCCGCCTGCATCAGCACGAGATGATCGGCGAGCCGCTCTACTTCTGCGATGTCGTGGCTGACATAGATGACCGGCAAGGAGAGACTGTCGTGCAGGCGCTCCAGAAACGGCAGGATCTCGTCTTTTGTCTGCCTGTCAAGGGCCGAGAGCGGCTCATCCATCAGGAGCAGCTTCGGCTGCGACAGGAGAGCCCGTCCGATGGCCACGCGCTGGCGTTCACCCCCAGAGAGATTGCGCGGTGAGCGGTCGAGAAGCTTCGCAAGACCAAGCAACGAGACGACTTCATCAAAGCCAATCTGGTCCGCCTGAGATGACGGCCTGCGGCCCCTGGTCGCGTAGAGAAGATTGCCGGTGACGGAAATATGCGGGAAGAGACTCGCCTCCTGAAAGACATATCCGACGGGCCGCTCGTGGGCCGGGCGGAACACCTTGCCGTCCTGCCAAACGTCATCGTCGATGGCGCAATAGCCTTCGGAAAGGCGCTGGAGCCCGGCCAGGCAACGCAACACTGCGGTCTTGCCACATCCCGATGGTCCGAAGAGCCCGGTAACGCCGGACGCCGGCACGCTGAAGGCGGCGTTGAGCGCAAAGCGGCCAAGCATCCCTGTAAAGGCCGCGCGGATCGTTTTCAGTCCGGTCATTTGCCAACCCGCGCGACGCGCTTTTCAATCAGCATCATGGAAAGGACAACGACAAAGGCAAACACCACCATGCCACCCGCCACCATGCTGGCCTCACGCCATCGCGAGGTTTCCACATAGTCGTAGATTGCCACCGACAGAACCTTGGTTGTTCCGGGGATGTTGCCGCCGATCATCAGCACGATACCAAACTCGCCGACAGTGTGGGCGAAGCCAAGCACGGCTCCTGTGAGGAAGCCTGGCCGGGCCAAGGGAACCGCGACGGTCCAGAAGGCGCGTCGGGGAGAGGCCCGCAGCGTCGCAGCCACCTCAAGCGGCCGGTCGCCCATCGCCTCGAATGCATTGCGGATTGGCTGTACGACGAATGGCAGGGAATAGATGACCGAGCCGATGACCAGTCCCTCAAAGGTGAAGGCAAGAGTGCGGGCTCCCCACAGGCTGGCGATCATGCCGCCCGGCCCGTTCGGGCCGAGTGCAATGAGCAGGTAGAAGCCCAGCACCGTTGGCGGCAACACCAGAGGCATGGCCACAATAGCGGCCACCCCCTCCTTCCATCTGGCATGAGAGCGCGCCAGCCACCACGCCAGCGGTGTGCCGACCACCAGCAAAATCACGGTCGTGATCGCAGCAAGCTCGATCGTCAGCCGCGTTGCGATCCATACTTCGGGCCACAGTTGTTCCACAACGACCTCAGCTCGCTTTGTCGAAAGTGTAACCGAACTTCTCGATGATGGCGCGGGCTTCCGGCCCCTTCAGGAAGTCCATGAAGGCGGTTGCCGCCTCGTTGTTGGCACCCTTTTTCAGCAAAACGGCGTCCTGACGGATCGGTTTGTACAGGTCCTGCGGCACCATCCAATGCGATCCGCTGTCGTTGCCGCTGATCTGCGAGAGCGCGACGAAGCCGATCTCCGCATTGCCGGTGTCGACAAACTGGAAGGCTTGCGCGATGTTGGCACCTTCGACGAATTTCGGTTTCAGTGTGTCGTAGAGTTTAAGTGACTGCATGGTTTCGACAGCCGCGGCACCATAGGGGGCAGCAGCCGGGTTACAGATCGCGAGTTTGGCAAACCCGGCCTGTCTTAGTGTCTCCTCGCCTTTCACGAGGTTCGGGTTCCTGCTCCACAGCACGAGCCTGCCGATCGCATAGGTGAACCGGCTGTCGGCCACGCCGAGCCCCTCCTCGACCAGTTTCCTGGGACGCTCGTCATCGGCCGAAAGAAAGATCTGGAACGGCGCATCCTGGGTGATCTGCGTATAGAACTGTCCCGACGAGCCAAAGCTCAAGATCGCGTTATGCCCCGTCTTCTCCTTGAAGGCCGCAGCGATCTGCTTCGCAGCATCGGTGAAATTGGCGGCAACCGCAACGTTGGTCTCTCTGGCGCTTGCCTGAGCTGCGGCAAGACTGATCACGGCAAGAGCGATCGCCGCCATCAAAGATCTTAGGGTTCTCATTGGATCTTCCCTTCTTTCCAACGGGCTGAAGCAACGATGGCGCGAGCGCCATCGAACAGCCTATAGCATGCGCTGAAGCCTCTACGTTCTCGCGGCGCGTTTGTGCCCAAGGTTCTGCGTTCGTTTGCCCCCTCAAAGACGGGATGGAACGAAGCGAGAACACGGAGATGGGTTTGGGAGTTGTCAAACCAATATATTGAAAAACAGAATTCTGATTACGCATATTTCAAGCCGCGCTACTTCCGCAAGAAGCGGAGCTTCTCCCTCGCCCGGTTCTTTCACCGCTACGACACATCTCACGACTCCAGCTCCAGAGTCACTCCGCCCCGAAATGGTAGCCCACAAGCGAGTGTTCGATCTCCGAGATGATTTCAGGCAAAGCCGAAGCAGGCAAGCTCACGGCTATGTCCCAGGCCTGATCGTCATGACCGACCAACAACGTCAGCGTGTCATCATCGACTGACCAGCACACGGGCGCGTTGGCCGACTGCCCGATCTTCAACGCTCCATCGAGCCAGGACGCAGAAGCAACACGACGAACAATCGGCACTTCACCCGCGCGAAGCCACACATTCACCTCAAAATCATTCGTGGTAACCTTGAGCAGGACGACGGCCTCATTCTGGTTAAATTCTGCAGTGATTGAAGTGATCGAAGCCATCAAGTGTGGTCGCAAACGAGGCAACTGAAAGGAACAAATCAGTTGTCAGAGGTCATCGCAAGTGTCAAATCTGTGAATGGGGTTCAGGTCACTCAGATCACCAAAGACAGCGCCGTCTGATCGGCCCCATCACCCAAAATTCCATACAGCTCCAATCCAGTTGTCATGCAATTTTATCCAAACTACCCCAACGATAACAACAAGGGCCAGCGCCAGCTGTGGAACGCGCTCAAGAGTGCTTTCGAGCGGGATGAAGGCGTTGCGTACTACCGATACCCCATCTTCACAACGAGCAAGCGAGGGCGCAGCGAACCCGACTTCCTCATGATTCATCGCCGCTTCGGCATCTGGATCTTTGAGAGCAAGGGCTGCAAGATTGGAAACATTGCAGCGATTGAAGGTCACGACTGGCAGATGCGGGATTGGTACGCTGACAGCATGTCTCCCGTAAGCCAAGTCGAGGCACAGCTCTTCGAGGTCAAGCGGTTGCTGCAACGAGATCCGGAGTTGGTAAAGTTCAAGGTGCCGTTCGAGTATCGGGTCGTGTTGCCATTCATCTCAACCTATCAATGGACGATGCAGGGCTTTTTGAAGCACCCGAGCACAGATGGTGTTGTGTGGCTCGAGGACGACCTTGAGCCAGCGCCTTTCAGGAAACACGTTCGGGCTGCTTCATATGCTCACATGCCCAGGCTTGACGATGCTCAGTGGGGTCGACTCCTTGGAGCATTCCGGGGTTTAGCCACAGACGAGCCGCCCAGGCAGCCCCGACAAGGAGCCCCTGTTTCCTGTCATAGTAGAGTGATTCATGCCGTTGAGAGCCGGTTGAGTGTTCTGGACGAGAAGCAAGACCGAGTTTCCCAGGAGGTCCCTGAAGGCCCGCAGCGTTTGCGTGGGCTTGCCGGAAGCGGCAAGACAGTCTTGTTCACAAGGCGGGTTGCTCAGATGCATGCATCCAATCCCGACTGGGAGATCGCATTTGTCTTTTCGAGTCGCTCGCTTTACGAGCAGATCCGAAATCTCGTTGATAAGCGCTACCAGCGCTTAACCGGCGAAACCCCTGACTGGAGCAAGTTGCATATCTGGCACGCCTGGGGAAGCAAGGAGCGCACAGGCTTCTATCGCGAACTGGCGTCCAGGTGGGGACGCCGCTTTTTGCGCGTTGGAGATGCACAAAATGCCGCAAGCCATGAGGAGGCGCCGTACGAAGCTGCGTGTCGCATCCTCGAAGAAGAGAGCAAGAGCTGTCCGCCTTTGCTGGACGCTATCGTTGTTGATGAGGGGCAGGATCTGCCAGCATCTTTCTACCGATTAGCGTATCATGCGTTGCGGCCGCCAAAACGTCTCTATTGGGCCTATGACGAAGCACAAGGGGTGGATTCTCTGATCGTCCCGAGTTCCTCAGCGATATTCGGCAGAGACGAGCAAGGTCGCCCTCGGGTTGATTTATCTGGCGGTTACGCAAGCGGCATGCGGAAAGCTCACAACATGAACCGCTGCTATCGAAC
>JGI24705J35276_12237692_pt1 | contig 12590 bp, 10 predicted proteins | sample TergutNt197P4_FD_35276 | JGI IMG/M metagenome (IMG submission 35276)
CCGTTCGCCTGCCATATTCACTTGACCGGCGATATCTATGACCCCGATATATGCGAAGATCGACGAATAGCTGCCGGTCATGCCGACATCGCCGCCTATCAGTATGCTCATGCCGTATGTCTCCAGACGTGCCGTGTTATTCATGCTTAGGCTGCCGGCTATTGCGATACCGTGAGCCAACGGCCCTTCGCCCGAGGACAGCGGAGAGGCAAGGCCCCTGGGGCTGTCCCCCGCACTTATAATAACGTGATCGGCCGACACGACTGCCTGGCCGCCTATCATCAGATCGCCGCTCCCTCTTACCCGGATCACATATTTTCCTGCTGTGTACCATGTGGAGACGCCCGTTATCGTAACATCCTTTTCTATCGCGATAGTGCCTCCCTCGGTAATGTATTCACCGTCGTACGCCTCTATGAACACGGACCCGCTGACGCCGCATATCGTCATAATGCCGCCCCATGACCTGATGTATGAGTCCTCCGCCGTAACGCTTCCGTTTATTATCAGCGTACCTCCGTTATCGGCCCAGATGCCGGTGTATCCGAACTCTGTAAGAACATCGCCGCCTACTTCGATGAGACCGTACGTATCCGCATAGAGTCCGGACGGATCATCCGATATACCGATGTCGCCGTACATTGTTACGTTACCGTCTATCGCAACGACGCCGGAGTTCAACGCGTTGATACGGGAGAGCACGTTAGAGAATGTGACGTCGCCGCCTACTTCGACACTCCCGCCGTCATGCGCTGTGATGACGGTCATCAGACCGACAGATGTCACACTATCCAGGATAACAATGCTTCCGCCCTCGTCCGCCGCCACAGATGCGTTCCATCCTTCGATACTGACGCCGCCTACCTCGGCCACCGCGCCGTATCCGATAGATGCGATCCCCGAATCGCTGTCCGAGATGTAAAGAGTCCCGGATGCGCGGAGGCCGCCGGACACATATATGTTTGCGTCATTGCCGGAACATATATCCCCGTTCACGTTCAGAGTTCCGTCATCGACCTGTAAAGAGACCTCGCTCAGGTTAAGTGCCGGACCGTACTCCTCTCCGTACCCGGATGTCAGTTCGATCGAGCCGCCGTCTGTGATGATAAGTGTTCCGGGACCGAAGAGTTCCATCGCAAAGTCCTCGGCAACGGCCGCCGTATAATCGGCATCCCACAATATCGTGAAATACACGTCGGATTCTAACCATTCCAACAGCATAGGATTGATTATCGTCAATTTGTCGCTGAATGAATTCGTACCGGTGACCATGACCGTTATCTCAACGTCATCCTCGGACCCTTTGACCGCATCCGCGAAAGCGCTCCCGATGATCCTTCCGAGCTGCGCCGCATCCTCGACCCTGCCTATGTCCACGGTAAGGTCCGGGGCCCCGAGTGTGCTTTCGCCGGCATTACCGTTGTCCGGGCCGAACAGCAGAGACACGGACGCGAATATCATTGCCGTCATTATCAGTGCTGCAAGAAGGACCTTGGGATACTTTCCGCTCCGTCCTTTGTTCATTTCATTTATCGTCATATGGTATTCCTCCCAAGCGTGGCGGCACGGCCGCCGTGAGTAATTGCCGTTAAAGTATCGCGTTCTATCTAATTCAATCACAAAGTTTAGATAGTATACTGGGACGACACGAACGGAACGTTATGATACGCTGCGCTTTTTTCAATAATAGACGAATGATCGGATGCGACGCGTATGAAGTCTCCTTCGGACCGTATCGGCCGGAAAAAATAGAAAGAACGGACCCCTGCGGTCCCGTATCTGTTCCTGATCAAAGGATTCCGAGGTCAGTGAGCTTCTCCGGAAGGTAATTGTCGGTGGCGAACTTCAGACCGTACTTGGCCAGCGCCTGCTGCTCGGCCTTCTTCTTCATCGCCAGCATCGCCTCTATCTCGGATACCCAGAACTCGTCCTTGAACCTCGGGTCGCTCAGTTCGCTCCTGAGCGCCGCAACATCCTTGTCGCTGAGCTTGTCCGTCGGCAGACTGTAATTCAGTATGTCCGACGCCGTTATACCGATGAACTGCGATGTGGGCGTTGCCAGATAGTCGGATATATGGGCGGTCTTGATCGCACCGTATGCGACAGACGCAAAAATACGGAATGACCACGGGTCGCCGTCGGTGAACACCGCCACCGGAAGTTTGAGTTCTTCGTTCAGTCTTTTTATGAAACGTCTTGTGCTTCTCGCCGGCTGTCCTTTAAGGTGAACTAACAGCGCATTATGTTTCTCGTCGAAACCGTTCTGCATCAGCCTGTCGAACATACCGCCCGTCTCGATGGCGATGATGAACTTTGCCGTTCCGGGTTTTATCGTTATATTATCTTTTTCGACATTGAACGGTATCCCGTAACCGGACTTGCCGACATCGTCGCGGCAGTTGATCTTCTTCCATACTCCGTTCCTGTTGAGTTCGTTCACGGTTATGTCGCCGAAGACATTGGCGCCGCTCTCTTCCGGTCTCAGTTTAAAGTCCTCCCTCATGAACTTCGAAACGATCTCCAGATCCTCGACCAGCATGTTGCTCTCGTCCTGCGAATTGAATTTGCCGTACCCCCACCCTTCGGAGATGTAGTACATCTCTCTCAGGGTCGAGGAATCGTTATCCTTTATCATCTGGTCGATGAAATCTATTATGTGAACGGTCCTGAGCATCATCGCCGCGCCCTTCACCGTTTTGCAGTTACGGTTCGTCTTCATATCGCCGTACTTCCAGACGTTATGCTTGGGATCGAACTCTATGTTCTTCTTTGATCTCAGCGGAATGTCCATCGCGGGGATCTCGCCGCCGTCCAATTGATTGTAAACGGACTCGACGATCTTCTTCAGCTTTTCCATCGTCATGTTCTGAGGTTCATTCGTCATCTTCCGCACCTCCCTCGTCCTCGTCCTCTTCCTCTTCCGTGTCCGGCTCCTCTTCCTCTTCCTCTTCCGCCTCTTCGGCGATGTCCATTTCCGTTTCCGTCACTTCCATCCCCTTTATTCCCCAGTCCCCGGGTAACGGGTCGGCGCCCATGACGAAAGCGGTGCTCACTCCGGAAAGATAGATATCCCCTTCGGAGAAAACGTCCGCCATGTCGCCTACAAGATCGAAAGATACCTGGACGGACGAAGACGGAGGCATGTTCAGCACTTCCCAGTTCGCTTTTCCCTCGTCGTTCATGTCGATGAAGTATTTTCCGAGAAGGGTCTCGTTGACCGCCTCCTTCGGAAGATGCGCGTGCAGCCTGAACGAACGCTCCGCTTTTGTATAATTGTAAACGTTGTACGAAACCTTCTTAACTTTGTTCTTCGGGTCGTACGAACTCTTCGGCTCCACCCAGACGACGTTCATTATCTTCGTGATCGTCCTGTCCAGATCGGGGACCGGTTTGTTAAGCATCTTTGCGGATTTCTGCGCCATCTCGGGAAGGATCTGCTGAACGATCTCGAACTTCGCGTGCGTTTTCGCTTTTCTTTCCTTTTTGTTCAGATGGCTCTTCAGATTCCTGGCGCATAACCTTAACGCAAGATTTATCTCGTTCTGGATCTCATCGAAGTCCGCCACCGCCTCTTTGCCCTCCGATGTGAACGGTACTTTCGTGGATGCCACATGGACCATGATTATCGCCGGTCCGTAGGGTATCCCCTTTCCCCCTCTCTGCTCCAGCCCGTACCTTCTCCAGTCCATGGCCGCTATCGCTTTCGTTATGGCGCACGCCCCGGGCTGATACAGCAGCGGGACGCGGTTCGCGATCCTTAATATCGATACCTCGCTGTCCGCCGGTATCTCGCCTCCGTAAACGATCCCCGCTTCCACTATGAACGGGTTGCCGTTAACTGCCTTCGGGGCTCTTGTCACCGGCTGAGCGTAATAATCGGGACGCAGTCCTTCCAGGACGTGCATCAATCCTTTTTTGATCAATGTGTCGCCTATCGGCGACAGACAATCCGTCTGAGGGGCCATTATCTTCACCGAATCGATCGCTTTGACAATGGCGACGCAGTCCTCTCTCGTTACGGCCGATACCTTCTTATCTTTCACGCCCGACAGCTGAAGGATCTCTTCCGCGATCCTGTCGGTTATCCTAGAAAAATCGTTCTTCAGAAGGGCCTTGAGCGTTTTCTGCTGGGTGGCCTGCACCATCTTCTGAAGGTCCCCGACCTCCAATCCCTGCGGATGCGGTTTGATCTCCTTCGATTTTACGGGAAGTATCTCCGTCGCTCTTTCGAACACATATCTTTTCCCTTCCGGATCGTCGAACGTTATCTTGGAATGCGGATTCACTATCGCAGTGTTCTTGAGGTACTCGAATGTGGATTTGCTTCCGGTTATGTATCTGCCCTTGGTACAGTAATCGATACGCGTTCCGTGAGCTTTGCCTTCCCATTTGAAAGGCTGGTCGTTCGTCACGATCGGACGGTTGATCTTTGTGTCGATGAACAGGTCCATCTCCCACGCCACGGCGTCGTCGCCCTGGATCTTGGACCTTATGTGCGCCGGTTTACCCGTGGTGATATTAGCGTTCATCACCGTCGCCGATATGCCGATACCCTGCTGCCCTCTCGATTGTCTGAGCGCGTGGAACCTCGACCCGAACAGCAGACGTCCGAAGACGTTAGGCATCATCTTGTGCACGATACCCGGTCCGTTGTCTTCTATCGAGATATTATAATCCGTGTCGTTGACCTTCTCCACCTTTACGTATATCTCCGGAAGGATGTCCGCTTCCTCGCATGCGTCGAGGGAGTTGTCCACAGCTTCTTTTATTCCCATCAGTAAAGACTTAGAAAGGGAGTCGAACCCCAATATCTGCTTGTTCTTCTCGAAGAACTCAGTAACTGATATCTCCTGCTGTTTCTTCGCCAGTTCGTGGGCGATCGCGCCTTTTCCGCCTTCGTCCATCTCTTTTTTAATGTCTTTGTCCGAGTGCATCCAGTTAAGTTAATGGCGTCACATTTAATAAAAACTTTTCGCCGAAAATGGTCAAAAAGAAGTGAGACCGCGAAGACAGAACGCCGTCTGGCCGCCGGGATCAGCGGCCCTCTTTCCGATCGTCGGCCGTATCGTCTTCGAACGCCTCGCCGCAGTACGGACACACTCCCGCATCCTCCGGTACTTCGCGGCCGCATTCCGAACATTCGAAATAATTGACCTTCTTAACTCTCATCTCTTCCGGAACGTCGATGTACTCGCCGCACTTCCTGCATGATATCTCTCCGGGAAGGACGATCGTGCCGCACCTTTTGCATCTGCCGTATCCCTGCGGGTAAAGGCGGCCTTCGGCTTCCAGTCTTGCCCTTGTCCTTTCCAGGCTGCGTCTCATCCACCAGACGAGTACCGAAAGGATGAGATACGGGAACACCAGGATCATGAACACGGAATATAGAAATCTCGCCACGGATGTGTCCTCGGGTATCGTGAACCACGGAAGAACATACATCTCCGCCGCGAAAACAAAGAAGATCAGCACCCCGTAGATCAGAAGAAGTTCCAGCTTCCTTATACCGAACAGCCTCAGTATAAAGAATGAAAGGATCGCTATGCATAGGCCGCCGAGCATGTCCACGAAGCCTACCGCGACCAGCAGGAATGATATCAGCAGCGCCGCCGCCATGCCTGCGGGTATCGCCGCTTTTGTTTCTTTGAACTGTTGGAATCCTGTCTTCTGATATCCGTCCATCGTTAGCGCTGAATGATATCAAGATATAAAAAAGGGTCTAATCAAGGGTAAAGAGTTAATATACTCCTTCTTATGGTGGTCTTAATTGCGATGTGCTCGGAGAAAGGAGGTGCGGCCGGTTGGCTACCATAGAGGATCAGATAAAGGAGTTGGAGACGGAGATAGCCAACACCAAATACAATAAGGCGACGGAGGGTCACATCGGTAAGATCAAAGCGAAGATCGCCCGCTTAATGAACGAACAGGAGAAAAGACGGTCCGCTAAAACATCCGGAAAAGGATATAACGTTAAAAAATCGGGTAACGCGACCGTTGCGCTGGTAGGATTTCCGAGCGTCGGAAAATCCACGCTTCTTAATCAGCTCACGGGTGCGAAGTCGGCGGTCGGAGCATATCATTTCACAACGCTGGACGTAGTTCCCGGCGTTCTGGAATACAACCACGCGAAGATACAGATCCTGGATATGCCCGGGTTGATCAAAGGGGCGTCCAAAGGAAAGGGAAGAGGACGCGAGGTCATAGCGGCGGCGAGGTCCGCCGATGTGATCCTGTTCGTGGCGGATATCTTTTATCCGGATCTTTCGATATTGAGCAACGAACTCTGGGATGCCGCCATAAGAATAAACCAAAGAGCGCCGGACGTTGTCATCACCTCATCGGACCACGGCGGCATATCGATAAAACCGACAATAAAACTGACCAAGATCACAGAAGAACTGGCTGCCGATATGGTATCCGCGTACGGTCACGTGAATGCTACCGTCGTTATACGCGAGGATATAGACGTCGAGCAGCTGTTGGACGTTCTCGCCGGCAACCGCGTTTACATCGACGCTATCATCGCCGTGAACAAAGTGGATCTCGCCGATGATGAGAAATTGGAAAAGGTCTACCGCAAACTCCCGGACCTGAGAAAGGTCCCCGTGTCGGCCGTGACCGGTTTCGGGATCGAAGATCTGAAAGAAGCGTTGTTCGATACGATCAAACTGATACGGATATATCTGAAACCGCAGGGGCAGGAAGCGGACATGGACGTTCCGCTCATAGTGAAACACGACAGTACGATAGGCGACGTCTGCGAACAGATCCACAGAACGTTCCGTCCGAATTTCAGATACGCGATGGTTTGGGGGGACAGCGCAAAATTTCCGGGTCAGACCGTTGGCATAGATCATGTGGTCAAAGACGGTGACGTCGTTACGATAATCGTGCGCAGATAATGCTTTCGGCAAAGATCGTGCACACGCCGCCGGTATTGTTGTTGTTGATCGTTATGCGGTGAAAGAACCGAACATTCACCGCAAAAATGCGGTAATTATTTTACACATTCACCGCAAAAATGCGGTAATTATTTTATACATTCACCGCATGACCATCTTTGCATGCCCAAATATATTCATCAGTATGAGAACTGGACGGATCTCAGATGGGATCATGCCGCGGTGACCGCATCTTTAGGAGAGGCCCGTCTTTTACAAGGTAAGGTGATAGGGCAGATACGATCGCTCGGCTTTTCGTCCAAAGAGGAAAAGAATCTTGAGATGTTAACGTCGGACGTACTGAATTCGTTCATGGTGGAAGGAGAAAAATTGAACGGCGAAGAGGTACGGTCTTCCGTCGCGAGACATCTCGGAATGAATACCGCCGGATTGATATCAGCATCCCGTTATACGGACGGCATCGTCGGAATGATGCTCGACGCCACACAAAAATATCGGGATCCGTTAACGGAAGAACGTTTGTTCGAATGGCACGCATCTCTTTTTCCGACCGGATACAGCGGAATGAACAAGATAACCGTCGCACAGTACCGTACCGAAGAGATGAAAGTGGTCTCTGGCGCGATAGGTAAAGAAAGAATTCATTATGAGGCCGTTCCGGCTAAAGATGTAAGAACGGAAATGGACAGATTCCTTTCATGGTTCAATAGCGATAAAGTGATCGTCGATCCCGTGTTAAGATCGGCGATCGCGCACCTGTGGTTCGTCGTGATACATCCTTTCGACGACGGCAACGGACGTATAGCGAGAGCGATATCCGATATGTTTTTGGCAAGAAGCGAGAACTCTGCGGAACGCTTCTACAGTCTTTCGAAACAGATACTTGCCGAGCGCAATGAATATTATGATGTGCTGAAAAGAGCGCAGCGCGGAAGCGGCGACATAACCGAATGGATGCTGTGGTTCCTGAATTCGTTCAAAAGGGCGCTGCAGGAAACGGAAGATGGTATGAAGAACATTCTCCTGAAAGCTGCATTCTGGGAAAGACATAAGGATGTTGATTTCAACGAACGCCAGCGTCTGATGATCAACATGGTGTTCGACGGCTCCGCGGAAAGAATTACCTCAACGAAATGGGCGAAGATAACGAAATGTTCTTCCGATACTGCGTTACGCGACATCAGCGACCTGATAGGAAAGAAGATCCTTGTTAAAGGAGAGGCCGAAGGGAGAAGCGCCGACTATAAGTTCGTACGGTGAGAATGCTTCTGACAAGATGCTATAAACGAGGATATCAGCGATATATATCCTCGAGATCGAAAAGAAGTATGCCGTTCTTTTCCGCATGCTCTGTCAGCCGGTCTTCGAATCCGGACCTGGAAAAGAGCGCGAGTTTCTTTTCGCCGAGACCTTTGACAAGTTCCGCTTTCATTTCCAGCCCGTTCAATACGTCGGATCCGACCTTGCTAACGGAGTATTTACATTCCGCGAGTATGCAGTAATTTCCCTTTTTGTCAAAGACCTCCGCGACGATGTCTATCTCTTCCGCCGTCTTCGTTTTTACGTCGGATCTCCTCCATGTGCCCACCGAGACGCAGGGAAATCTCTTTGATAGGAATTCGGCACAGACCTCTTCGAACACATCCCCCATGTGTGTTCTGAACATCTCGGATATCATGCCGCATGCTTCCTCCGTTCTGCCCGATGATATGAGAGGGACACACTTTTCTATCACTCCGCTGTGGAATCTCAGAAAATTGTCCTTCAGGACGTATGTGGGTTTTTTATTGGAGTTAGCGAGCAGTATCTCTTTTTTCGCTATTCCCAAAAAGATCATGTTGTTCAGACATTTAGAGCACAACGGGCCGTCGATGCCGGCTTTGTCCGCTATCGTTGATATCCTGTTGGCGCCGGCGCTCATCGCCGATATTATCGAACCGTATGTTCTTGCGGGCATAAGTTCCATGAGAACTATGTTCTTCGCCTCTTCGCTCATTTCCGTGCCCGTCACGAAATTCTTCATTATCCCTTCCGCGAACGAACCGCCTGAGAACATTGAATGATACAGCGGAATGCCGCCCACCGCCCCGTATATCTTAAGATTATCGTCCGCCGACAGATCTTTATGAAAGTCTGTGCATCTCACGTAAGACATCGGCCTCAGTTCCATACGATTCAGAAATCGACCGAAAAGAGGGGCGTCGCCATCATCCAGTTCTTCGACCATCGTATGCATGGACGAGCCGCACAATATCAGGAATATGTCGGAATCCTTCAGTTCGTGATCGATATATGTCTGCAGCAGGGACGACACGTACGGAGCCGTCTTTATCAGATACGGATATTCGTCGATGACCACCACGATCTTTTCTTTACCGCATACGTCCTTCATGTCGGTGAACGCTTCGATGAAATTGCCGTAGGGCCTGGGAAGTTTTCCCGTAAGAGAAAAAATGCAGTTCCTGAATAATTCCAGATTGATCGCTTCGCTGTATCGGCCCGAAACGAAGAAAAGGCTTTTTTTGTCTGTACAGAACTGTCTGAGCATCGCGCTCTTTCCGACGCGGCGCCTTCCGTACAGCGCGAACGTTCTGAACCCGCCTTTGGCGTAAATGTCGTTCAGCACCTTAAGTTCCCTCTCTCTTCCTATGAAGACCATGTTCTGTCATCATAAAGCGCATATTTATATATTACTAACATTGTAAAAAAAGACAATGTAAAATTTTACAATGTGCAGAGTGACCGAATGTGTGAGAAATAACGGGTGAGGTCTGACTGGGTGCCAACATTCGGATATATACCGTTGAGCGCGGAATCTTGTGAAGACAATGGCAACGAGATCCTTCGACGAGATGATGGTCATCGATACGCCGGAAGCGGCGAGAAATCTTGAGGCCGCATACTATGAAGCGGAGGCCGTGGGGGCCGCTGAGATCCGATGACCCGAGTATGGACGAAATGCTCGAGAGCGAAAGGCAATTCCTGAAGAATGATCCGACGCGGCTGAATGAATTGATAGAGGTTGCCAGAGAGCGGCTGGCGGAGAGGGGGAGATGACGTCTCCGATCTGACTGAAGAATGAAGTTCCGCTATGGATCGCGCGGTTTCCGGCACATAAGGAAGAATTGTGAGAAGGACCTCGATCGAATGGCCGCTTTCATATGAACGGCCTCGCTCGGTGCGGTCTCCGTGAAGTAATAGATTTATTACTGTTGTTGCATTTCAGCGAACCATGGTCCAATGTCCGCGCGGCACGAGGGATTTCCTTCCCGACGAGATGGAAAGAAGACGATATTATGAGAACGTTCTGAGGAACACCGCGAGAACATTCGGATTCAGAGAGATAGCGACGCCGATATTCGAAGAGACCGAACTCTTTGTAATGAGATCGGGACCGAACATTCTCAACGAGATATATTCGTTCAAAGATAAAGGCGACCGGGATATCGCGTTAAGACCGGAACTTACCGCTCCCGTGATGAGGATGTTCGTCAACAGCATGAGCAACGAACCGCGTCCTCTGAAACTGTTCTATTTCGGTCAGTGCTTCCGATATGAAAGACCGCAGTCCGGAAGATACCGCGAATTCTTCCAGTTCGGCGCGGAACTGATCGGGAACGCGAATCCGGAGACCGACGCGGAAGCGATAGCGCTGGCGGCGTCCATGATCAAGGCGATAGGTCTGAAAGAATACAAGATAAGGATAGGGCACATCGGCATCATCAAGGATATGCTCACCGACGCCGGCGTACCTTCGGAAAGGCTGCCGGATGTGCTTCAGAAATTAGACAAGAGATTGTATGATGAGGCAAGGGAGATCCTTGAGACGATGGATATCTCCGGCGACACCGCTGACGGGATATTCAGAATAACTGGAACGGTCGGGGGGAAAGAAGTTCTGGACCTCGTCCCGGAAGAGACCGCTTCATATCTCAGAGAATTGACGGACCTGCTGTCGGACATGGGCGTCGCCGACGTTGAGATCGATCTGGGGGTCGTCAGAGGTCTGGATTATTACACGGGAATGGTGTTCGAAGCGGAAGCGCCGTCGCTCGGCGCCGAGAAACAGATATGCGGAGGCGGTTCTTATTCCCTTTCGGAACTGTTCGGCGGGGAAAAAGTATTTTCCACGGGCTTTGCGATAGGTTTCGACAGAGTGCTGCTCGCGATAGAGAAAGAAGGTCAGAAGTACGAGAACAAAGGTGTTCTGGCATATGTCGTTCCCGTGTCCGATCACGAAAGGAAGGATGCTGCTAGGATCGTTTCAATGCTACGCGGTAACGGGGTATCGGCGGACATAGATATCATGAGAAGAAAGATGGCGAAGGCGATGAAGCATGCGTCCGCAGCGGGTGCGAGATATGCGGTCATCGTAGGAAAGAACGAACTGGCGGAAGGTTCCGTTACCGTCAGGGACATGAACACCGGCGACCAGAAGACGGTGAAGATCGAAGACCTCGTCATGATGTTCTTATTCTGATCGTTCAGCCTATCTTTACCGTTCCCTTTTCGATGTGTTCGTCCATCCTCTCGTTGAGAAGTTCATCGGCCAGCGTTATCATCGGATCGTAACGCCTGACGTGAGTGAATTTAACGGAACGGAATGCTGAGGTCATCGCTTTCACGTCGTCGTACATTTTCTTAAGATTCTCGGCTTTCACCTTGTACTCGCCGTTCATCTGTTTTATCACAAGCTCCGAATCCATTACGAACTCCACGTCCTTTTCTTCGGAATCCATGGCGTAACCGACGCCGTATATCAGGCCCCGGTACTCGGCGACGTTGTTTGTATTTATACCGATGAATTCGGAATGCCGATACGTGATCTTTCCGTTCTTACAGACAACGACGGCGAACGCCGACGGTCCGGGATTTCCGCGCGCCCCGCCGTCGGAATATATCTTCAGAGACATTATATCAAAGCCCTCAGCAAACGAATTCCTTTATCGTACGATTGTTCTCGTCAACGGTGACGACCTTCGCTTTTATCTGTTCGCCGGTGAGTTCGTATCCCATGATTATTATCTTATCGCCAACGTTACACAAATGAGCGGCCGCTCCGTTCAGCGCGACGATGCCGGAATTCCTTTCGCCTTCCATCACATACGTTTCGAACCGGGAACCGTTCGTGACGTTGGCTATGTATGCCTTCTCGCCCGCCCAAATGCCCGCTTTCTCCAAAAGTTCTATGTCGACGGTGATGCTCCCTTCATAGTCCAGCCTGGTCTGTGTCACGGTCGCTCTGTGTATCTTCCCGCGGAGCATCCATCGCATACGATTGTGATTATCGTTCTGTTTAAGAATCTTTTGCAGAATATCATATCTGCGTTATGATCCTCGATAATTTAATAGTAGCACATATCTTAAACTTAATAATAATTAGTAACACGAATTAATAAAAAACGCATAACCTTAAGTATCCAAATGATATACTCGGAGAAGACAAGGATACATGGGGAGTGAAAGAATGATAAGAATGAAGATCGTCGCGGCGGCCGTTGCGGCGTTATGTGTGTGCGGTGCGGCGGCCGCGATATTTTGGCCGGATGACGACGACGGATGGTACGCGTGGGGTCCGACCGTCGGAGATATCGATTATTCGAAGATATCCGCCACACCGAGGATCATAGATGCGATAGAACAGATGTACGGACTCGTTCACGGAGACATCCCGGACCCGGTCATCGG
>JGI24705J35276_12237691_pt1 | contig 12566 bp, 7 predicted proteins | sample TergutNt197P4_FD_35276 | JGI IMG/M metagenome (IMG submission 35276)
GTCCAGCTCTTTGGCGTTAGCAGGAAAGCCGGTGCTGCCCCATGCGCCAACCGTTATGCCTGAAAAAGAAATGCTTAATGCCGGTTGAAGACTGATACCTGCCTGATACATACCTCTCCAGATATATGAACTTACAAAATCGGCGCCAACTTCGATGGTTGGCGCCTTGTCGGAATTTTCATCTTGCCCATTTCCGGTAACACTTATAGCAAAAAGCGACAAAATAATCAATGCTTTTGTCAATAAATTTCTGAAGTAATTAACTTTTACCATTCATTCATTATTGCAACGCATCCAAATTCATTGAATTGATAATGCTCTTTCCTTCAGCAGTATATAGATACGCTAATGTATCTTTGTAGCGTTCTTCGATTTTACCGCGTACCATTTTCATCGTTGAGTTGAGCAAAAGATTTTGTTCGGTAAATTCTTCGGGAAGCACTGCGATAGCAGCAGGTAACCAACGTTCGGGGTATTCGCCTGCATATACACCGCCGGCCTTGTAGTCGTTGATGATTTCCTGTATCTTCATCAATGCAGCCTCTTTGGCCTCTTGCGAATCCCACGATACACCCGGCTTTGTTTCCGCGATATACCGCTTCAGTTGTTCCTTATCAGGGACTATCAAAGCCACTGTATAAGGATTTTGGTTATTGTAGAGCATCATTTGCAGGATGTATTTTGATTTGTCACAAATGCCTTCCTCAATACCTTCGGGACTGTATTTTTCACCGTCGCTACTGATCAAAAGGCTTTTGAAACGGCCTAAAACATACAGAAAACCGTCCGGATCCAAGTAACCCATATCGCCGGTATATAACCAGTCGTCAACAACGGTCTGTTTGGTAGATTCGGGATTTTTCCAGTAGCCCAACATCACATTTTCGCCCTTAACCACAATCTCGCCTTTTTCGCCAAGGGGTAGCTCTTTTCCTTCCAAATCGCAAATTTTGAGTTCAAGGTTGGCTACCAAAGCGCCCGATGAGCCTAATTTGTGTTTTTTTAAACTGTTGGCAGCAATGATAGGCGTTGCTTCCGAAAGACCATAACCTTGAAGCATCGGTATGCCGATTGCATAGAAAAACCGTTGTAATTCAATATCCAACAAGGCTCCGCCTCCGATAAAAAAACGGAGTTTGCCGCCCATGGCCTGACGTACCTTTGAAAACAGTATTTTGTTGTAAATTGATAATAACAGTTTGTTGAATAACTGACCTTTACCTCCTTTATTAAAACCTTCTTTGTTATACAAGTATGCGATTTTTAAAGCGTGGTTGAAAAGTTTTTCGGTCGTTTTGCCTTTTTTTCGGATGGTGCTCTCAATGTTTTTGCGGAAATTTTTCGCCAAAGCAGGAACGCTCATTAAGGTAGTAGGTTGAAATTCTTTGATATTGAGTGGAATATTCCTTAATGATTCGTTTTGTGTTTTTCCTGCCTGCACAGTAGCCACATTGGCCCCGTAAGCCATAAACGTATAAAAACCTGCCACATGGCCGAAACAGTGATCCAAAGGGATGATTATCAGGTTGCTGTCTTTCGGCTCAATATCAATTAGCGACATGGCCTGTTCGACATTGGCTGTATAGTTGCGATGTGAAAGCATAACGCCTTTCGGATCGGCCGTTGTGCCTGACGTATAGGTAATGGTAGCTAAGTCGTTATTCTTTACGGCACGGCTTCGGGCAATGAGTTCATCCTTATTCGTTTTCAGGTACTCGTCGCCTGCGGCCAATATTTCGTCCATCCCTATTTCCTTGTCTTCGTACGTTTCCTGCGGGTCGAAAATAATTATCTTTTCGACTAAAGGAAGCGATTGAATGATGCGTCGTATTTTCTTCAATTGTTTGCCTGAAACAATGATAAATCGTGTTTCCGAATGTTGCAGTCTGAAAATCAGGTCGTTGCTTTCTTCCAATTTGATAGAAAGAGGCACATTGGCTGCACCGGTATATAAAATCCCCAGTTCGCCGATAATCCAATCATTGCGTCCTTCCGACAACAATGCGAGTTTATCACCGGGCTGAACGCCCATCTGAATTAATCCGGCAGCTATGCGATATACCTGTTCTTTGGTCTGATTGAAGGTAATCGGTTCAAATACAGTTGTCTTCTTTTCCCATAAAAAGGTGTTGTTCCCGAATTTTTCAACACTCTGTTCGCATAAATCAATAATTGTGTTCCACATATTTTTAGAAAAATTTATAATTTTCAATTTTGGGCTTTTCAATAATTGATCCGTAACGGTGGTATTCGAAGCTGATGCTTTGCTCCTTTACATAGTGCAGGAGTTCGAGCCTGCCTTCATTCAGGACTTTGGCGGCGGCGACATATACATTTCGCTCAGCTGCTTTTTCAAAAATTTTGCGGTCAATATCAGTTGAAAGAACTCGGATTCTATCCCATTTGCCGATGGAATCAATAAAACTATCGTTAGATTCTACCACAACAGTGCAATTGAGCGATTTAATTTCCGAAATATATTTATAATCTTTATCTATGCTAACTGTAAGCGGAGTGTGGACTGATTTAGCCGCGCAACATACCTTTTCAATATCTTTTGGATTGTCGTTTGTAAATACCCTCAATACCATATTTTTCAATGGGAGGTAGCGTGTGAGATTTAATTCACCCAGGAGGTTATTTACGTCGCGTGCCACAAGAAATTCCTTTTTAGCTATTTCGTCGTAGTTTGCAATTGCTTCATCGGTATTATCCAAATCCACAAAACAACTTACATAATTCACACCGCCTGCCTTGATCCCGCCACCGAATGATGACAGTTTCATGCCGCCAAAGGGCTGACGGTTGACAATAGCGCCGGTAATGCCACGATTGATATACAGATTTCCTGCTTCAATATGATCACGCCAGTATTTCTGTTCGTCTTCGTTGAGCGATTGCAAGCCTGAAGTCAGTCCGTAGTCAAGCGAATTAACTAACTCGACTGCTTCGCGGAGTGAATTGACACGTACGACAGCCAACACAGGAGCGAACAGTTCGGTGCGGAAAATATAAGCATCGGGTTTTACACCCCAAAGAATTGTCGGGTGCAGTATGTATTTTTGTTTGTCAGCATATTCGGGCTTGACAAGCCATTCCTGTCCGGGTTCGAGATTTCCGAAAACATGGTCGAGTTTATCATTCCTGTTTGAAATCATTGATCCGATGATATTGCCTATCTCCCAGTTGAAACCTGTTTTAAGACTTGTAGCCGCCTCACGGAGTTTATTCTTGAAAGAAGGATCGTCATATACTTCTTTTTCGACAAGCAGGAGTGAGCAGGCAGAACATTTTTGGCCTGCATTGCTGAATGCCGAAGTCATCACATTCGTGATAGTCTTTCCTCTGTCGCCCAACCCGGTCAGGATCATAGCATTTTTACCGCCTGTTTCGGCCGAGAGTGGGGTAGTCGGGTTGTTTTTTAGAATCTGTTGGGCAGTATCGGTACCTCCGGTAAGTATGGTATGGCGTACCAGCGGTGAAGCGGTCAACAGATTCAAAGGCGCCAATCCGTCGCAGATAACTACCTGTAAGGCATCTTTTGGCACACCTGCTTCCCAGAAACATTTGGCCAATTCCCATGCCACAGGAGCGGCAACAGTTGCAGGTTTCAAAATCACCCTGTTACCTCCGCTAAGGGCAGCAGTTATTCCGCCGCAAGGTATGGCAAACGGGAAGTTCCACGGCGAGATCACAACAACAACGCCTTTCGGGGATATTTTTACGGTTTCCAACTGTTCAAACGATTCCATCGTAAGCGGATAGAAACGGCAGAAGTCTATTGCTTCACTCACTTCCACATCGCCCTCAATAATCGTTTTGCCTGTCACAGCGCACATCACACCAATCATTTCACCACGTTTGTCGGCCAACAAGTCAGCCACACGTAGTAATATCTCTTTACGCCCGGCTACAGTCTTATTAGCCCAACCCGACTTATCCTCTTGAGCGACCGTAATCATCTTATCAATATCTTCTACGGATGCCTTTGACATCTCATAGACGCATATCTCTGCCTGTTGCTGATTGTGGTCAATGTATCGTTGCCGTTTCTCCGTAATGTGTGTTTCGTCGCCAATCTGCAACGGAATAATTTCCGGTTCGTAATCTTCGGATTTTTTCCATTTGGCTACTATGCTTTCAGCCCATAGCTTGTTGGCTGTCAGATCGAAATCCGTATCCGGCTCATTATGGAATGTATCCAAATTTCGTAATTGGCTACCGCCGAACGTTGTTTCGTAATTCGTAATTCGTAATTGATTTCTATCCTGCACCCGCATAACCCTGCATACAACTTTATCCTTCAACTCCATTGCCTGTACAAACTGTTTGTACAAGAAATCCCATTGCGTGGTATCCGGCTTCAGGTTAAATGAATAAGACAGGAAGTTGTCTTCGCCCGTATTTTCGTCCAAACGCCTGACAAGATAGGAAATGGCGTTCAAAAAGTTCTGTTCATTGACCACAGGCGTATAGAGAATAACCTGATGACCGAGTTTTTTCATTGCCCGCCAAAGGTGGTTGGCCATGCCTTCGAGCATTTCGAAGGTAACATATTTTTCAACATCATACTGTTTTCCAAGCAAATGCGCATAAGCAATCGTATAAAGATTATGTGAAGCCACCCCGACATGTAGTGCTTCCGCATTTTCTTTTTGAAGTGCAATATCCAACAGATGAAGATAATTGGCGTCCACATCAATTTTATTGCTTCTGATGGGATTCGGCCAACCGCGTAGCGATGAAATTACACTTTCCATCTGAAGGTTGGCTCCTTTTACAAGCCGCATCTTGAGGGGCGCGCCTCCTTCGGAAAAACGTTTTTTTGCAAAATCAAGCAAATCCAGCATAAGGGATTCGGCATCTTCCAAGTAAGCCTGAATCACTATACCTGCCTGATAGTTTTTGAATTGCGGAAGTGATAGAACGCTCATAAACACCTCAAGCGTAAGGTGCGCATCCTTGTATTCTTCCATATCAAGATTGATAAACTTTGGGCTTGACACCCCCTTATTGTCAGTAAACGGACAATCAATCGCTTTTTGATAGACAGCAGCCAGCCGCTCAATCAACTCCTCGCGTGCCACCCGAAAATTCAAGGCGTGCATCTGGGCATAGATACCTGATAGTTTGATGGATATATAGTTGATGTCAGGTTTCTCAAGGGCTTCGAGATAATGATGATAACGCACATCGGCTTCGTTATTGCCACGCACTACTTCGCCCAGCAGATTGACATTTAGTCCGATCTGTTGTGCTTTACGTTCCGAAAAATGTTTTTTTAGTTGACGTGGCGCTTCATCTATTATCACTCCGGCCGTATCCATACGAAGTCGTTTTTTAAATATCGGAATGGCGATCGGGGCAAAGAGATACCCTCCATATTGAAAAGCACGCAGCAAAAGCCCGTCCCAAAACGAGAAAAATTCGGGTACTCCGTAAGTGGCAATAATGTGTTTCACTCTTTTTGCCAACTTCCATTGGTCGCGTATCTGGCTCGATTCGTCAAGCAGTTTGGTCAGGAAAACCTTATCATTAGGATTCTGAATAAGGGTAGCATATTTATGCTGTTCGTTTTTTTCGTCCGAAGTAATTGTCTCTTCACAAACTGAATGTAACTCGTTTACCCATTGGGTAACATCTTGAATACTTGTATGTTTCATTTATTAAAAATATTTTTATATTAATTTGTTCAAACGCACTTTAAGGCTACAAATATAATGTTTTTTTTGTTTTTTTTAGTGAAATATCTGAAAAATCAATCCACTTCACCGACTTTCCCCTTTATTCGCTATTTCCCCGATTTTGTCTCCGAAACCACCAAGGGTGTCTGCAATTCTATTCCGGCTTCAATAAATACATTTTGAATATTGTGATGTAATCGTGAATAAATTTTACTGATTACATTTATATCTTTTATGTAGGCATTGATTTCATACTGTTGATACAAATCCTCAAATTTCTTATCCAGCACAAACGGATCACGGTCAGGCAGTACGCCTTCGGTCATACGCGCTGCTTTGATCAGCAATTCGTGTACCTGTGTATTCGGTACATCATAACTGATCCCTATTGTGGTATGAATTATTAATCCATAAGTCTCAGCCGAAGCCGAAAAATTTGTCGTTTGAGATGATAACATAAACTAATTTGGCACAGTGATGATTTCATTTTTGAGGGTACGTATCCGCGTCACAAACAGTTTGTAGAACTGTATTTGTTCAGTAAGCGCCGCAATTTTCATGGAGTCGCTGATACTTGCCGTATCTGGCGTTGATACTTCGGATTCAACAACTTTTCTTTGCGTAATCCATAATTCTTCTGCAATCCTTTGGATTTGCGAGAATCCGGGCAAATGCAATATAATCAAAAAAAGAAATATGAATCTAATGCGATACATACTAATATAATAAATAGTGTATTAGTCGTTTATTCACCGTGTGTTTTACAGGTTCTGTTAGCACGCAGATGACGCAGACTAAAACGATAAACGCAGATTTTTTTTGTATTTAATCTGCGGAAATCCTGGCAATACGCGTCATCTGCGTGCTAAAAAACTAAGAAGTCAGATTCTCTTTTGCTCCCGGCACATGCTGTAAGACAGCGCCGACTGTTGGGCAAGAATCCAATTCGGCACATTCGCCACACGTACCAAATCCTTTATCTGTAGCACACGTACGGATTTCACAAACGGCACAATGGCTGAAATTTGGGCCTTCCGTACGGCAACCCGTACAATTAATGGATTCGGCGGTAATATCCGGAGTTCCAAACATCTCACTCCATTTTTTAGCCGTTTCTTCTCTCAACGCATTGTCATTGTTAATAGTAGCAATGCGGGCATCGCAATTTTCGCAGTCAATACCGCAACAGGCAATCATTTGCTTCATAATCATTCAAATATTTGGGTTAATATAAAAACATACAAAAATAATAATTTTTAATTGAAAGTTGAAAATTGAAAGTTGAAAATTATTTCTTTCGATCTTACAATCTTACGATCTTTATCCGCCCCCTCCTGTGCTTCCCCCACCATCTCCACCGCCTCCGCCTTTTACATCGTCGTTGGAAATGCCACGTTGTACTTTTTTGATGGCTTCTTTCATGGTACCAAAACGATAAGAAAGACTAATACGAACTTCACGCATGGGATTATAATACTTTGCGTTCGTTTCAAAAAACTCGGTTGAAGTTTTACTCTTAATAATTAAATCTTTGCTAATCGGATTGTTAAATGAAAGAGAAACCGTCATTTTCTTTTTCAATAAATCCTTGTTCAGCGCAAAATTAGTAAAAAATATTTCGGATTGTTGTGTTTGCAACATGATGATCCTGCCCTGATACTGTACCATGGCATTGACACGAAAGTCCTTAGGCAGTGTGAGTTGCGCATTGAAATAAGACATAGCGAATACCCCGTTTCTTGAAATGCCCAATTCAGGACTATGCATGTCCATATAGTATAGACCTCCATTCAAATTAAAACGGAGCTTTGGGTTAGGCGTCCATCCTGCAGTCAAAAATGAAGATACTTGCTTTCGGCTGCCAATATTATCATAAGTTGACTGTCTCACTTCCGGTTTGGCAGGGTCAATAAATGCATATCGTTCAATGGAATTGTTGATAAAATAATAGTTGACACTTGCATTTAAAGTGTATTTTTGTGAGAAGAAACTGTAATTCAAATTAAAACTGTTGCTCTTTTCGGGCTTGAGATTCGGATTGCCATACGAAATATTGTAAGGGTCAACATCATTCACATACGGATTAAGATACCAGATACTCGGACGATAAATACGCAGGCTATAGCCCAAACGTAGCTGCTGGCTCGGTTTGAGCTGATAGGAAACCGTTGCGCTTGGTACCATATTGAAATAATCAACGTCAAAATTTTTACTTTCATCCAGCCGAAACTTTACATCCTGTTTGGTTCCTTCGGCACGAAGACCGGTACGGAAACCGAATTTGGGCGACTTAAATGCATAACCTACATATCCTGCATAAATATTGCTGGTATGTTCGAAATCTCTGTTAGCGCTATTTATACTGGTTGGCAATTCCACCCAATTTCCATTGGCGTCCAGTTCGTAATGATTTACTTTACTGATATTTTGCCTGAGAATATATTTCAATCCCGTTTCGATGGTATGTTTGGGTGTGATAGGCGTTGTATAGTCAATCTGTCCCGTATGTTCGGCTGTTCGGGCATTATTGTCGTACCACTGATCGAGCCTGATATACAAAGGCATTTCGCCTGTTATCTCCCGTGCGTATGTAAAACTTTCACTTCCGTCGGGCGAATGAGTGAACCGGTAGGAAAATGTGATTAATTCATTTTTCTTACGAGTCGAACGCTGGTAGTCGAGGCTCAAACCGGTCGAGCCATATTCATTTTTTCCGCTACCGTCTGTTTTATAGCTATATTCCTGCCCTTCTGCATTGTTGTACATTTCTATGGCCCTTTCCGTCATTCTTTTGTATTGTCCGTTGTAAAGATTTATACCAAAGCTCAAAAGACGAAGCGTATCGAATTCAAGGCTTGCCTCCAAATTTCCATACATGTAGGTACCTCTGTTATTGCTCTTTCCGGTGCTTTTCTCCAAATGATACTGAGGATTAATTAAATTTTCACTTACACTTTCATCTTTACCCCAAGGACGCCGGTTGTTATTATAACTGTAATTGCCTGTAATACCGAATTTTCCAATCTTGGCTGTGAGGTATGTGTTTCCTCCAAAACTGCCGAATGTGCCCGCATTTGCTCCAACTGAACCTTGATATCCCTGGAATGCATTTTTGATGGTAATAATGTTTATAATACCGCCAACCCCTTCGGCGTCGTATCTTGCTCCCGGGTCTGTAATCACTTCAATATTTTTGATGGTATTAGCCGGCATACTCTTTAGCACATCCGATACATTTTGCCCGCTTAGCAAGTTTGACGGTTTACCGTTCAGATATATCTTAAAATTGGAAGCGCCTTTTAATTGAATTTTATCTTCGCCATCCACAGTTACCATGGGGACTTTTCGAAGCATTTCCAATGTATTGTTGACTTTTGCATCAGGGTCTTCTTCCATATTGTAAATAAGTTTATCAATTTCGACTTTTACCAAAGGTTTTTGCGCTGTAACCGTAACTTCGCTTAACGCCTGGACATTTTCCTGTATAAATATTTTTCCGAAATTCACGGTTTTATTAGATTCAGTCATCACAAACGGTTTTGTCAAAGTAGCAAACCCGACTGATTGGACAGTCAATACATAATTTCCGGATGCTTTTAACTGTATTTCAAATTTTCCGTTGTCTTCGGTAGCCGCCGCATTGATATATTGCGTAGCTGCCTGTGCCAAAGAAACACCGATCGTAGCAAAGGCTACCGGTTCGTTTGAAAGCGAATCAATCACCTGACCGCTAATCGCATACGTATCATTAGCACGTACTTGTGCCTCTAAAGCAACCGTACTTAATACAGTTACCACAACCAAAAATAAAATCTTTTTCATTTTTTTTTATTATTACAATTAGGTAAAGACCGGAACGCAAAATCAATTCTTCATGAAACAAAAATGCAAAATTGTGTTATATTATTGAATAATGGTCATTTTTTTAAGTTAATAATATATAATTTTCTATATTTGCAGCTAAATACATAAAATTAATAATCAAATGGATAAACAAATTACACAGAGATTACGATCGCTTGATATTTTGCGTGGTTTCGATCTATTTATGCTTGTCGCATTCCAACCTGTGCTTGCGGCTTTGTTAAGAGTAATGAATCTGTCTTTTGGACCGGATATACTCTATCATTTCAATCATGAAGAATGGGTAGGTTTTCGGGCATGGGATTTGGTGATGCCTTTATTTCTCTTTATGTCTGGCGTGAGTATGCCTTTTTCGTTTGCGAAATTCCGGCAGATGCCTGATAAAACGGCCGTCTATAAAAGAATTTTTAAGCGTGTACTGCTGTTATGGATTCTGGGCGCTGTTGTTCAGGGAAATTTGCTTGATTTTGACCTGCATACCTTGCGCTTGTATTCTAATACACTACAATCCATTGCGGCAGGATATTTAATCTCTGCCATCATTTTCCTTCACATCAAATCTATCAAATGGCAAATTGTCGCTGCCGGCATTTTACTGCTGCTCTACTGGATTCCTATGACTTTTCTTGGTGATTTTACACCGGAAGGAAACTTTGCTGAGCATGTGGATAAAATTATACTGGGACGTTTCCGCGATGGCGTAAACTGGACGGAAGACGGGACATGGGCGTTTTCTCCAAGATATCAATATACATGGATAATCAGTAGTTTGACGTTTGGCGTAACGGTGTTGATGGGTACGATTGCCGGTAGCGTAATGAAGAACGGAACAAACCGCACCCGTAATGCACTTATTTTATTTATCGCCGGAATTGTATGTATAGCTGTGTCGCTGCTGTGGAGTCTGCAAATGCCGATTATCAAGAAAATATGGACATGCAGCATGACTCTTTATTCGGGTGGCTGGTGTCTTTTATTGATGGCAGCTTTCTACTATATTATTGATTGCAAAGGATATAGCAAGGGACTAAACTGGCTGAAAATATATGGCATGAATTCGATTACGGCTTATGTATTGGGGCAGGTCATTAATTTTAGAGGTGTAGTTGGTTCCGTTTCACACGGAATGGAGCAATTTATGGGGGCGGATTATTACAGGGTATGGTTAACTTTTGGAAATTACCTGATTCTTTTCTTTATCCTGCATTATCTTTATAAACGAAGCATCTTTTTGCGGGTATAGGTTTTTTCAATTACGAATTACGGATTACGAATCACTAAATGATACATATTGCCCACAGATAACACAGATAAGCAACATCTGCGCAAATCTGTCAAATCTCTGCGTCATCTGCGTGCAATAAATAATTCTAATACAGCGACTCACCTCTTTCGCGTAAGGGCGTTTGCCATTGTAACTGTTTCTCGATATTTCTCGACAGTTGATAGGGTTTGATATGGTTGACTAACTTTTCGCCGACAATCTCAATTTTACTGAGGTCGAACTGCCCCAATCCTGCTTCGCCGCAGAAAGTCAGGTATCCTACTTTTCCCGTATCTATCCCCATCAGTTCAAGCCCGACGCGATCAACAGCCAACCAATCCAAACCGGCAATACATATCCGGTGGTCAACAAGTGTTCCGTTGTTAGGGCCATCGCCTTCCATCCCTTCAAAACCATCAACAAATGCCAGATCCGGACGGATATGGTAGGCAAGGGCGAATAGATTATAGTTAATGCCTCTGAATCCGTTGCCATGTACGATTGCTTTATCTGATTCGGAGCCTTGCCTGCGATCTCTGCCCCAACTGTACCCGGGATCTTTAATAGGAGCGCCAAGTACTACATTTTTAAGAGACAAGGTGGCCACAACACGGTCGTGTGTTTTCATACGGCCTACCGACATGACAAAATTATTGCGATCGGTCAGCCATGATGACATCCTTACAGGTTTAGGACGTAAATCCAACTCATCCATCACATAAAGAACCTGTGGAGTCGTATCGTCCAATGAAAGTAATTTTACTTTATATTTCTCAGCCACAGGTACATATCCATAATTATCATACGCGGTCATGGTAGATCCGTCTGCTACTGATTCGGCCACAACCACATTTTCCAACTTGTTGATTGATTTATAAAACTCCAAAATCCCTTCGATCGTGTCTTTGTGGACAGCGCTGAGTTGTATGGTTGATGTCACCATATTGGGTTTAATAATAATTCGCTTATTTCCCACAGCCTGCGCAATTTCCCGCGAAAAAGGTTGTAATGCACGAAAAGTCGTTTCCACTCGATTGGCCCCGGTAGCGAGTGATACCTGTGCATTGGCTTCGACTGCTACTTTGGTTTGTTCGGCCAAAACTTTCATCGCGTATGAAGGGATGGCAGCAGTAGCAAACCCACCCCATAACGCTGTTCTGATAAAATCTCTTCTATGTAACTTCATATATTCAAATTTTCAATTATTCATGGACGTAACATTATCTGTCAACCCTTGCACCTCCGCCTTTCGTCAGCTTTTCCACTTCTTCGAGTGTTGCCATTGATGTATCGCCCGGTGTTGTCATTGCTAATGCCCCATGAGCCGCACCGTATTCAACGGCTTTTTGCGGGTCATTAAAGGTCAGAAAACCATATACCAGACCTGATGCGAAACTATCGCCTCCGCCCACGCGGTCGAAAATTTCAATATCGTTACGTTGAGTAGCTTCGTAGAATGAGCCACCGGCATAACAAATGGCGCCCCACGAGTTGATCGTTGCCGATTTAACGGTACGTAGCGTAGTGGCAATTACGGCAAAATTCGGATATTTTTCCACAGCAGTTTCAATCATTTTACGGTAGCCCGAAATATCAAGTTTGGATAGTTTTTCGTCTGTTCCTTCAATTTCAAAGCCAAGGCAAGCGGTGAAATCTTCCTCATTTCCTATCATCACATCCACGTAATTGGCAATTTCACGATTCACTTCCTGCGCTTTCGCTTTGCCACCGATGGATTTCCATAACGATGGACG
>JGI24705J35276_12237690_pt1 | contig 12559 bp, 8 predicted proteins | sample TergutNt197P4_FD_35276 | JGI IMG/M metagenome (IMG submission 35276)
GTTTGGGTGACTTCTTGGAGGTATTCTTTGTTAAACCACTGCGCCTCAGGTTTATCATCTGAGAAACACAGATGCGCCATACGTGAGAGCTGCTTTAACTGTCCAATAGTTAATTCAGCACCATCTAAACCTAGCATATGTGCTAGAGCAGGAGCTGTTTCTTTCCATTTACGAACGGTGCTCATCATGGTTTTGAGATAGACGAGGAATTTTTCGCGTTTGGCTAATAATTCACTTTGCGCCAAATCCGCGCTTCCGGAGGCTTTACCCACATTGGTTACTGCTTGCTGGAGTTCTTGGGAGCGGGTCAAGACCAACTCAAATATGGCGGGGGTGTAGCGTTCTAGGAGGTCGGTACGGGTTGTATTAATCCAGGTGGTAATTTCTAGATAGGATTTCGCTTCGGCTAAGAGATTCTCGGTGGGGTTTAGTAGCCAGCGTTGTTCGGGTTTGGGGCTCTCATAGAGCATATTTCCCACATTTAATAACCACTGGATGCGTGCAAAATTTTCCGGTGGAAACACACCTATTTTAGCTGAGAAATCCTCGGTTTCTAATTCGAGTTCACGCAGGGTTTGATTGATATTTTCCAGAGCCGTTAAGAGTTCACTTCGGATTTCTAGATCATATTTATCGGCGCGATAACCTACCCATGGGAAATCGGGTTCTTCAACAACGGCCCAGACTTTGCTTAGGTGGCTAACCATCTCTTCTAGTTCGCGCATTTTTTGCGGCGTTAGCGTCGAGAGACCACTCAAACCAACAGGAATAAAGGGTACCCGCTCTAGGCTACAGATAATACTTAGTACCTCATAGGCACTGCGCTGCATATACTGCCGCTTTTGATGAATAGCTAACACATACCCATTCAAAGAGGATCTATATTCCGATAAGCGGTCAAAATCGTGGCTGGAGGGTAATTTGCGCGGCACCAAATTCTCATCTAGACTGCGTTTGAGTTCTGCGACTACTTGTTGTTTGTTGGCTTTGCTGCTATGCATTTCTAAACAAAAATGCGCCAACCCCACTTCACTGAGGCGCTTATACACCACCTCAAGAGCGGCCATTTTGTCACTAACAAATAGAACACTCTTTCCATTAGCAATGCATTCTGCAATAATATTGGCAATTGTTTGGCTTTTACCTGTGCCGGGGGGGCCTTTCATAACAAAACTTTGTCCATGCAAAGCATACTGTATGCTGAGTCGCTGACTGCTATCGGCATCCAAAACCTGATAGGTCTTAGCGGGTACCTCCACAATATCCACATCTTTTTCTTCAGGCAACCCCGTCTGAATCAGCCCTTCTTCTTTGAACCCTGCAATGGCACGCACCAGAGGATGTTGAGTCACGGTGGGTGCGTTAGAGTCTAGATCTTTGTAGATGACCAGTTTTTGGAAAGAAAATAGCCCTAAATCAATGGTGCTCTCAGTTTTCCAACTAAATTTAGCTACGGCCGCCTCAATTTGACGATAATACTCTGCAAGGGTTTGGCCTTCCCAATCCTCAGGCAAAGGCGGCAACTCGATTCGATAATCATTATAGAGCTTTGCAGCTAACGCCGGATTTAAAACAGCCTCATCCTCCACCGGAGGCACCGCAATACTGTAGGGCGAACGGCGGGTTTCTTTGCCGATTTCAAGCGGCACCAAAACCAAAGGCGACGACACACTCTCCCGGGTCTCTAGATCTACCCAATTTAGCAATCCAAACGCTGCATACAAAATGCGAACGCCGCGCTCCCGATAATCCAAAAGTGCACGCCGCTCCAAAGCTTTGAGTGCTCGATCAACCTCATCAGTACTCATTTTATCCAAAACAAGCTGATTAACACCCGGACGCTTCAAAGGCACCGCCGCCTCCTCTATAACAGCAGATCTAGCCGAAGATTTAACCGCTTTAACCTCTGCTTCGGACTCAACAGCAGAAAGATCACCCGCCGCTTTACTAGTTGCTTTTTTTGCGCGGCCCTTTGCCTTAGGCGTCTCCTCCTCTGTTGTTTGTTCTGTTTTAGCCGGTTTGGGTACATCGGGCATATAGAATTCTAAACGACCATTCTTTACAACCAAAGTATCAAAAATTTTTTGCGCCTCAGGCTGAGTAATGGCAAGATTACCCCGCCTAGTTTTACGGAAATAAAGCAAATTATTTTTACGAGACAAATCAATCAGACGCGATTTCCAATCCTCAACACGCTTCTCAGCCTGAGACACAGGAACCGAATCATCAATAGTTTGAGTCAACCAAGGCCACTCCACAATAGGTATCAGTATTGTCTGTCGCATTCTTTAATATTTATGGTGATTCACCAAAACAAACAAACCACAATAAACCTTAACTAACAAAAAACAGGATAGATACAGATTGTTTTATCCCGCCAAACTCTTAACACCGCTCAACGGCCTCTAAAACAACCCGCAAAATCCCATCCAAACCCACTTCTCGAACCTCGACCACCTCAAGACCCATACCTAACGCAGATAAATCCCCCAAAAGCTTCTCTTTATTTCCACAGGTATCTAAAAGAACCAGACCTTTGATACCGCTAAACAACCCCCGAAACGTTGACTCATCCATACCCTGTTGCAAAAGATCACGCTTCATATCAGCAAAAAACTCTACCATACCCAGACCCATAAACATTAAATTATGCTCAGGATCAGCCTCCAAAGCACGGCCGCTACCCCCAAGCTGACAATCAATACAATTCAAAGCATCCACCCTAACAACCCCCAACTCATCAGCCAACTTTTCCATCTCACCCGACTGCCCCAAACAAAGCGAACCATAAACCAACACAATCCTGCCCCTAAACCGTTGCTTGGTATGCTCAAGCATCTTGCGCAAGTTAGTCTCCAGCTGTGCATAATCTACATGGAAATTTTTGCTCACAAAAACCAATTCAGCATCCAATTTCCCCTCTGCCCTAAGCTGCAAAAGCTCATCTTTGAGCACACTACACGACACAATACAAACCGACACTCAAAACACCTCATTCATCAGCAAATGTAGGAAGCGGTTGCTATTTTACTTTGGGGAAGTACCGTTTTGTGCAAAGTAGGGCGTGTACTTGGATCAAACAAGGAACAGGATAATTTTACCCTGTAGGTTTCAAAAATTTAGGGTTTTGGGGAAGTAAAGTGGTAGCGGGGCCAGGTTGGCCAATTTTGAGGTAGCTCGGTAGTGTCAAAAGCCAATTTTAATTCCATGCCGATTTTTAGTTGTTCTTGTGTTATGTTTTGTATCATGCCGGGGATTTTTAGGCCTTCTTCGAGTTCAACGATACCTACGGCGTAGGGTGTTTGTGCTTGGAATTGTGTGGGTGCTACGTGGATGATGGTATATGTGATGAGTTTGCCTTTTCCTGTGAGGGGGGTCCAGGTGAATTCTTTGGAGAAGCATTCATTGCAGAGGGGTCTGGGGGGTAGATGGATTTTTCCGCATTTGGTGCATTTTCCGGCCATTAATTGGTTGGTTGAGAGGAATTTGTAGAATTGCTCAATTGTGAAGGCTTCTGTGCTCATTAGTTATCTCTCCGGTAGATGTGTACGGCTGCAGTTGCGCCTGAGCCGCCAATGTTTTGGGTTAACCCGATTTCTGCGTCTTTGACTTGACGTTTATCTGCTTGTCCGGTGAGTTGTAAATACATCTCGTATGCTTGAGCGGTGCCTGTGGCGCCAACGGGATGACCTTTGGATTTGAGTCCGCCGCTAGTGTTTACGGGTATGTTTCCGCCTATACGGGTGGCTCCGCTTTCAACGAGTTTACCTCCTTGACCAACAGCGCAGAAGCCTAAATCTTCATAGTGTAGAATTTCTGCTATGGTGAAGCAGTCATGGACCTCTGCAAGGTTGACTTGGTTTGGGGTAATGTTGGCCATTTGGTAGGCTTCTTTTGCGGCTAGTTTGCCTGCGTTTAATGATGTAAGCGTTTGGCGTTCGTATAGTCCGATGGTGTCACTGGCTTGTCCACTGCCCACTATGTGGACGGGTTGGTCGGTGTATTTTTTTGCGAGTTCGGTTTTTGTTAGAATTATGCAGCTTGCGCCATCGGTTATCAGGGAGCAGTCATAGAGTTTAAGCGGCCAAGCTACGTACTTTGAGGCTAGAACGTTTTGGAGGGGGACTTCTTTTTGCATCTGTGCTTTGGGGTTGAGGCTACCGTGGTAGTGATTTTTGACGGCAACCATACCTATTTGCTCCTCTGTTGTGCCATATGTAGTCATATGTGCGTTAGCCATTAGCGCGTAGAGTCCGGGGAATGTGATTCCGTGAAATTGTTCAAAGGGGTAATCTGAGGCCATTGCTAGATATTCGGTGACTTCTGCGGTGGTGCGATGCGTCATTTTTTCGACTCCGCCTACTATAACTACGTCTGCTAAGCCGGAGAGAACTGCATAAATGCCTGAACGCAATGCAACCCCCGAGCTTCCACAAGCGGCTTCTGTGCGTGTAGCGGCGATGCCTGAGAGGCCCGCCCAATCCGCCAAGGTGCTACCTGTGTGCCCCTGATGTTCATAAGCCTCACCCATATGCCCAATAAACATAGCTTTGATATCCTGTTTAGGATTAAGCTTGGGACAACGAGAAAATGCCTCATAAGCGGCTTCAGCAAAGAGTTCACGCGTCAATAATCCGTCATGTTTACCAAATTTAGTCATACCAGCACTAATTATACTGGCAAGTGGTTTCCCATTCAACCCATGTACCTCTCTATAGCATACAATGTTAGCAACCCAGAATAAAAACTAAACAGTATCAGACCTTGCAGAAAGTGTCGCTAAGAAAGCGACTACAAGCGGCAGATTATTTTGTATCCATTATTGGTCGGGGTCGGGTAGGTTCCAGCCTGCCTTAATTTTTTGTCGGACGGTTTTTGCTATATCTGGCAGGGTCAACATGAATTCTACATGTGAACACTGGTTGGTTTCACAGTGTTGGCATTGGAGGCCTTGGGGGTTTATGGTTATGGTGACTAATGTTTTGTTTTGGTGGTCAAAAATTTTTATGCCATTCATGTCATGGCTGATGAACTCACACTGTTTTTTAGCCATTTAGATACCCCTTTGTTTGATATTTCTTTTAATAGACATTCGTATTCAATCGGCCCCTAAATACTGTTTTCTGATTTAACCTTTTTCCATCCACCTCGGTGGTCTTTGCACCTATAACTTCTTACACATCACCAGTGCTAATGTAGACAGCCGTTTTGGAGAAGAAACACTACTGCGGGACTCTTCCACAAGGTTTTCGCTTAATCCCTGGGGGTTGTTTCGAGTTTGTTAAAGAGATCGGGGGTTTCGGCGGTGGCAACAAATTTTAACCTGTCGTTTACCTCATTGCGATAGACCCTTTCGGTATGGGTCTTTTTTGTTTCAGGACGATTGTTTTTTATTTTACTCACAGAGATAAGCCGCCTTTTGTTTTTTTCGAATTAGTTATTGATTTGTAGATTTCAAACCAAACGATGCTACCAAATCCTGCCAAGAAACATATCATGAGGTTCAATGGTGACAAAGCAGAGAATGCAAACAGACCGGCTAATGGGGGTACATAAATCACTAGCAATAAGGCGGCTATTGCAAGTAGTAGTATTTGCCAAAATGCCTTGTTTGGTTTGTTAAAGATGCCAATGACTGATTGACTCCAAGATCGGTTAGTTAGTATTAAGGCCAAGTTTGCCAGAACTATTGTTGCAAACGCCATTGTGCGAGCGGTGTCTATATTTAAACCCGCTACAGTTGCATATTGATAAATTATTAGTACTAAAATCAGCGCTACAATGCCTTGAATTGCGGATAGGATTGCGGTTTTTCGATTAAATAATTTAGCGTTTATGCTTCGGGGTTTACGTTGCATAATGTCTGCTTCTGCTTGTTCTGCTTCGAATACTGTTGTGCAGGCCGGATCAATGATGAATTCTAAGAAGACTATGTGTACTGGTAATAAAATCAAGGGCCAGCCAAATAACACAGGTAAAGCGGAGAGGCCTGCGATAGGTATGTGTACTGAGAAAATATAGGCTATCGCTTTTTTAAGGTTATCAAAAATTCGTCGTCCCATCTTTACGCCGCCAACAATTGACGTAAAGTCATCATCGATCAACACTATTGTGGAAGCTTCTCGGGCTACATCGGTGCCGCGTGCACCCATAGCAATGCCAATATTTGCGGATTTAAGAGCGGGTGCATCATTGACGCCATCCCCAGTCATTGCGACTATTTCGCCGTTTGCCTTAAACGCATCTACAATGCGCAGTTTCTGTTCAGGTATAACCCGTGCAAAAATGTTTACATATCTAATGCGCTCTTTGAGTTCCTCGTCAGTTAGTTTTTCAAGTTCTGATCCGGTTAGGATGTTTTCAGGGTTTTGTAGGCCAATTTGTCGACCAATTTTTTGTGCTGTTAATGGATAATCACCTGTAATCATCACTACCCGTATACCCGCGTTGTAACATTCCTTAACTGCGTCTGAAACGTTGGGTCTTACTGGATCGATGAAACCAATTAACCCTAAGTAGTTAAAGGCAAAGTCGTGTTGTTCTTTTGGCAGATCCCCGTTTGCCACCTTGAAGGAAACCTTGGCGACGCCTAAAACACGCAGGCCCTCTTTAGCCATTTTTTGGACATTATCTGAGATTTTTTGGGCTTCTGCTGTGTTTAGGTGGCATAGATCGATTATGGCTTCAGGGGCACCTTTAGCGGCTATAATATAGTCTGTGCCGTTGGGTGATCTCCAAACATTAGACATAGCCAGCAATTTTTGAGATAGGGGGTACTCTTGAATTAGTTGCCAGTCGCTGTGAACGTGCTCTGTTTTTGCGAATTCGCCCTCGACAAAGGTTGTAATGGCCTTTTCCATGGGGTCAAAGGGATCTTTTTTACATGCCAAAACACTAAATTCAACAAGTTCATGACAGCAATCAGGAGGACTCTTAAGTGCAGAGTCTATTTCATGCATCTGGCCATCTGAGCAAAGTCTAGATACTGACATCTTGTTTAGTGTTATTGTGCCGGTTTTATCAACGCATAATACTGTTGCTGAGCCCAAGTTTTCGATAGCATGGGGATGTTTAGTTAACACACTTTTCTTAGACAAGCGCCATGCGCCGAGGGCTAAAAAGATGGTTAAAACGACTGGAAATTCTTCGGGTAGAATCGCCATTGCTAGCGTTACGCCTGCTAGTATGCCATCTATCCAATTCAGGCGTGTTAAACCATAAACAATGATAATTAAAGCACAAAGAGCTATACCCAAGATTGCAAAGTTGCGAACCAGATTGGATACTTCAACTTTGAGTTTCGTTTCGTCACGTTCAACTTGTTGGAGTTTAACACCAATTTTGCCCATTTCTGCTTGGGTACCGGTAGCTTTGACTATGGCTACGCCTTGGCCTTGGGTTATAAGCGTGCCGGAGTAGATGTAGGGTTGATCATCTCCACCTGGCCTCCACTGGTGTTCGTCTAATTTTCCAATTGTTTTTCTAACGGGGAGTGATTCGCCTGTTAGAAGGGATTCATCAACCATCAGGTTAGTAGAGGATAATAGTAGCGCATCGGCTGGGACGCGGTCGCCTTCCGCTAAAATGATAATGTCCTCAGTTACTATTTCGCGTCCGGGGACCCGGAATTGTTTTGTGTCTCTAATAACTAGGGCACGGGGGCTTGATAGATTTTTTAGGGCATCTATCGAGTTTTCAGTTTTTCGTTCCTGATAAACGGTTATGCTCATTACCACAATGACAAAACTCAATAAAACTAGGCCCTCTATTATGTCGTTTAAGAAAAAGTATATGCTAGCACTGGCTACTAGTAAAAGAAAAATGGGTTCTTTGATTACACTTAGAGCTATTTGAATAATGTTCCTTTTCTTAGAGGTGGGTAGCTCGTTGTAGCCTTCTTTTTGTAGTTTTTCTTGGGCCTGCTTGGAAGTAATTCCAGTTAACTCATCAACATCGATGCTGTGCAATCTGGGGTATCCCTTTGTTGTGTTGAATTGGGGTTTCTTGCGTGCGAAACCGTTTATTGTCGCAATTGAAATTAGAAAAACCTTAAAGGTGTTTTGTCACTTCTATTTTTTGTTAGTGGTGAAAAAAGTGACTAGTGGAGAATTTCAAAAAGCACTTGAAATCATGGGCTTAACAGAATATGAAGCTAAAACCTATGTCAGCCTCATCCAAAAAGGCACCTCAAACGCAGGCAACCTAAGCAAAATAGCAGACATACCCCACTCCAAAATATATGAAGTACTAAGTCGTCTTGAAAAAAAGAAGCTAGTAGAAGTCCAAAAGGGTCGACCACTATACTATAAAGCAATAAAACCCTCGCTTGCATTAGAAAAAATAGAAACCAAATTAAAAGATACATTACAAAAAGAGTACACCCAAAGAAAAAACGACATAGAAACGCTCTACATAAAAAAAATAGGACAAATATCTCAAGCAAACAAGATGCTTGGCGAATTGGATAATTTTTATGAAAAAAACGCAGATATCGAACCTTCCGAAGAATTCGTTTGGACAATCCGCGGAAAAGACAACCTAAACAAACAAGCCAAAGAAATCATTCAAAGCGCATCATTAGAAGTACGCTTAATGATGCCTATGGATGATTTTTCCGAATTAATTCCCGCAATTAAAACAGTGACTGCTAAAGGCGTCAACGTACTGCTTGTAATCCATGAACTTACGGGAAGTGTACAAAAACTCAAAAACACGGTAAATATTTTCTATGACAAATCCCCCCTACCCACAAACTGCGGAATGATCTTAGTAGATAACAATAAAGGCATGTTTATCTCCGAAAACTCTACAACAGGCTTTAAAGTCTCCAGCAAAAGCGTCCTGATGGTCCTCTACCAATTCTACCACCACGAACTGGAAGAATCAACAAAAATAACCTAACTCTTACACCTTTTTATCTAGTTGGGAACCTGACTTGTACTGATCAGCAACCCAAAAGTAGAATTTGAACCCGCCCCTACTAACCAGATGATTCATTAACCGTGTTTATAACTAATGCTCGGTACTACCGGCTAACCCTTCAAATGGATCAAAATAGTTGTCCAAATTCACTGAGATAAAAACGTCTAAATAGCAAAAAAGATACTCCCACAGACTAGGTGCACTCTCCTATGTTGATGCACTACTATGGGATGATTCTAACTGACAGGCTATCACAAAATGTGGAAAGAGCTAAACATTGATCTAGAAACCCAGGATCAACTATGTCAAGGGTTACACCAAACCTTTGGTGAGATATATCTTTCACAGAAAAACCAACCCCCGAGCTGTTTTAAACATGTCTGATTTATGTAGTGATGAGGCCCGTCGAGTATTTTCTAGGTTTTTTGCAACAGAGAATAAGGATGAGGCGGTCAAAGCTATGTCACAGTATCTGGATCTGCTTGCAAAGGACACCTTAGAATATGTGGATAAAAACGGCGCCCTGTTGAGAGGTGAAATTGAACACTACAAACCATTTTTGGACTCCGAAAATCTGCCTATTAATTCAAAGCAACCTGAAGAAGTAATAAAGCACTTGTCCAAATATTTTCAGAGAGCGGTTCAGTGGGAAAATGCCGAAACAATGATAAACATTACCCCGCCAGCTAATTTGGTAAGTATTGCTAGTTTGGCATATGCAAGTTTATTTAATCCCAATTTTGCCCAAGATGTACCCTCGGGTTACTTGTTAGCTACCGAGTTGGTGGTTACAAAATTTTTAGCAGAATTAGTTGGATGGGATGCTAAAAAGTCGGGTGGGGTGTTTACGTTTGGCGGGAAAGGTATTGGGCTGTATGCCGGAAAAATTGGGCTGGTAAAAGCCGTTCCAAATGTTAAACGGCTGGGAGTTAGCAATAGTCAAGCCCTAATTATTACTAGTGAAAAGGCTCATCCGTGTCACTTTGAAATCTGTGATTGGCTGGGTCTTGGGAGTGATAACTGTTTGAGTTTACCCACTGCTACAAATGGTCAAATGGATTTAAAAATATTAGAAGATACGCTAAGAGAAAAAGTAGGCAAGGGCGCAAAAATTGGATGTATTATTATTAACGGTGGAACAACCAATGAGGTTATAGTGGATCCTATCAAAAAAATAGTCGATATCAGAGACAGGCTTGTTTGCGAATTTCAGTTGGAGTATAGGCCCCATATTCATGTTGATTCGGTGATTGGCTGGGTATGGTTGGTTTATAATTACTATGATTTTAAGAAAAATAGGTTAAATATGTCCCAAGCAGAGCAGACAAAAATGTCGGCTATGTGCGATAAAATTTCAGAGTTAAAATATGCCGATTCGTTTGGGGTTGATTTTCATAAAACAGGATTTTGTCCCTATATTTCAAGTTGTATAATGGTAAAAGATAGAGCTGATTTACACGCCTTGGGTGGAAAATCGCCCTATGATCTGGATTGCTTAAAACATGGCGAGTATTCACCCTTTGAGTGGACTTTGGAACTATCCAGAAGTGCATGCGGCCCAATCTCGGCATATACCGCATTCAAACTATTTGGTGTTGAGGGTTTTCAAGAATTAATACATACCATGTTTTCTAATGGAGAATATATACGCAGTTTATTAAATGAAAAAAACGATTTCGAGGTAATCAATAACAAAACAGAAGGCTTTGCCACCTTATTTGTAATTCTGCCCCAACCAAACACACTACAGTACCGCGACTATCTGAAATTAAATGAGCCCGAAGTACAGCCTTTGTTGGTCTACAATCAGCAGTTCTTTTTGTTTTTATTAGAAAAATATGAGACAGGCGAGATTGGCTTTAGGCTAACTTTTTCCGCAAATTATAAACCCCAAGGGGCCAAAGCTAAAACGGGCTGTTTGAAAATTTATCAATCATCACCCATAGCAACCAGAGAAAAAATTCACAAAGTAATCAAGCAACTAATCGAACTAAAAAAAGAGTTTGATATCAACAATAAACCATTTGAAAACCAAATAAACCAACCCTCCGACTTTGTTTACCGAACACCCAAAGAGGGTTAATTCAAGAAAAAATGCGTGGGTTATAGCTAAACAGGGCCGAGTTTTTGTTTAGCTTATGATTGTGCCCACGTTTTCGCCTTGTATGGCGGCTATCATGTTTTTTGGATCAAAGCCGCTTACAACTACTGTTTTTATGCGGTTGGATTTGAGGATTTTTACGGCTTCGGGGTCGATGATTTGATGGATGCCGGCTTTGTGTTCATTTTGTTCAAACACTGCGGATAGTTCCTCAAAGCTTAAGTGGTCAAGTTTGACTGCATCAGCGTGTTTGCGGGGGTCTTTATTGTATACACCCTGCTGATCAGAACCTTTTAGGAGCATATCGGCCGCTATTTTTTCTGCAACTAAGGTGGCAACAGTGTCGGTTGTGATTCCAGGTTTTAGCCCGCCCATAACTACAACACTACCCACAGCAAGGTTTTCTGCGGCTTCTTCTAGAGTAATTGAGACCTTGTTTCCACCATATTTGCCGAGTTTTTTGAGGAAAAGTTGCGCAAATAACCGTGAGCAGGAGATGGCAACCTCATCTTGAGCCTCCATGTTTAACTCGAGTTCTTTGGCAAAACCGATAAACTGTCGGGCTAATGCACCGCCTCCGACAACCACAACCACCTCATGACCTTGTTGCTTAAGCAAAACGATAATTTCGGCATATTTAGCTAGTAATTGAGTGTTGATGGGGTTTGCAACTACGCTGCCACCTATTCGAACCACAATCCGCATTTAGAGTCCTCTTAGTTGTTATGGTTTAGGAAGTTAAAAATCTTTAATACCAAAACGCCCTTTAAAACACAAGGGAAATAGATGACCTTCACTGAAACATATACACTACAACCACAGGCGCCCCTAGATTTTGCGTTGAGTTGCCAAGTTTTCTCAGATGGAACCCCCTTGGTACGCAGTTATTTGAATGGGGAGTTTTGTCAAGTTCTGCAAATAAATGGCGAGTTAGTTCTGATTAAAGTGATTGACAGTGGAAGCACTAAAACGCCCTGTTTAACAGTCACCCTAAAATCCAACCAAGCCTTGACTGCTAAAACCCAACAAGCAACACAAGATGCACTATGCTATATCTTTAATCTAACTTTTGACTTAACCGCCTTCTACTATGAGGTTCAAAACGACCCCATTATGCACAAAATAACCCAGCAGTTATGCGGCTTCAAATTCCCCACTACACCCACTGTATTTGAGGGGTTAGTGGATGCTATTGTGGAGCAGCAAATATCGATCAAAGTTGCACGTACCATCGAGGAACGACTTGCCCAACGATTTGGCAAAAAACTCGAAATAAACAATGAAACCTATTGTGCATTTCCAACAGCACAAATCATAGCTGAGTCCTCAATTAGTGACATACGGACATGTGGATTAAGTCAACGCAAAGCCGAGTACATACACAACGCCGCAGAGCACATTTTATCGGGTAAACTTGATCTGGAAACCATGAAAGCCAACCCCGATCCTGATAGTGTAATCAGGGCGCTAGATGAACTCAAAGGAATTGGCCCCTGGACCGCTGAGCTCACCTTACTTAGGGGTATGCAACGTTGG
>JGI24705J35276_12237689_pt1 | contig 12558 bp, 12 predicted proteins | sample TergutNt197P4_FD_35276 | JGI IMG/M metagenome (IMG submission 35276)
TTTCTCTTCGCTCCGCTCATCGAAATGACAGAAAAAGACGTGGTCAATGTCCGGTGAATAACGAATTCATTAATATGACCATTCCGACCCGTTAGCGGGCGGTTTGCGCCATCGTCCAGCCGGTCCAAAGGCGCGCCCAGCCAAACGCCAAAAAAATGACTCTTGCATTTCCGTGGTATCGTGCTCCGGTACTTTCCGCGCCATTTTCGCCATCGCCAGGCATGGAATGCTTATTGCTATGGCAAAGCAGGCATCCCTTACGCACAAAGCGGGATGGACGCCCAACTTTTAAGTGAACACACCATGCGCCGCGTTCAATGTATCATCATCTTGCTGCTGCTCGCTGTCAATCAATTTCCCGGCACCGAAGTCCGGGCCGAAGCCCTGCTCAAAGCAATCACCCGTAACGACGGTGCGGCGATGCTTCAACTGGCCCTCGAGTTTGACCAGTTGCCGGAATTCAACTTCGCGGTCACCGGGCGGCGAATCGACCTGTCTTTGCGGGACGTGGCCCCGGGCACCACCCTCTCCCCTCCGGCCACCGACGACAAGCTGATCAAAATGGTCAGCAGGGTCGAAAAGAGCGGCATGCTGCTTTCTTTCTACTTCCGCTATCCGCCGCAGAAAGTGACCAGCGAAAGCAACAAGGAAGGCGGGCGGATCGTGCTCGATATCCTGCTGGGCAATCAACAGTCCGCCTCACGGCCGGAACTTTCCGCCCCGGCACAGGCGACCGGCACGGCTCGGAAAAACACCTTAAAACTCCCATCTGGCCCACCCAATCCAGTCAACATTACCGTCTTTGCCAAGAACTGGCGATCGTTTTTCACCGAATACGAGTCACCCCTGGTGGTGCTTCCCGCATCCAAACTCCACCTGCCGCCCTTTCCCCTGGCAGCCACCCTGCCCCCCCCAAGGGCGACAGCCGACTGGCTGTCCGAGGAAACGCTGACCCAGGCTCAGGAAAACAAGTGGGACCAGGTGTGTCTGTTGCTCCGCGAACAAATGACCCGGCAGCCGGTGGAAAAGCTCAAGGAGCTGCTGGTGCTTACCTATGCCGAGGCCCTGATCAGGGCCGGGGAGTACCGGGAGGCTTATTTCCTGCTGCAGCGAATCGTGCTCCAATATCCGGACACCCCCATGGCCGAGATGGCCGCCATGCTGCAGATCCACCAAAAAGCCGAGCATGGCGAGGTGATCGACGCTTACTATGAGCTTCGCGGCTGGCTGAAAAATAATGAGGATGCTCCCTTTAGCGGCTCGTACCATATGTTGTTGGCCGAACTGGCGCTTTTGGCCAACCGGCTCGACGAAGCGAAAAAGCTGATTGACAATCCCTTGGTGGTCAACGATGCCTCGCTGGCTCCCCTGCGGCAACTGCGCCAGGCCGATCTCCTGTCGGCGGCGGGACAGAAGGCCAAGGCCCTGGCCGCATACCAAAATCTGGCCGGACAATCGCCCAAGTTATTCGAAAATCACCCCATGTCGCTGGCCCGCTTTGCAGGCGAATTGTACGGCGCCGGCCAATATGCCGAGGCTGCCAAACGCTATCAGCAGCTCGCCGATCTACTGACCAACCATCCCCAGTATGACCTGGTCCTGTTCCGGCTGGCCATGGCCCAGCTCCATATCCCGGCCACCGCCAAAAAGGCCCGGATCGACCTGCAACAGATCAACAATGCCTTTCCCGGCACCGAAGGCGGATCGCTGGCGCACCTCAAGCAGACCGATGTTGACTTCGTTGCCAACAAGATCCCGGCCAACGAGGCCGAGGTCATCTACGGCAACTGTGCGGCCAAGGCCGATTCCATCGCGGTACGCGAAGAGTGCGGATTCAAGCTGGCCCTGGTGAAGATCCTGTCAGACGACAATGAAGCGGGGGTCAACCAGTGCATGCAACTGCTGCGGGACTTTCAATCGGGCAGGCTGCGCACCGAAACCATGGCCCTGCTCATCCAGCAGCTTCCGGTGGTGATCAAACAACTGGTCAAGAACGGCGAGTACGTCAAAGCCCTGGTTCTGGCCAAACAGAACAGATATATCTTTGCCAACGGCTGGCTCGACACCGGGATGCTGTACGACCTGGCCCTGGCCTGCGACCGGCTGGGCATGACTGATCAGTCGGCCGAGATTTACCAATATCTGTTCGATGTCTCTGACACAACCGGCCAGGAGAAGATCTATCTCCCCCTGATTCAATCCCTGTCCGCCTCCGCTAAATACCTGCAGGCCGAGGAGTACGCCGATCGTTATCTGGCCGGTTATCCGCAAGGGACTGATCGTCCGGCAATTTTCGCCTCCAAGGTTCTGGCGCTCTACAAAAGCGGCCAGGCCAACAAGGCCCTTGCCCAGATGAGCGACGAGGCCAACCCGAAGGTCCGGGAGCTGGAATTGCTCAAAGGCCGGATCTATTATGAACAGCAAGCCTGGAAAAAGGTGATCGAGACCCTGACCCAGCCGGAGATACAAAAAATGCTGAACCGGCAGGAAATGCTGCTGTTGCTGGCCGAATCGTACTTTCATGCCGGGCAGAACGACCAGGCCCTGCCCTTGTTTCAGCGCATCATCGAGCGTAACCAGGACGGAAACGAGCAGGCCCGATACCGCCTGGCCCAGATCGCCCTGCAAAAAGGACAGAAACCTGAGGCGCTTAAGTTGTTTACGGAGTTGGCCGAAAAGGGCACAGACCCTCTCTGGAGCAAACTGGCCCGCGAGGAAGCGGCCATTCTCGAACTCGACAAGCGGTGACGCCGGCCCCGGCAGCCGACCTCCCCTTCCCTTCAACGGAGAACCCCCATGTCTGGCATCCAGCAATTCGACACCACCATGAGGCTTTTGCAGAAGACCCTTGATCTTCGCGCCAAGAACCAGGAGATCATCGGCTCCAACATCGCCAACGCCGAAACACCGGGCTACGAGGCAAAATCCTTCCAGTTCGAGGAGCAGTTGCAAAGCGTCATGGCCGAGAGCGCTCTGCGGCCGGTGCCGACCCGGCCAGGTCACATTCCCCTGGCCCCCGACAACCTCGAACAGGTCAACGGCACCGTCACCATCGCCAAGGACACCGTCGGGTTCGGCGACAGAAACACAGTCAACGTCGATGAGGAAATGATCAAACTCTCGAGCAACGAAATCCTCTATGAGGCAGCGGTCACCATGCTCAGCAAAAAATTATCGATACTCAAATATGCCATCAATGGTGGCGCATAATTTGCTTAAACACAGCAACACCTCTATTTTCAAGACAGGAGTCTGTCATGGATATTTTCACCACCTTTGACATCGCCGCCTCAGGATTGAAGGCACAGCAGACCAGGCTGAACACCATCAGTTCCAATCTGGCCAACGCCGAAACCACCGCAACCCCCGAGGGCGGCCCCTACAAGAAAAAATCCGTGCTGTTCAGGACCGAGCCAGCCCCCTTTCAGCGCCACCTCACCGCCTCGATGCAGGAACAGCGGCATGCGGAAGGGGTCAAGGTCGCCAAGATCATCGAGGATAACAGCCCGCCCCAGCTCGTCTACGATCCCTCGCATCCGGATGCCAGGCCGGACGGGTACGTGGCGCTGCCCAATGTCAGCGTCTTGAAGGAGATTGTGGACATGATGTCCGCCACCCGTTCCTACGAGGCCAATACCACCACGATCAAATCGGCCAAACGCATGGCCATGAAAGCCCTCGACATCGGGAGATAACAGATGATGGAAGCGATAAACGCTCTCGGCCCCTTAAGCGCTCCGGCCGGCTCTGCAGCCACTCCGGCCCGCCAGATGGAGACCACCTTCAGCGATATCTTAGACGCCATGGTCGCGGACACCAACCAGCAGCAACAGAATGCCGACCTGGCCGTCCAGCAGCTCCATGGCGGCGGCGAGAAAGATCTGCACGAGGCGATGATCGCCATGGAAAAGGCGGACATTTCGTTGCGTTTTGCCGTTCAAGTCCGCAACAAGGCCATTGATGCTTACCAGGAAATCATGCGGATGCAGGTGTGAGCCTGCGGCCTCTCCCAACCAATCTTGCCGGGGAATAATTCAAGTAGGGAAGTACCGCCATGGCTGAACAATCGACAGATGCCACTCCGACCTCAAAATTGAAAAACGGCTGGCAGGTGCTGACGGCAACCATCATCGCCTGGCCCCTGCCTCGAAAAATAGCCTTGGCGGCGGCGGCCGCCCTGACCTTGGCCATGTTCGCCCTGATCATCATTCAGGCGCGCACCGCGGATTATCAGTTACTGTACGGCAACCTCGCCGATTCTGACGCTTCGGCCGTGGTCGACTGGCTCAAGGGCCAAAATATCCCCTACCAATTGGACAACAACGGCCACAGTATCCTCATTCCGGCCAAGAACGTCCATGAAACCCGCCTGAGCCTGGCCTCGCTCGGCCTGCCCCAGGGCAGTGGCGTTGGTTTTGAAATCTTCGACAAGCAGTCGTTCGCACTCACCGATTTTGTCCAAAAAGTTAACTATTCAAGGGCATTGCAGGGAGAGCTCTCTCGCACCATCGCCTCGCTCGGCCCGGTGGAATCCGCACGGGTCCACCTTGCCCTGCCGGAAAGACGGCTGTTCAAGGACCAGCAGCAGCCCGCCACAGCCTCGGTCATCATCAAACTGGCGCCGGGCAAGCGCCTGAACGAAACCCAGATCGAAGGCATCGTGCACCTGGTGTCCAGTTCCATCGAAGGCCTGGACCCCCAACGGGTAACGATTATCGATCAAAACGGCAACGTGCTGTCGCGGCTGGGCGAGAAAGGGCTGATCGGCGGTATTTCCCCCGACATGCTGGAGTTCCAGATGCAAGTGGAACAGCGGCTTGAAGACCGGGCCCAAACCCTGCTCGACAAGTCGCTGGGCGCCAGGAACGCCATGGTGCGGGTCAGTGCCACCCTTGATTTCGCCAAGACCGAAAAAACCGAGGAGACCTTTGATCCCGAGGAACCGGTCATTCGCAGCGAACAGCTCAACGAGGAAAAATCAGGCTCGGAAATCGTGGGCGGCGTTCCCGGGGTCCAGTCGAACCTGGAGGGCAACACCAGCCAGGTCGCCGGCGCCACGTCGCCGACCAGCCGGTCGCAGCGGACCACCAACTATGAAATCAGCAAGGTGGTCTCGAAAACAGTCAAGCCGGTGGGCACGATCAGCAAGCTTTCGGTTTCGGTGTTGGTGGCCGACAAGGCGGTTCCGGCCAAGGACAAGGAGGCTGCCCGGACCGAAGCCCGGTCGCCGGCCGAACTCAAGGCCCTGGAAACCATGGTGGCCTCGGCGCTGGGGTTGGATCTGAAGCGCGGAGACAAGATCGAGGTGACCTCCATGCCGTTTATCGCCACCGCCGACGACGGCGAGAGTGCGGGTGAAATCGGGAACCGGCTCCAGCAGTACACCCCGTTCATCCGCTACGGTCTCCTGCTCCTGGGTTGTCTGGCGCTCTACTTCTTATTGGCCAGACCGCTGCTGAAAGCCGTAAACCGCGATGTCACTCAGCATTACAAGACCGTGCAGCAAATGGAAGCGGAGCAAACCCGGGGTGCGGCCGGCGGTCCCAGACCAGAGGGGGCGGATGCCCTGGTCGGCGGAGATGCCTACAAGGCCGCGATGGAATCGCCCCCAGTTGACGTCTTGGCCAAGGTGCGCAAAGGGGTGGAAAACGATCCGGTGTTCAGCGCCCATGTGCTCAAGGGATGGATTCATGAACCGGAATAGCGCCACTCAAGACCATCCGGCAATGATGGTTCGATCTGATACCTTCTACCTGAAACGGGATTCATGGCAGCGACCGATAACCTGACAGGACTGCGAAAGGCGGCGATCCTGCTCATTTGTCTGGGCGAGGAAGCGGCGATCAAGCTGATGCAGGAGTTGACCGACGAAGAGATCTTCAAGGTCACCCGATGCATGGCGGGTATCGAGCATATCCCCGATGAGATCAAGACACGGGTGCTGGAAGATTTTGAAATGACCGCTGAAAGCCAGGCCGGTCTGGTGGTCAAGGGCCAGGAATTCGCCAAGAAACTGATCGAGAGCTCTGTCAGCAAGCACCGCGAGACCAACCTGATGCGCCAATTTGTCAGCGGTACCGAAGCGCGCCCCCTAGAAACCATATCCAAGATGCACCCAGCCATGGTGGCCGAGCTGCTCGAACGCGAACACCCCCAAACCTTGGCCCTGGTTCTCTCGACCCAGGCCACCGAACACGCCGGCGCGATCATCACCCACCTGCCCGAGCAGAAACGAGCCGATATCATCTACCGCATCGCCACGTTGGACAAGGTCTCGCCGTCGGTCATCGACCGGATTGAGGAGGCGCTGAGCAAGGAGATCGGCATCGTGATCGGCGCCCAGGAGCAGCGCCAGGTCGGGGGCTTGAAAAAAGTGGTCGATATTTTAGACAGTATGACCAACAACCTTGATGCGGATATCTTAGAGAACCTTGAGCATGTTGATCCGGATATGGCCGAGAACATCCGCAAAATGATGTTCACCTTCGAGGATCTGTGCGCGCTCGATGGCCGCTCGATCCAGACCATCCTGCGCGAGGTCAACAACGATTCCCTGACCCTGGCCCTGAAGACCGCCTCCGACGAGATCAAGGAGAAGATCTTTGCCAACATGTCCTCGCGCGCGGTGAGCATGATCAAGGACGATCTGGAAGCCATGGGTCCAGTCCGGCTCTCCGAGGTCGAGACCATGCAACAGACCATTGTCAAGATTGCCATGAAGCTCGAAGAAGAGGGCAAGCTGGTGCTGGACAACAAGGGTGGCGGCGATGAGTTCGTCTAAGGTTTTCAAGCAGGACCCCCTGTTCACCCCCACCACCCTGGTCCGCCACAACATTGCCCTTGCCCGTGAAGAGGAGCCGCCTTCAGTCGAGATGGCGGTTGCCGACGAGCCCGTTGTCCAGGAGACTCCGCCTGAATTCGAGCCTTGCGAGCAATCGCCAGAGGTTGAGGGTGAGCCGGCGCCGGAGTCGGAACCTGAACCTGAACCGGAACCGGCGGCACCGGCCATTGATGTCGAGGCCATCCGCCAGGAGGCCTACAACCGTGGCATGGCTGACGTGGCCGCCCAACTCAAAATGGATATGCACCAGGCGGTCGCTGCCTTTGCCGAAGGTTGTCAAAAAATTGACGGCCAGCGCCAAGCCATGTTTCAGCGCAACCGCGCCGAGCTGATCAACTTGGTCATCATCCTCACCAAAAAGATTCTCCACCATGAACTGACCTTGCCGCGCAACGTCATCGCCGCCACCCTGGAAGCCGCCCTGGAACAGGCCATTGAGAGCGAGGAGTTCTACGTGACTCTGCACCCCGACGATCTTGCCATGGCCGAGGCCAAGGCCCCTGAATTGATCGCCTCCATCCGCAGCCTCTCGCATCTCGTCTTCAAGACCGACCCGAGCATGAGCCGGGGCGGCTGCCAACTGGAGTCACCGACCTGCACGGTGGATGCCTCCATTGAACTCCAACTGGACTCCGCCAAGGAATTTCTTGAACAGCTGTCGACTTTCACCCCTCCTGACGACGACGAACCCGTGATAAGCTCCGGGACGCTGGCCGAGGCGTGAACGCGGCCGCTGGCCGCCGTCGGCACTATTTTATCTTTTTGTTTATCTCGAACCTTTCCGGCCCCAGCGCCCTGATACCCGATGCCAATCCTCGCCGACCATCTCAGCTCTTTTTCCCCCATCCGCACCTACGGCAAGGTCCATCGCATCGTCGGCCTGGTGGTCGAAGGCACCTGCCCGCGCTCCTCCATCGGCTCCCTCTGCGAGATCGCCCCGCTGGAGGAAGGTCCGGATATTCCGGCCGAGATTGTCGGCTACAGCAACAACCGGGCGCTGTTGATGCCCTTGGGCGAATTGCGCGGCTTAGGCCCGGGCAGCCGTATCCTGGTCAAGAAGGAACAGGCCACCATCAGCGTCGGCGACGCCTTGCTGGGCCGGGTGCTCGACGGCATGGGGCTCCCCCTTGACCAGGGGCCGCCCATGTTTCTGCCCTGTGAAAAGCCGCTGTACTCCCTGCCGCCCGACCCGATGCGGCGCAGCGCCATCAACAAACCGCTTGATCTCGGTATCCGGGCCATCAACGGGCTGCTCACCTGCGGTATCGGCCAGCGCATGGGCATCATGGCCGGCTCTGGGGTGGGCAAGAGTGTTCTTTTGGGAATGATGGCCAAATTCGCCAAGGCGGATGTCAACGTCATTGCCCTGATCGGAGAGCGCGGCCGTGAGGTCAAGGAGTTCATCGAGCGCGACCTGGGCCCGGCGGGCCTGGAGCATTCGGTGATCATCGCCGTCACCTCGGACCAATCACCGCTGCTCAGGATGCGCGGCGCCTTTGTGGCCACTGCCATTGCCGAATATTTCTGCCAACAGGGCAAGAACGTGCTCTTAATGATGGACTCGGTCACCCGTTTTGCCATGGCCATGCGCGAGATCGGCCTGTCCATCGGCGAGCCGCCGACCACCAAGGGCTATACCCCGAGTGTGTTTGCCACCTTGCCTAAACTGCTGGAGAGGGCCGGCAGTTTTCAGAACCAGGGCTCGATCACCGGCCTGTACACTGTGCTGGTCGATGGCGACGACCTGACCGAGCCGGTCGCCGATTCGGTCCGTTCAATCCTGGATGGCCACATTGTCTTGTCGCGCGCCATTGCCGCCAAAAACCACTATCCCGCCATTGATGTGATGCTCTCCACCAGCCGGGTCATGCGTGACATCACCAACCAGCGGCATCAAGAGCTGGCGGGCAAGACCCGCAGTGTCCTGGCCGTGTATCGGGAATCAGAAGATCTGATCAACATCGGCGCCTATGCCGCGGGCAGCAACAAAAAAATCGACTATGCCATTGCCCGCATCGATGCCATCAACGCCTTCCTCACCCAAGGGTATGAAGAATCCTGCACCCTTGAGGATACCATCGCCGCCATGGGGGAATTGGTCAGCGACCGAGAAGCTGCCGACCGGCGGCGAGCGGGAGGACGCAAAGGGTTTGATCGCAGAAAAGGCGATGAGGGCGGCGAATGAAGCCGTTTTCCATGCACGCGGTGCTCAAATACCGCAAGCAGCTTGAGGATTCGGCCCAGCAGGCCCTGCATCAGGCCCTGGAAGCCGAGATGCGACTTCAGGAAGCGGTGTTTCGATCCGAAAAGGAATTAGTGGAACTGTACACCGATTTGCAACAGGAACAGATACAAGGCACCACCGTGGACCGGCTGCGCTTGTTCGAATCCCGGATCGACCTGGAACGCCGGGAACTCGAGACGCGCCAAAAAGAACTCAGCAAACAACAGGCCCAGGTGGCCAAAAAACGACAGATGCTGATCAAAAGGAGTAAGGACAAGAAAATCATCGAGAAGCTGCGGGAACAGCAGAATGCCGCTTATGCCAGGTTCCTGGAAAAAAAAGAGCTGGCCATGCTCGATGAGATCGCCGTGCTTGCCCATGAGCGTAAGCAACATTGACGCCTGTGGTTGATACCGTCCTTGCCCGCAACATCGTCCGGAGCAGCTCATGAAAAAATTATTCTTGCTGGCAACCTTGATCCTCTTCACCTTGCTGTGGCCAGTGCTGGCCGAGGAACAAGCCTCTCCCCAACCGCCCCAGCCCGCCCAGGAGCAATCATACGGCTCGGTTGAAGAGCGTCGGATCATGGAGAGCCTTGCGGCCGGAGGCGCGCCTTTTGCCCGCGAGCGGGAGGAGCTGGAGAACAAGAAAAAGGAACTAAAGAGATTGGAAGGTGAGGTCGATAAGAAAATTGAACAACTCAACCAGCTCCGGGTTCGCCTTGAAAAACTGCAGGAGCAAAAAAACATCGAGGAGCAAAACCGGATCGGAGAACTCGCCAAGATATACGAAAAGATGACCGCCGACAAGGCCGCCGCGGCTTTGGGCACGGTGAATCAGGACTTGGCAATCTCCATCCTCGGCAAAATGAAGATCAAATCCGCCGCCAAAATTCTCAACAACCTGGATCGGGAGAAGGCGGCCAAATTGACCGCCACTTTCTCCGACCCCGATACCCGGTAAAGCCTATGCCAGCAAATGCAATCGCCCCCATCGATCTGATGTCGCCTACGCCCAAGACAGCGGCATCACCCAACCCCGGCAACGAAGGCTTATTCGCCTCCCATCTGAAAAACGCGACCCACCATCAAGCCAAAGATTCGTCTCAGGGGACGATAAAGGCCAGTACCGCCCAGTCAAAGTCAAAGGATATAAAAAATCCCCTTTCGCCTGTAACCACGGCAAAACCGAATGGGAAGACCGAGGCGCCGCGGCCAGCGCCGGCACGACCGACTGACGCCGCTCCACCGGACAACATGATGGTCAATCCATTGATCACCAGTGAGCAGCGCGAATCAGCCGTGACCAAACTGCTGGCCAGTTTGACCGCCGGCACCGCGCCCACGAGCGAAAACAGCATACCCGTCAACGCCCCGCCGCCGGCCCCGCAGATACCCGCCAGCGTCCCAGCGAAGGCTGACCAATCCTCTGCAGCCCAATTGGCCGGCGATTCCTTGGCAGCGGAGTCCGCAGCCAAGGCGGCAGACCACCAGGGGCATGCCTCCGGCCATGCCGCTGATTCCGGCAAAGGACCAGGCGCGGCATCCACGGCCGGCATTGCCGTCCTCCATGTCGAGCAGGGCGCAGAACAACACCAAGGAACCGTTGCCACCCCCACCGGCCAGCAAGCGGATGGACAATGGTGGAACAGCGCCACCATGATCATCCAGAACAAATTCGGCCAGATGATTACCATCCGCCAGGAAAAGGGTGTTGATGAAGAAATCGAAGCAAACAACCGGAGCGAATCGACTGCCACCACCGCAGACAAACACCCGGTTGACGTGAACGGCAACTACATCCGTTCCCATCTGCCCAAGGATCCCGCCAACACCACCTCGGATTCGCGGCAGAATTTTCAGGCGGACAGCGCCCTGCAAGCCAAGCAACAAAAACCTTCGCTCACTGCCGAGACGATGAAATCCGTTGAGGATGACGGTCAGAAAACGCAATCAATCCTCGGCCAGGAGACTTCGTCCCTGCTTTTTGCCAGCCAGCCGCAGGGTATAGGACCGCAGCCGGCCACCACTCCGATCGCCTCGGTCGCCCTTCACCTGCCCTCCGGCATGATGGTGCCCGACGCCGCAGTGGTCGACCAGATGATCGCCCATTTCTCGGCCAACAAGCAACTTGAGAACAGCACGGTCATTCTCCGTCTCTATCCAGAGGAACTCGGCGAGCTGAGGATGGAGATCAAGGTGGCCCAGGACAATATCAAGGCACACATCGTGGTCCAGAACCCCCTGGCCCAGGAAATGATCGACCGCCATCTGCCCCGGCTGCGGGAGGCCCTGGAACAACAGGGTCTGCAGTTGCAGCAGGTGGAGGTATCGGTCGCGGCCCATGGCCAGACCGGCGGCGGCGAACGCTTCCATGAAAACAATGCCTGGCGGCAACAGGTTGCCTCGCAAGTCAACTCCGCCGCCAGTCAATCTGATTTTACTCACGAAATTGAAGAGATCGTTGGCATCGACACCGCTGCCAACACTCTCAGCGTCCTCGTCTGAGGCAGGAGGCAAACCATGGCAACAGTCAATCCAACCAGCAGTGGTGCCGCCGCAACGGCTGCCGCGGCCACCACATCGAAGACCAACGCCCTTGGCCAGGAACAGTTCCTGACCCTGCTGATCGCCCAACTGAAGAACCAGGATCCGCTCAACCCGTCCGATCCCACCGAATTCACCGCCCAGTTGGCCCAGTACAGCCAGTTGGAACAATTGTTTAATCTCAACTCCTCGATGGACCAGTTGACCGCCGCAGCCAACAGCTCAGAGCGATATTCCGCCCTGGGCCTGATTGGTCAGGAAGTAGTGGTGGAAAACGACGAATTCGCCCTGGGTGACAACCCGGTACAGGTTGGCTACCGGATCGACGGCAGTGTGAGCGATGCCAGCGTGGTGATCAAAAATAAGTACGGCCAAACCGTGGCCACCTTAAAGGCGACCGATCTTTCCGCAGGCAACCATTTCCTGACCTGGGATGGCAAGGACAGCGCCGGCAACACCATGGCCGCCGGAACCTATTCGATCTCCATCACCGCCAATAACACGGACGGCTCGAGCGCCACGGTCACCCCCCTGGTCCGGGCCCAGGTCACCGGCATCGATCTGAGCGGCGGCGAGGCCAAAATCATCACCGCCCTAGGAGAATACAAAATTTCCGCCCTGTACGGGGCCTACACCAACCAAAGCTCGACCGGCAGCAGTTCCGGTTGATCCCACCAGTGGCCGGTGGCCATCCTGCCCTGGCCCTGATCCAGACGCCAACGGATTGGCGGTCCTTAAAGAAAGCGTTTCATCTCTGAGCAACGGAAGGCGCGGGGATAATTGGGAGAGTAACGAGCGGCCCCCATGTGAGCCGATCCTCTCCACCAAATTATTTTTATCGATTATCACACCACGCAGGAGGTTGTCATGGGTATTCAAAGTGCAATGTACAGCGGCGTCAGCGGTCTCAACACCAATTCCCAGGCCATGAGCGTCATCGGCAACAA